>Ga0209480_10002653_pt1 | contig 12115 bp, 10 predicted proteins | sample JI61114C2DNA_FD_187501 | JGI IMG/M metagenome (GOLD analysis project Ga0209480, IMG submission 187501) | Wastewater effluent complex algal communities from Wisconsin, to seasonally profile nutrient transformation and Carbon sequestration -... | ecosystem: Engineered > WWTP > Effluent > Algae...
TAACAGGCCCTCGCCGGTTCCGGCTTCGATGGGGCTGAGGGATATGCAAATCATTCAGGCCATTTACAAAGCGATGGAAACCGGCAAAAGGGTAACTTTGAAAAAATAAAATACGTATCGAATGACAATTGCAAAAGCCTATGCCGCGCAGGATAAAACCAGTCCTCTTGCCCCCTGGCAGTTTGAAAGAAGGACGCCTGGCCCCCATGATGTACTGATCGATATCCATTTTTGCGGGGTTTGTCACAGTGACCTTCACCAGGTAAGAGATGAATGGGGTGGTTCCATCTACCCGATGGTACCCGGACATGAGATTGTGGGAAAAGTCAGCGCTGTAGGTTCTGCTGTTACCAAATTCAAAGTGGGCGATACAGCGGCAGTCGGGGTAATGGTAGACAGCTGCCGTACCTGCAAGAACTGTGAAAAACAAATGGAGCAGTATTGTGAAGAAGGTATGACCGGCACCTATAACGGTTATGAAAGAGACAAAAAAACAATGACCCAGGGTGGTTATTCAAGCGCCATTGTTACAGATGAACGTTGGGTGTATCACATTTCAGACAATCTGGATATGGCTGCCACGGCTCCCCTGCTCTGTGCGGGTATCACCACTTATTCTCCACTTCGGTTTGCCGGCGTTACCAAAGGAATGAAAGTGGGTATTATCGGACTGGGCGGCCTAGGCCATATGGGCGTGAAATTCGCGGTATCATTCGGCGCGGAAGTAACCCTGATCAGTACCTCCCCTTCCAAACAAAAAGATGCAGAGCGGTTGGGCGCCCACCATTTCCTGTTAAGCACAGACAAGGACGCCATGAAAAAATACCAGGGCTATTTTGATGTTTTACTCGACTGCGTTTCAGCCAATCATGACTATGCAAAGTACTTAAATCTGCTTGGCCTGGAAGGGAAACTGATGGCGGTAGGGTTGCCCTCCGAAAATCCGGAAGTGAGTCCTTTTGCCCTGATCACCAACCGGCGAAGTATAACAGGATCCATGATCGGCGGTACGGCAGAAACCCAGGAAATGCTTGATTATTGCGCCAAACACAACATCGTCTCCGATGTGGAAGTAATTCCCGTACAACAGGTCAATGAAGCCTATGAGCGGATGCTGAAGAATGACGTACGATATCGCTTTGTATTGGATATGAAAACGCTGTAACCGGCTTTCTGAAGCACACTTTATAAGCTTCGTTAAACGGACTCTTAGTAATAAGTGTCCGTTTTTTTTCTGGCGTCCTTCAACTTATATGAAACCAACAGGTATAGCGTCGTTTGACCAGAAAACGAAAAAAAACATAAAACATGATTATAAAGGTCAGTGCGATGGTTCCCAGCAGGAACTGCTCATCTGCACGCCGTTCATTCTCCAGGTTATTGATAAATATAACCAGTTCAATGGACAGCAAAACAGCGAAAATCCGCACAAGACGAGTACGATACAGGAAATTCTTTTTCATGTGATTACAGTTTAGAGGTGAAAAGAAGAATTGCACAGGAAGTCCGGCAAAATTGCTCCCGCTATCAGGCTGATCCGGGAAGAACAGAAACATAAAGTAATCAGCACTACAATTTACTTAAAATGCGACCCTTTACACAAAGAAGAAATTAACATGATAATAAAATAATATACTAAATTGGAAATTATAAAATAACGAAAGGCCGCATATGACGCAGACTAACTATAACCAAACGGGTACCGGCCTGTTTGGCATATCCCTGATCGCCGCACTGGCTGGCTTTATTTTTGGCTTTGATACGGTTGTGATTTCGGGGGCCAACCAACCTATAAAAGTATTGTGGCAGACAAGTCCCTGGTTTCATGGTTTCTTTATTATGTCTATGGCTTTATGGGGCACTGTGGTGGGAGCTGTTTTTGGCGGCAGACCGACACAGGTATATGGCCGCAAAAAGACCCTGTTATGGGTAGGCATTCTCTTCAGTCTTTCGGCCATTGGCAGTGCCCTGGCCAGAGACCCCTATACTTTTTCCTTTTTCCGTTTTATGGGTGGAGTAGGCATCGGGGTATCATCTATCGCTGCCCCGATGTATATCGCTGAAATTGCCACTGCAAAAACAAGAGGACGGCTTGTAGCCATGTACCAGTTTAATATTGTTTTCGGAATACTGCTGGCTTTTTTTTCCAATTACCTTCTTCAGGGTGTTGGCGGTGACAACGACTGGCGGTGGATGCTGGGTGTAATGGCCCTGCCCGCGCTGATCTATACTCTGATGGTCACGCGAATCCCGGAAAGTCCCCGTTGGTTACTAACCGCAAAGAATGATGCTGCAGGTGCCCGTACGACTTTAATTAAACTGGGCACAGAGGAAGTAGAGACAGAAATGAATGCAATCATGGAAAGCCACCGGCAACAGGATGCCGGCCGCTATTCCGGAAATCTATTTCATGCCCGTTACCGTAAACTGGTTGGTCTCGCCTTTCTGCTGGCATTTTTTAATCAGTGGTCGGGAATAAATTTCATTTTATATTATGCGCCCGAAATACTGGAGAAAGCCGGACTGGCAGCAAAGGACTCACTGAGAAACAGTATTTTTATCGGAGGCACCAACCTGATTTTCACATTTGTTGGTTTATACCTTATTGACAGACTGGGCCGCAAAACACTGTTATTATTGGGATCCGTTGGCTATATAATCAGCCTCGCCCTGGTGGCTTATGCCTTTAAAACCGGGGCCGGAGCCGGTTTTTTACTTTCGTTTCTGCTGCTGTTTATTGCCTCGCATGCAATTGGGCAGGGTGCTGTGATCTGGGTTTACCTGTCTGAAATATTCCCCAATAACATCCGTAACAAAGGGGCTGCTTTTGGGAGCAGTGTACATTGGGTGTTTGCGGCAATCATTACATTGATCACACCGGTATTTCTGGATAAAGACAATGGCATTTTCAAAGACAACCCCTGGCCCATCTTTGCCTTTTTTGCCTTTATGATGTTTTTACAACTGCTCTGGGTACTGTTCCGTGTAAAAGAGACCAAGGGTGTTTCGCTGGAAGAGCTGGAGAAACAATTGATACGGGATACCCCTTAATACTGCAGCCCCTTCATAGGCAAAAATGCTGTAAAAAAAACCCTTCAGATAATAATACCTGAAGGGGTGACGTGGAGGCGACCGGAATCGAACCGGTGTCCAAACATATTCTCCAAAAGCTTTCTACATGTTTATTTCATTTTGTTATGTCGGGGATAAACTGGGAATGAACAACCGATTTATCCCTTAGCTGGATAGTCTTAGGCAACCGGCACAGCCTGGGGTTGCAGCAACCTGTTTTGTTTTTGAGTCGGCGGCGGGGCGTGGTAACAGATCAACCGGCCCGGCGGCCCTAATGACTACTTAATCACTGATTAGGCAGCCATGGCATACTGTGTATTGCCATTTGTGTGTTTCGTATTCAGATTAAACTGCTAATTACGCAACGCAGTACATGCTTACACTTCCAAAGAGCTACGCTGTCAAAACCAAACGCCCCCAAGGGGAGGACAAAGTTACAAAAAAGCAGGGATATGAGTTGGGATTGTTAAAATGGTGATGGTGGAAGGTTGAAAGTTTAAAGTTTAGAGTTTAGTGTTGCAAATAGAGGGGAGTTCCTGGCACCTGGCACCTGACACCTGACACCTGGCACCCGGCACCTGTTATTGGGCTTCACAAATCATTTCCTAGTTTTACTACATGAACCATATGATCCCCGCCCGGTATTATGCACAACGGGTAGATGAGTTAAACAAAACGCTTACGGCTTTAAAGAAAAAAGCAACTATATTATCCTGGCTCAGGCTGCTGAGCTTTGTGATTACCATCTTAGCAGGATGGATGCTCTGGCCGGAAGGAATCTGGCCGGCATTCGCGGGTATTATTGCGGGTTTGTGTTTCTTTTTCATCTTCGTAACCCGTGATCTCGATAATAAAGCCGCTATAGAAAACGCCACCCGCTTGCTGAAAATCGGGGAGAATGAAATATTGGCGCTGGAACATCATTATTACCAGTTTCCGGATGGCGAGGCCTTCAATGATCCGCAGCATCCTTATGCCGGCGACCTCGACCTGTTTGGTCATGCGTCGCTTTATCAGTATATCAACCGGGCACAATCTGAACAGGGAGGCAGTTTGCTGGCTGACTGGCTGAAAGAACCGACGGCTCCCGACACCATCAGGAGCCGGCAGAAAGCAGTGCAAGACCTGACCCTGATGCCCGCATGGAACGAGCAATTGCAATCATACGGGGCCGCTAAAAAAATAACAAAAGCCGCAGAACAGAATATCCGTCAGTGGATCGGGGAAAAAAACATCCTCCAGCCCCGTTCCGTATGGACATTGATCCGTTACCTGTTTCCGGCCGCCAGTTTTACCCTCCTCCTGTTCTATCTTTTTGATTCAATCACGCAGCCTCAGTTTTTAACGGGCCTGACCTTGTTCTTAGCGGCGGCACTGGCCATCACCAAAAAACTGATGCCCGCGTGGAAAAAACTCGGCAGGATCAGTGAAGAACTGGAAAGTTTCGCTGACAGTATCCGGCATATTGAAAACAGTGCTTTCAGTAATGAACTGCTGCATACGCATAAAGCCGCATTTATTCATCCATCAAAAAAGCCGGCCTCCACGCAGATAAAAGCGCTTAAGAAAATCATGGACCGGCTCGACTACCGGCTCAATCCCGTTGTATTTATTCCGCTCAGTGTTTTCCTTTGCTGGGATCTGCAGCAGGTATTTGCCCTTGAAAAATGGAAAGCGGATAATAAAGCAGGCATACAAAACTGGTTCACCTCTCTCGCTGAAATCGAAGCCCTGGCATCACTGAGCCGCTTACATTTCAATCACCCTGAATGGGTATTCCCTGAACTCGCAAGCACTACTTCATTTGAAGGCCAATCACTGGGACATCCGCTGATTCCTTACGGGAAAAGGGTGAACAATAGTTTCAGTACAAATGGAGATGGAATCATTAACCTGGTGACCGGTTCTAATATGGCGGGTAAAAGCACTTTTCTCCGCAGCTGTGGTGTCAATATTGTATTAGCCATGGCCGGCGCGCCGGTCTGTGCCACCATGCTCCGGCTCTCTCCTATGCGCGTAATGAGCAGTATGCGGATCAGTGATAACCTGGAAGAAAGCACGTCTACTTTCTATGCTGAATTAAAAAAATTAAAAGCGATTATTGACGCGGTTAATCATAAAGAAAAAGTATTCCTTTTACTCGATGAAATACTGCGCGGCACCAATTCCGGCGACCGGCATACCGGCTCCAAAGCCCTGATCAAACAACTGATTGCCCAACAGGCCACCGGCATCGTAGCCTCTCACGATCTTGAACTGGCCAGGCTGAAAGATGAATACCCGCAGCAATTATTCAACTACCATTTCGATGTCCAGATCGCCAATGAGGAATTGTATTTTGACTATACCCTGAAAGAAGGGGTTTGCAAAAGCATGAATGCGTCGTTGCTGATGAAGAAAATCGGAATCAACATGTAAGTACGAAGTACGAGGTACGAAGTACGAGGTACGAAGTACGAATGGCGTGGTATGCGAAAAAACTGACTAATAAGAGGCCGTACTAAAAATCAAAAGACCGGGTAGCCCCGGTCTTTCTTTATTTTGATCTTTAAATCTATTCCAACTTTAATACCTCTCCAACTTTAAACGCCCCCGTACTTCGTACCTCGTACTTCGTACCTCGTACTTTATCTCCCCCATCCAAACCAGTCATTCCCGTTCGCATACAGCATCAGTCCCAGCAGCAGTACCATACCCACTACCTGCGCGTATTCCAGGAATTTTTCGTTGGGTTTACGGCGGGTGATCATTTCATATAACGTGAACATGACGTGTCCCCCATCAAGGGCGGGTATCGGTAAAATGTTCATGAATGCCAGGATCACGGACAACATGGCGGTCATCCGCCAGAATGATTCCCAGTCCCAGGTAGGCGAAAAAATAGATCCCATGGATTTGAATCCACCGATCCCTTTGATACCACCGGTACCCGGCGTGAATATGGTTTTGAACTGATCCACATATTCTGTCAGTTCAGTATAAGTCATTTTAACCCCTGCAGGAAAAGCAGGTAAGAAATTATACTTGGTTATTTCAAATTTCAGCCAACCGAGGCTATCCAGTTGTTCATAGCTCCTGTACGGATTGAAGCCGATCTGCCCTTCCCCGTTGATATGGGTCATAAAGCTGGTATCTGCACCGCCGCGGTTGACGGTCAGCAATACATCCATATTCTTTTTGGTGTCCAGTATATCTGATAACTGGTCAAAAAACTGAAAACGGGATGAATCCAATCCGACGATCATATCATTCTTGCGTAATCCGGCTTTATAGGCGACGGAAGTGTCATTCACGATATACACAATAGCCGGAAAGCGGGGCTCAATGAATCCCTTTCTTTTCTGATTCTTATTTTCAATCAGCTGTCCTACGAAATCAGTGGGAAGAGGCAGTACAATTTTTTGTCCGTCTCTTTCGATCTGGACATTCTCCGCAGTGATCAGTTTCTTCTTAAATTTATTCAGGTCATACACTTCCTTACCATCCACACCCAGGATACGGTCACCGCTTTTCAGGCCGATTTTCATCAGGGTACTGTCACCCACATGCACGCCATACTTCATGGAACTGGAAGGCACTTTCTTATCGCCCCAGATCATCAGGATAAAAGCATAGATCACAAAAGCGGTCAGGATATTCATAATCACCCCACCCAGCATCACGATCAGGCGCTGCCATGCCGGTTTGCTGCGGAATTCCCATTCCTGCGGTGGTTGCTTCAGGGCTTCTTTATCCATACTCTCATCAATCATACCGGCAATCTTTACATAACCACCCAGTGGCAGCCAGCCGATACCATATACAGTATCCCCTATTTTTCTTTTTACCAGGGAAAACCAGGGGTCAAAGAAGAGGAAAAATTTCTCCACCCGGCATTTGAACCAGCGGGCCGTGATATAGTGACCAAATTCGTGCAGGATAACCAGGATGGATAAGGAAAGAATTAATTGTCCGGCTTTAATACCTACCACAGACCAGTTGATTGCTAAAAGACTCATCATTGTATTAAAAATAAAATCCCGAACTGCTTCGGGAAGAAAAATATAGTTATCAATTATAATTTAATAAGATCCGCGGCAAAATTACGGGCCTCGCCGTCGCTTTCAAAATATTCCTCCAGCGTGGGTTTCTCAATAAAAGGAAGCTGCAGCATGGTTTTCTCAATCACCTCGGTCATATCCAGGAAATTGATCCGGTTACGCAAAAAGGCAAAAACGGCTATCTCATTGGCCGCGTTCATGATACAGGGCAGATTTCCGCCTTTTACCAATGCATCCTGGGCCAGGGCGAGATTGCGGAAGGTTTTCAGATCGGGATCTTCAAAGGAAAGGGTACTTACTTTTTTAAAATCATACCGGGGGAAATCATTTGGAATCCGCTTTGGAAAAGCCATGGCATACTGGATCGGAAGTTTCATATCCGGCAGCCCCATCTGTGCTTTTATACTACCATCTTCAAACTGTACCATGCTGTGTATGATGCTCTGCGGATGAATCACCACCTGTATCTGTTCCGGCTTAAGATTAAAAAGCCACCTGGCTTCAATCATTTCCAGTCCCTTATTCATTAAAGTGGCTGAGTCGATGGAAATCTTCGCCCCCATGCTCCAGTTGGGGTGCTGCAGGGCATGTTCCCTTTTTACATTCACCAGGTAATTGGGTTTACGGCCGATAAAGGGGCCGCCTGATGCCGTAAGTATTATTTTCTCTATCCGGTTACGGGTTTCACCTACCAGGCATTGAAATATAGCTGAATGTTCAGAGTCCACCGGGATAATGGGTACCCGGTATTCCACAGCTTTCTGCATGATAATATCCCCGGCCACCACCAGGGTTTCCTTGTTGGCAAGTGCGATGGCCTTACCCGCATAAATGGCATTCAGTGTGGGTTTCAGTCCGGCATAACCTACGATGGCCGCCAGCATCATATCATAGCAATCCATGGAAGCCACTTCTTCCAGTGCTTTCTCACCGGCAAATACTTTTACATCGGTGGACGCCAGGGCCTCTTTTACACGTTTATATTTTTTTTCATCCCCAATCACCACCACATTGGGATTGAATTGCAGGGCCTGCCGGATCAGTAATTCGTCATTGTTCTGCGCCGTCAGCACTTCCGCGGAGAATTTATCCGGATTCGAGGCAATCACATCGAGTGCCTGTGTACCGATGGATCCCGTGGATCCGAAGATGGCAATCCTTTTTATGGGTTGTTCCTTATTCATTAACGACTTAACGGTTTTCTGTCCATTTAATTAATTCATCCGCGATTTTACGGTCATTGCTGAGCCTTGGTACTTTGTTCTGCCCACCCAATTTACCGATAGATTTCATGTAATCAATAAAGCCATTTTTACGTACCGGTGTTAATTTCAGCGGCCGGAGGATGGAGCCTCCTATCAGGTCATCATAATATACATTCTTTCCCCGCATCACCTGATCCAGTCTGGCAGCAAACGCAGGCAGATCCGCCGGCACGTCTTCAAACTCCACAAACCATTCATGGTAGGATTTTCCCTGGTCACTGCTGACAAAAGGCGCCACGGTAAACTCCGTGATTTTTACATTCATTGCCTCCGCCACCTGTTGCATGCTGTATTCCACTTCTTCCCCGATCACGTGCTCACCAAAAGCGGAAATAAAATGTTTGGTACGCCCCGACACAATCAGCCGGTAAGGATCCACAGAAAGAAATTTCACTGTATCCCCGATATTATAGCCCCAGAGGCCTGCATTATTATTTATTATAAGGGCATAATTTTCGCCCACTTTCACGTCTTTCAGCGACAAACGGGTCGGGTTTTCATTAAATATTTCACCGGCCGGAACAAATTCAAAAAAGATGCCGCTATTGGTATTTAAAAGTAACCCCTCTGCTTCCTGTGAATCCTGGAAGGCAAAGAACCCTTCGCTGGCCGGGAATAATTCAATGGTATCCACTTTCCGTCCGATACTCTCAAACAATTTCGCTTTGTAGGGTTCAAAATTCACACCACCCTGTACCATTACATTAAAGTTGGGAAAGAGTTCTCCAACTTTTTTTCCGCTTCTTTTCACCAGTTCATCAAAATACATCTGCATCCAGGGCGGAATACCGCTGATCAGGGTCATATTCTGGCTGATGGTCTCATCCACAATTTTTCCCAGTTTGGTTTCCCAGTCCTCAATACAATTTGTTTCATATCCCGGCAGCTGGTTTGCCCGCAGGTACTTCGGCACATGGTGGTTGACAATTCCGCTCAGCCGGCCGGTTGGGATCCCACCCACCCGCTCTAAAACGGGCGAACCGGATAAAAAGATCAGTTTCCCATCCGCAAACCGGGTATTTCCGGTCTCGGCCATATAACAAAGCAGGGCATTCCGGGCCGTATTAATATGGTTGGGAATTGATTCCTTGCTAATTGGGATATATTTGGTTCCGCTGGTTGTGCCGGAGGTTTTGGCGAAATAAATGGGTTTTCCTTTCCAAAGCACATTATGCTTCCCTTCTTTGATTTTTTCGATCCAGGGTTTGAATTGTTCATAGTCCCGGATAGGTACAGCCTGTTTAAATCCTTCATAATCAGACACTTTGTCCAACCCAGATGCTTTCCCGAATTCTGTAGCGGCTCCGGTTTTGAGTAAATATTTCAAAACGGCATCCTGATCAGCCAGCGCTGAATGCATCCCTTTACGGATTCCTTTATATATATAAGCGGCAAAGGGTTTTGCCAGAAAAGACTTGATTTTCATACTTTCACGATGTCCGCCGGACCGGCGGGGTACAAATATAACAGATGCCCGGGCAAAAAGAGGGGACTAAATGTTCGTAAAACTTTGACTTCCCGTTTGTCACTTCAAAAATTCCCCTTACCTTTGCCGTCCTAATTTTAAGCGTATGATAGCTGTAGTAAAAGTAGCCGGACAACAATACAAAGTGGAAAAAGACCAGACTTTGTACGTTCCTCATGTGGACGGAAATGCCGGTGATAAACTGGACCTCGAAGTGTTACTGGTAGATGCTGATGGCAAACTGTCTGTTGGCGGTACTGTCAGTACAAAAGTACAGGCTGAGATCCTGGACCAGGTAAAAGGTGATACCGTAATCGCCTACAAACAAAAACGTCGTAAGGGTTTCCACAAAAAGAAAGGACACCGTACTGCGTATACAAAAATCAAAGTAACCAGTATAGCTTAATCAGTTGTTGGTATCATTCCGCATCGGATGATACGCACCTGGTCAACTAATCAACTCAAAAACTTATAAACCTAATAAGATGGCACATAAGAAAGGTGAAGGTAGTGTAAAGAACGGCCGTGACTCACAAAGCAAACGTCTTGGCGTAAAGATCTTCGGTGGTCAGCCTGCTGTTTCCGGTAACATCATCGTTCGTCAGCGTGGTACAGTTTACCATCCTGGTAAGAATGTTGGCGTTGGAAAAGACTTCACATTATTCGCATTAACGGATGGTGTGGTTGAGTTCCGCAAAGCCAGAAACAACAAAACTGTTGTATCCGTAGCGATCGCCGAAGCATAATGCTTTTGGACCGTTTTTTGAATTTTGTGGAAAAAAAATTTGGGTAGTATAAAATAATTATTATTTTTACTACCGATAACCCATTTTACTAAACATTAAATTCAAAAAACAATGGCTACTAAGAAAAAAGCTGCAAAGAAAGCTGCTCCGAAAAAAGCTGCTAAGAAAGCTGCTCCTAAGAAAGCTGCTAAGAAAGCTGCTCCTAAGAAGAAAGCTGCTAAGAAAAAGAAATAAGCTAGCTTATATCTTTAACGAAATAGGAAGTCCTTCGATCAGTCGAAGGACTTTTTTTATGCCCCTAAGGAAGTAAAAAGCCTTAGCGTGAGGAATGTCTTGAATTAAGGGGTTCTTTTGGAGAGGGGGAGAAAAAGCCCGGGCATTGCTGTTGGGTAAGTTCTGCTTTCGGGCTTTTTACTTTTGACATTTGACTTTTGACGTGGCTGCCAGAAACAACGGGGAAATCCTAATTTCGCTGCATGGACAACGCCGCCATTGCCGACAACTTCAGCCTGCTGGCCAAACTCATGGATATCCATGGTGAAAACTCATTTCGCTCCAGAACGTATGGTGCTGCGGGTTTTAATATTGAAAAGATGCCCGTGTCCCTGAAAGACACGCCGCGGGAAAAACTCGCAGGCATCAAGGGCCTCGGCCCTGCCGTGGCAGAAAAAGTGGCGGAGATGCTGGATACCGGAAAACTGGCTGTGCTGGATGAATATATCGCCAACACACCAACCGGCGTTATAGAAATGCTCAATATAAAAGGAATCGGCCCTAAAAAAATAAATACCATCTGGAAAGAGATGGGTATTGAATCCATCGGGGAATTACTTTATGCGTGTAATGAAAACCGGCTGACGCTCTTTAAAGGCTTTGGCGAGAAAACACAACAGAATGTGCAGGCCGCCATTGAATTTTATTTTCAAAACCAGGGGCATTTTTTATACGCTCAGCTGGAAGAAGTGGTGCCGCAGATTGAGCAATATTTAAAAAAGTTATTCTCCCCGGAAAAAGTACATATTACCGGCCGGTATCGCCGGCAGGAACTGACCATTGAGGAACTTGAATTTGTGGTTCTCGAACCAAATGAAAAAATAAAACCCGGGTTTCAGACCGCACAGCCTCCCGAATTGCTGGAAGAACACAGCCACGCGTTATTATATAAATTGAAGAACGGATTAAAACTCCGCTTATATACGGGAGGATCTTCCCTGGCCGAATCAGTTTTCAAAACAACGGCCAGTACTGAGTTCCTGGATGCCTTTACCCAAAACTTTCCGTCAATTGATTATGCAAAAGCCGGCATGGATGAAGATCATATTTTCAAACAGGCTGGCATCCCGGTCATCCCCCCCTGCCTGCGGGAAACAACAGATATCCTGCTAAAGGCAAAACAGGAAGGTATTCCCGACCTGATACAACCGGAAGATATCCGCTCGCTGATTCACTGTCACAGTAACTGGAGTGACGGCAGCAATACATTGGAAGAAATGGCACAGGAATGTATCCGGCGAGGTTGGGAATACA
>Ga0209480_10002654_pt1 | contig 12111 bp, 7 predicted proteins | sample JI61114C2DNA_FD_187501 | JGI IMG/M metagenome (GOLD analysis project Ga0209480, IMG submission 187501) | Wastewater effluent complex algal communities from Wisconsin, to seasonally profile nutrient transformation and Carbon sequestration -... | ecosystem: Engineered > WWTP > Effluent > Algae...
TGTCATGGCCATTTTCGGTAACCAGGCCAATGCTTTGCACCACTACGCCCTGATCGCCAAATGCGAGGTCCTTGGAACCATCTTCGTTGAGCTGGATCAAAAGGATTTGCTGGCTCTGATAGTCATCCGTTGTCCCGGCCAAAAGAATTTTTCCTGCCGGGGTCAGAATGGCCGAATACGTGTCTGCCTCGAAAGAAACTACATAGGACGCCGTGCCGTTATCGCCGAAAGCAGCATCGACCGAGCCATCTGGCAAGAACCGCTTCACAATGGTGTGTGCAACATAGTTAGCATCGAAACTGAAGCCGATGAGCAGCACTTTCTGGTCGTCTTGCACCAGGATTTTCTGGGCCCCGTCCCCGGTATTGACGGGCTGTATCTGGTAACCCGTGGTGTTGAATGTTGGATCAAGCGAGCCGGGTTGGGCCTGAACCACCGGGGCGGCGCCCAGCATCAGGCAAAGGCCTGCGAAAAGGGAGTATCGTGTTTTCATTGTTTCGTCGGTTTTGGGGGTTGATGGTTTTCGGTCCGTTTGCTTTTCAATTTGTCCAAGTTCTCCAGCAGCTTCTGCCACGCTTCCGTCTCGTCCTTCATCTCCTGATGGAACTGTTCCAGGCGTTCAAGTTCGTCTGGCGGAAGGGGATCTTTTTTCGTGGTTTCCAAAGCGGGATTTATTGGATGGCCGCAATGTGCAACCGAAAATCCCCATTGATACCGCAAGCACCCTTACATCATCGGCACACCCCCACGGGAACGGCTTACACCACCGGTACAATCGTGAAAAATGGCCTTACAACAAGCATACAACTTGTCACATTCGCCTGACATACAGTAACTTACCGAACACGTCCGGAAAAGGTCAAATGGACTGCAAAAAGTCGATCAAATGCACATCCTCACCATCGATCTGCAGCTTTTTCCGCAAGCGCGACCGGGCCACGGTAATGCTGTTCAGGCTCTGGTGCGTTATGGCCGAAATGTCCTTGGTGCTCATGTTCAGCCGGAGGAAGGCGCACAGCTTGCGTTCGTTCGGGGTAAGCGTTGGGAACTGGTCTTGGAGGGTCTGGTAGAAAGTAGTGTGGACCCGCGTGAAATGCGCTTCAAACTCGTCCCAATTGTGTTCATCCCGGCTTGCTTGCAACTCGTGGATGATGTCCTGCACGATCTTCTGGTTCTCCTGCCGGAAGGTGGACTTGGCCTTGAGGAGCCGTTCCACGATGTGCGCGATCAGTTCATTCTTCTTCAGCAGGAACAAGGCATTGGCGGTGAGCTCGCGCTCTTTGAACGCCAAGCTTTCCGTTAGCGCGGATTTTTCCGTTTCCAGTTTTTCGCTTTCCAACCGGAGTTTTTCACTTTCCAGCCGGAGCTTTTCCTGTTGAAGCGCGCTGGTCCGCACACGGGACCGCATGGCCTTGAACAGCAGATAGGCGGTAAGCAACAGCAGGAACATCGCCACGGCGAGCGCGATGTTCAACATGCGTTGGCGCGCGTTCACGGCATCCTTGCGCTGGGCTTCCAGCTCGAAAACCTTCTTTTCCTTGTCGCGGCGGAACCGGTCCTCCAGCCGGGCAATGTTCGTCCGCGCCTCGGAGCTGTAAAGGCTATCGTTGATCGTCTTGTACTCACGGAAGGCATCAAATGCGGCCTTGTACTCTCCCAGCGTGTCATAAGCGGTGGCCAGCGACTCCAAGGAGATGGCCATGGATGCGGAGCTGCCCGCCGACCGGCCGAGCGCGAGCGCTTGTTCGAAATGCACGCGTGCTGCGCTGAACCGGCCCATGAGCGCCTGGTTCTTGCCCATGCTGTTCAGCACTTGTGCTTGTCCGCGCACGTCATCGGTTTGCTTGCGCACCGCAAGTGCCCGCAGGAAATACTGATCGGCCAGGTCGTGCTGGCCCGTCTCCATGTAGCAAATACCGATGTTGTTGTTCAGTGCGCTCTCATAACGCGGATTGTTCAACGCCCGGTTCATCGCCACGGCCTGTTGGAAATAAGGCAGCGCTAACGCGTATTCCTTCTGCTGGATATAGCCGCCGGCAATGTTGTTGAATGCCCGGACCTTTCTGCTGTTCAATTGCTCCAGGGTCAACACGTCGCGCGCCGCATCGAGCATGCTCAAGCCATCGGTCAACCGCGCAACGCTCTTCTCAAAATCGCGCAGGGTAAAATACAAGGTGCCTATCTTCAGTTGAAGGTCCGCGCGGGCAAGGATCACCGAGGTGTCGGCAACTTGATCCTCCGGCACCTCCTCCATCACCAATTGCGCCCGCTGGTAGGCGGCCAAGGCATCCGGCATTTCCCCCGTTGCCGCGTATGCATCGCCCAAAACCATTAACGCACGGGCCTTTTGCCATTTGGAGGGAAACTCCCCCAGCTGCTTCCCGGCCTGTAACGCGAGCACCAATGCGGAATCCGGATCGCTGGGCAAAAGGGCTTTGGCCTGTGCGAGGCGGGCTTCGCCGGTGGTGTTCGCGTTTTCCTTTTCCGCCGGAAAAGCTCGAAGCGGCAAAAGCAAAGCTCCCGCGAGCAAGCCAACGGCCATAAAGGCCAGTGCTGCTCGTTCAATTGCGGGTGCTGCGCGTATGGTCATGTGCTCCTCTTGCCCGCTGCTACGGGCGGTTTCAAAACTAAGGGTTGGGGTGCGGTCCGTTGGAAAGGCCTCGCAGGTTGAGATAAAGTCAGACCACTTCCACATCCCTTCACCCACGCCGTCTTCACCGCACCAACTGCACATAACCCGAAAGCGGGATCCCCTCTCCCGTGTTCCGCACGGCTTGCGCAACCCAGAAGTACACGCCTTCGCTGCACAAAACGCCGGAACCGGCGGCCCTGCCATCCCAACGCGCAGCCCTTCCGCTCACCTCCGCCATGAGCTGGCCCCAGCGGTTGTACACTTGAAGATCGACATGCCGGATACCGTCCCCGCCGATGTAAAAGTCGTCGTTCACACCATCGCCGTTCGGGCTGAAGATGTTGGGAATGATGAGGTCGGTGGTGTCCGTGGTGCAGGGATCAACCACTACCAGAACCATGGCGGTGGCACTGGAGCATACACCCGCAAAGGCCGTGCATTGGTATTCGCCTTGGTCCGTTATCAGCACGCTGCCGAGCATTACGCTCGTGCCGTCCACTTGTCCGGCAGGAGTTTGCCATTGCACATTTCCTCCTGATACATCCGCGACCAGGAGCAACGAATCGCCTTCACAAAGCAATGTATCGCCGATGATCACCGGCATTTCGGGGACATCGGAAACGCCCACAACTACGTTGGCCGTGTCACTTCCACATCCTGTTATTACAGCCCAACAGGTATAAGACCCTGCATTTGAAAGTTGAGCAGGCATCGGACCCACCACAGCGCCTTGCACGGCTCCTGCTGGTGTATTCCATGCCAGGGGCAAGCCATCCGCTTCGGCGATCAACAACACCGTATCACCTACGCAATACGCAACGGGACCGGTGATGTTCGGTGCCGGGGAGACCGGAGCTACCTCCACATTTATCGGAATGAATTGGCCCGTACAACCGGCTTCCACCTGCAACAGGTAAACCGTATCGCTCGCCGTTGCGGTGAAGGCCCAACTGTTCCCATTGCCTAACAACGAGGAAGTATCCGCAGCGGCAAACCAAGAAAGATTGCCCGAACCGGTGGCCGTCACCGTTGCCAACGCACCGGCGCAAACCGTGTCGCCAATGGCCATTGCTGGTTGGGGAAATGCGAACGGGTTCACGGATATCACCGCGGAAGTGTCCGCGCAACCGAATGCGTCCAACACCACGAGCTGCACGTCACCGGGTGTATCCAACGTGATGGATTGACCGAAGCCTCCCGATGGCAACCACTGGTAAATGTTCGCACCGGCAGGCCCAGTGAGTGTAACCGGTCCGCCATTGCAGAGCAGGTAGGCCGTCGTGTCCAATTCAGCGGAAACAGCGCTGGCCTGCACGGTGTAATTCAGTGGCCAATCGATGCCACAGCTGGTAACCGTGCATTGGTAAGTTCCTGCCGCACTCACCGTTTGTACGAACGCAGTGCCCATAAGTGGCGCTTGCCATTGCACCGAACTTCCCGGCCCGGTCGCCACTTGCAGGTCCACCGTGCCGTTGAGGCAAATAGTACCCGTGGGCAATGCTTCAATGAACGGCGAACTGAAACTGAGCACGGTGCTCGGCCCGTTTGTGCTGGTGCAATTGGGATAGTGCGTTACGGTGAGGTAGTAATCGCCGGGGTCGTCGGTCCAGATGGAATCGTTGGCTGGCAGTACGGTAAACCCCGGCCCTGTCCATTCGTAATTCGTGGCGTGGGTTGGCGTGTATAGCAGCACGGAATCATTCGGACAGATCACGCCATAGTACGGTTGCATGTAAATGGGCGGCGGCGGCGGGGCGAGCACGGTGACGTAGGAACTGGACTGGCACACGTTGCCGAATGCACTGCTGAACGCTTGGAACTGATAGTAACCGTCTTGATCCACCAGCAAGGAATCCCCTGTTGCGGAGGTCCACACGATCCCGGGGCCGGTCCAGGCAACGCTGTCGCAATTGCTGCATGGCAGTGCTACTACCACCGTGTCCCCGGCACACCTCACCACTGGGCTTGTGGTGAATTGCGGCGGCGTGCCGGCCAGCACATAAACGCTGTCCAAAAAGTTGAAACTGAATGTATTGGTATCACACGGCAATGCGTCGAGTGTACACTGCACGCCCACCGTGTACCAGCCCGGCCCGGTGTTGGGCGCGGTCCAATTGAGCGGAGCGTTGACGTACTGCGTGCTCTGCGGCGAAGGGTTCGAAGACGTACAGCTCTGCTGGAACTGGTATTGCAAGTTCATACCGGACGGCAAATAGTTTTGTAGCCCATTCACGTACCAGGTGAGTGTCAGCGCGCCGCCAATACAACCAGTGCCGCAATACACCATGGTGTCGCCAAGGGCGATTTGCACCGTTACACCGGTAATGTCCGGCACAACGGAATTCGGCACCAAGGTGAAATTCATGCCGTACACATTTTCACAGCCTGCGGCAGAAAGCAGGTGCAGCCGGTAATAGCCGGAGTTGGCCATGGGCATGGTGTCGCTCCATGTGGTGTCGCTGCCCAACGTCCAAAAGACTTGATCGGTGGGCGCGAACTGAGTGGTCCAAAACACCATCGGCACGCAGGCCTGATATTGAATTGGCAACGGGTCATCGGTAAAAATGCCGCTGCTGTCGCTCACCATGGCCGTGGGTTCCGGTTGGATCAGCACGTAAACGGAATCGCTGTAGGAAGTGCAATAGTTGGTGGTATTGATCGTAACCCCGACCCAGCCCGTTGTATACACATTGAACATTGATCCGGGTGGAAGGCCGCCCCAACCTTGGTAAGCGTAGGGTCCCACGGTAGGCGTTTGCCCGCCAAAACCACAAAAATCATTCTGCGTCGGGAATGGTGCATGCACCGTGAGCACGGCAAAACCACAAGCTTCAACGGTGTCTGTGCAGGCCTGATACTGCGCGGATATGCAGACTTCGCTTCCGCGGTCCGTCCGATCGCAAGGCGGCGTGTTCTGGCGGTTCCACCAGTCGTATGGCTGCCGCGATTCCTCATACCCCCGCGAAAGAAAACCGTCCGATAGCCCTTGGCTCACGGCCCAAGCGAAGTAACCGTAGTTCGGGTCACCGCAATAGGTCAGCCCCGCGTTAACGCCGATGTAGGAGCAATAGGGAAAGCTGGTAACGGGATCGCCCCACAAGGGAAAGCTTCCCGGCAAAAACAATTGATCCTCGAACGATCCCGTGAAGAGCAGCCCGTTCATATCCCACGCTATTGCCCCTGCCCGCTTTGCGCCGCTGCCACCGAATTGCTGTCCCTCCACAAATGAGAAGTCCGTTGCTGCATGCTTCGCGATAAAGAGGTCCTTCAGCCCAGTTGCCATAAAGAGACCGTTGGCATTGTATGCGTTCTGCAGTCCGGTAAAGGAGCATTCAAATTCACCATACACTACCACGGAATCAGCCTGCTCGGCAAGGGAAGCCGCATGCAGGTTGCTCGCCGAACCCATGGTGGTGGCGTTGAGCAGCATGCCCGCCGTGTCCACACGGAGGATGAAGTAGGCGTGCGGTTCCAAGTTCGGGATGGGCGTGGCGATGTTGTCCACCCAGTACATCGTATAGGCCACATCGCCGGTGATCAACAGGTCACCTTCCGAGGAGAACAGCATGTCGCTTACTTGGTTGAACGTACTGCCGCCGCATTTGCGGAACCATTGCTCTTGCCCGTCCCCATCATACTTCACCACGAACATGCTGTTCAGCGAAATGTTGGGGTGTTGCACGTCGAAGGTGATGGTGTCGCTGAACTGCCCTGTGATGTAGAGCATGCCATCGGGGCCGCTGGTAAGGTCCACGGCCTGATCGTCGTGCGGGCCGCTCCCCTGCCGCACCCATTGGTAGGTGCCGTCGGCAGCCCATGAAGCGATGAAGACGTCGAAGCCCAAGGTGTTGGTCCATGGGTCAAAAGCGCTGTGGAGCGTGTCCGTTCCGAAGACGGCATCACCCTTGAACTTTCCAGCCACCACCAAGTCGCCATTGGGCCGCATGGTGATGCCACCGGGCGTGTCCGTATAGCCCGGTGCGCCCGCCGTTCGCACCCACTGCGCGTTGCCATTCGCGGTGTCCAGCAGCGCAACAAAAAAATCCGTGCTGCCGCCTTGCGCGGAATGCGTACCGCCGAAAAGGTCCGCCGTTCCTGTGAACAACCCCGTGATGCCAAGGCCCGCATTGCCCAACACCAGTTTCAGCCCGACATCCAAAGCGGGACCGCCCGCGCGCTTCGCCCAAAGCAACGTTCCGTCCGGGGCGAGCTTCGCCACCAGCACATCCCTTCCGCCCGATGAGGTCACACTTCCCAAGTTGTCGGGGCCTTGCAGAAAAGACGCGCTTAGGCTGAAATCGCCGATCACGTAGCTGTTGCCCGCCCGGTCCAGCACCAGGTCAGCAATGTGTTCGGCCTGTGGACTGGAAGCTTTCGTGAGCCAATGTTGGGCGTTCAATGCCGTTGCCGATGCACTCAAAAACAAACAGGTTAACAGCCCTTTCAGCTGAAACAAGCGTGTACATTGTAGAGCATGAACGCAGGGCACCAACTGGCCATTCATGTCGGCAATGTAATTCGGTAATCTGCGTATTAATGCCACTACGCTTTCAACAATTCCCCGCCATCCCGTCACCCCGCGATCTATTTCTCCCGCCATTTGTTCCGGTAAAGTGACCAAAAGCCAATTGGTGCGGATCTTGGGGGAACCGTGGCATGCTGAAAGGACGTTTCCTTCAGCAACGAAATACTGAATACACAACATGGACTTGAACAAATTCACCATTCGCTCGCAGCAGGCCATCCAGCAGGCGCAGACCATCACCACGGGCTTGGGCCAGCAACAGATAGAGACCGGCCACCTGTTGAAGGGTCTCTTGGAAGTGGACAAGGACGTCACCCCTTTTCTGCTGAAGAAGCTGAATGTAAACACGGCAACGCTGCTCGCAGCGCTGGACCGCATCGTGAACGGCTACCCGAAAGTACAGGGCGGCGACGTGGTTCTGAGCCGCCAAAGTGCGACGGTGTTGAACAAGGCGCTGTCGTCCTTGAAAGAATTTGGTGACGAGTTCGCGAGCGTGGAGCACCTGCTGATCGGCCTTGTTGAAGGCAGCGACAACGTGGCGCAACTGCTGAAAGATGGCGGCGTGAACCACAAGGACCTGGTGCTCGCGATCAAGGAGTTGCGCAAGGGTAGCAAGGTCACCAGCCAAAGCCAGGAAGAGACCTACAACGCGCTGAACAAGTACGCGAAGAACTTGAACCAGCTCGCCAAAGAGAACAAGCTCGACCCCGTGATCGGGCGCGATGAAGAGATCCGGCGCGTGCTGCAGATTCTCAGTCGCCGCACCAAGAACAACCCGATCCTGATCGGCGAACCCGGCGTGGGCAAAACCGCTATTGCGGAAGGCATCGCGCAGCGCATCGTAAGCGGCGACGTGCCGGACGACCTGAAGAGCAAACAGGTTTTCAGTCTCGACATGGGGGCATTGGTGGCCGGTGCAAAATACAAAGGCGAATTCGAGGAACGCCTCAAATCCGTGGTGAAAGAAGTGACCGGGGCGGATGGCAACATCATCCTCTTCATTGACGAGATCCACACGCTGGTGGGCGCGGGCGGCGGCGAAGGCGCGATGGACGCGGCCAACATCCTCAAGCCAGCATTGGCGCGTGGCGAGTTGCGTGCCATCGGTGCCACCACCTTGAACGAGTATCAGAAGTACTTCGAGAAAGACAAAGCGTTGGAACGCCGCTTCCAAAAAGTGATGGTGAACGAACCTTCCCGCGAGGATGCCATCAGCATTTTGCGCGGCCTGAAGGAGAAGTACGAGAGCCACCACAAGGTGCTGATCAAGGACGCCGCGATCATCGCAGCGGTGGAACTGAGCACGCGGTACATCAGTGACCGTTTCCTGCCGGACAAGGCCATCGACCTTATAGACGAAGCGGCCAGCAAATTGCGCATGGAGATCAACTCCAAGCCGGAGGAGCTGGATGAAGTGGACCGCCGCGTAATGCAGCTGGAGATCGAGCGCGAGGCCATCAAGCGCGAAGGCGACCAAAGTCAATTGGAGGGCTTGAACAAGGAGATCGCGGAATTGGGCAGCAAGCGCGATGCGCTGAAAGCCCGTTGGGAAAACGAGCGCGGCCTGGTGGAGAAAATAAACGAAGCGAAAGACCGCGCCGAGCAATTGAAATTCGATGCCGCCCAGGCCGAACGCGAGGGCGACTACGGCAAAGTGGCGGAGATCCGCTACGGTCGTATGAAAGAGACCGAAGACCAATTGGCCAAAGCCAAGGCCGATCTTATCGAACTGCAGGCCACTTCGAAGATGATCAAAGAAGAAGTGGACGTGGACGAGATCGCCTCGGTAGTAAGCCGTTGGACCGGCGTGCCGGTTACGCGTATGCTCGAAGCCGAGCGCATGAAGTTGATCACGCTGGAAGACGAACTGCACAAGCGCGTAGTGGGCCAGGACGAAGCTGTGCGCGCCGTGGCGGATGCCGTGCGCCGCAGCCGTGCTGGCATGGGCGACGAGAAGCGGCCCATCGGCTCGTTCATCTTTTTAGGCACCACCGGCGTGGGCAAGACCGAACTGGCCAAAGCACTCAGCGAAGTGCTTTTCAACGACGAGCACGCGATGACGCGCATTGACATGAGCGAGTACCAGGAGCGCCACAGCACCAGCAGACTGGTGGGCGCGCCTCCGGGCTACATCGGCTACGAGGAAGGCGGACAGCTTACCGAGGCCGTGCGTCGCAAACCTTACAGCGTAGTGCTATTGGACGAGATCGAGAAAGCGCACCCGGATGTGTGGAACGTGCTGCTGCAAGTGCTGGACGACGGCCGACTCACAGACAACAAAGGGCGCGTGGTAAACTTCAAGAACACCATCATCATCATGACCTCCAACATCGGTTCGGAGATCATACAGGAGAATTACGACAAGATCACCGAGAAGAACCACGAAGAGGTGCTAGAGAAAACCCGCGACCAAGTGATGGAACGGTTGAAGCAAAGCGTGCGTCCCGAGTTCCTGAACCGCATCGATGAAGTGATCATGTTCGAGCCGCTGAGCCGAGCCAACGTGCGGGAGATCGTGAAACTCCAGCTCGATGCATTGATGGCCTCGCTCGCCGACCGCGACATGCTGCTCACCCCCAGCGAAGAACTGGTGGACCACATCGCGCACCTGGGCTACGACCCGCAGTACGGCGCGCGGCCCATCAAACGGATGATCCAGAAGGAGCTGCTCAACGAGTTGAGCCGCTGGATCATTGAAGGCAAAGTAGAGGTCAACACGCCCATGGTGATCGACGTCTTCGATGGAAAGATCGTGTTCCGCAAGCCGCTGGAAGAAGAAGAGAAGCTGGATGGCGAGGAGAAGCGCAAGCGGAAGAAGGCGGAGGCCTAATGAAGTGCTAATGGTTAGTCAAGAAGAACGATTTCGTTTGATGTCAGGGCGCACCTCGATGGACTGGTTTACAGCAGGAGGCGTTTAGCAAAAACAACCGGCTTCGAGAAGTCCACCTTGACCACGGAATGGTTGCGCAGTTGATCAGCTACTACTATTTCGACTACGAATAAGTTCCCTTCCGTCAAAACCGGAACCGGACAAGGTCCGTTTTCAGTTGCCGGGTCGACCGATATTACTTTTTCCGCCCAACGAACCGGATCAGGACTTAAGCGTTATTCCCAAAACTCAACATCATGAACAGTTTCTTCAAGACCATCATTGCGGGGTACGGCGCTAAAAAGCTCGGAGGTGGATGCTTTGGTACCGTGATCGTGTTCATCATCCTCTACTGGTTGCTGGGCACGTGCAATTGAACGCGCAAAGCATGTTTGAGCCCTCACGATGGGCCGGCAAAGGCTGCATTTGCTCGATCGCAGCTGGATCGTTGAAAACTGTTCGGCGCGTTGTGCGTTCGCATGGCCATGGCAAGTAGTTTGCGTCCTGATCGAGACGTGAATAACATGAATTTCAACGCCCAAGTAGACGAGATGCTTACCGCACTGCGGCACACGCATGCCCGGCTGCTCGCCCCTGTGGACCATCAACAATTGCTGCTTCCCACCGACCCTGAGATCTTCGTAGAGGACATCATGCACTATGTGATGGACGAATGGCGCGACGACCTGCGCAAGGAAGGCCATGTCCTGGAACAAGTGACCAGTTGGAAAGATGCCGAAAGCCACTACCCGCGCTATGGATTACGCATGGCCGGCGGTGATGTACTGGACATTCTTTTCACCGGCACCTACCCCGAAACCTTGTTCATGCATGTGTCCAAGGCGATGCCCGGCCAGATCTTTAGTGATGCCAAGGCCGTGCAAGTACCGTTGCGGGTAAGCAACGACCCCGGCGCACTGCTCTATTCGATTCTCGGCGGGTTGAAAGAGTTCGGCAAGGCGTAGGCTGTGGATCCAGACTTGCTCCGCGATATTTCGCGCATTTTGGCCTGAAGTATTCCTTCCGGAGCCTTATCAAACAGGGCGGACCTTGATCGGCCTGAATGTTGCATGTCCGGCACGGAATTTTCCGGGATCACGATCCGGGGCATCTGAAAGCCGTCACATAAAACTACCGAGCCATCAAAACCCTCTACATCCTCCGCCACGCCAAAAGCTCATGGGCCGACACCGGCACAAGTGACTTCGATAGGCCATTGAATGATCGCGGCCAGCACGACGCTCCCATGATGGCCAAGCGCTTTGCCGAAAGGAAAGAGACGATGGATATCATCGTGACCAGTCCAGCGTTACGGGCCAAGACAACAGCAGCCATTTTCGCGAAGGAACTAGGCCTGGAATTGCCGAGGGAATTGCAGGAACTCTACCTCGCCTCCGCCGCCACTTTGTTGGCCACGGTACAGGCGTTTCCCAAGTCTGTAAAAAGCGCGATGGTCGTGGGCCACAACCCGGGATTGAGCTTATTGGCGGACGACCTTGCGGAAGGCGGACTGGGCGACTTGCCCACATGCGCGTTGATCCGGATCGACTTTAATGCGGATTCCTGGTCGGAAGTATCGAACGGCACCGGCAAATTGGAGTGGTGGGACACGCCCAAGCAGAGCTGAACGATCGCTTGTACTGACCGGATACAGCAGCACCCATGCACGGCATGGTAGGTTCCGGGTCATGGAACCGGAACCGGTTCCCGGTAGATCGTGCGCTTCTGCAAAGATCCGTAAGGCCGCCAGATGTAGTAGATCTGTCCGGCATGCATCTGCACTTTTTCAGGATAGGGATAGCTCAACCGGACTGTAGCACCCATGTCTCCATTAACTGGATCGACCGAGCGCAGCCACACCGTTCCATTCCGTTGGAACACGACATAGATCTGCTGCGTCACCCGGTCTTGAATGAGCTTCCCTGCCCAATCCCTGGCTTGCGACTTTTCCTGGTAAGCCAATGACACTTCCCCCGCGGGCGAAAAATCCCGCATGAATCTCCGCAACTGCTTGCGCACATGGTCAAACACGAGTAACGTGTCACCCACCACGAACAGTGGAGCATACACGGGCCGGTACCAGAT
>Ga0209480_10002655_pt1 | contig 12108 bp, 9 predicted proteins | sample JI61114C2DNA_FD_187501 | JGI IMG/M metagenome (GOLD analysis project Ga0209480, IMG submission 187501) | Wastewater effluent complex algal communities from Wisconsin, to seasonally profile nutrient transformation and Carbon sequestration -... | ecosystem: Engineered > WWTP > Effluent > Algae...
AACGTCGAAGCCTCGAAACACGGCAGATTAAGGCTTGGCAATGCACAGCCGACGTGGCCCAGAAACAGGTTCCTACCGGAAGGTCCGGTCAAAACCCGATCGGCGTACTTTGCCTCCGACCAGTTCCCACTGGCTCACCCCCGGTTTGCTCAGGATTAACCGTGCCGGTTGAAGGCAGCGCTTTTCCCTGTACCAGTTCATCAACAGAGCGACCGATGTAGTTGCGTTCCGAAAGTTTGGCACCATCTACACCATAACGCACCCAAGTGCCGGATTTAATGCCAACAACATAGCGTCCTTCGCTTTCCAAGCGACCGTTCGGGTGGTAGTAGGTAAACAATCCATCTTGAACAACCAACGCACTATCCAAGAACGCACCCTGCATGCGCAAGATCCCGGCATTCGAACGTATCGCCACAAGGAACTTGCCATTACCGGATGTAGCAACCACGCGCACGTAATTGTCACCTTTCGTCCCAGCAGCAAGACCCAAGACCTCAGCCCCTACGCTTTCCACCCGCAGAATAACCACCTTATTCGAGTGATCAATAGGTGCCGAGGCTGCCGTAATGATTGGGAAACACAAAATGCTAAATACCACAATAAGGCTCAAGCGGGCCATGACTTCAATGATTTACACGGCCTTGTCAAATTTCGTGCCAGAATAGACATTCTGGCCATTTTGCACCATGAATGACAAATTACCATCGACGAGATTTAATACACTAATAGGCTGTACTTCAAAACACTACGTCCAGGATAACCACTGTAGAAGGACTGACATGATCATCCATACAGCAAGTATGGCTGTTGGTCCGTTCCGGTCCCCCGATTTACCCAAACACCCCATACGGGGCAGAAGGGACTACGGCGTTATGGCCGGTTAAAAGCCAAGGAAAAAGGCTGTAGCTCTTAAGTAAAACTACCTTCAATGGAAAGTGCGGCCCTTGTTTTGCTATGGCGGGCCCATGCTTTTCAGGAATGCGCTCGTTTCTTGTTGCTTGGTTATGGCGTTGATGCCGGAGGAATTGATAGCACAGGCGAATACGCTGTTCACAAATGGGAGAATACGCGTTCAAGGAGCCGATTGGCGTGATACCCGCATAACGGTGATGCCGCAGTTCGGTGAGGCGTTCGAGGTGCCTTTAGCCTCTGACAAATTCGATCTGGACTTGGGTTTGTTCTCCACCTACTTGATCCGTGCGGCCCATGCAGACTGTGCCACAAAGGAGATCGTGTTCGACCTATGGGTGCCTGATGCCTACCGAAATACGGTTTTTTACTTCCCTTTCGAGATCATGCTCGAAACCTTCCCCGATGGGGAGAAGCCATATAGCTACGAACATCCGGTGGGCGTGGTTTTCTTTGATGAAGCAAAGGCCGATTTTACCTACACCACGGATTACACGGAGATTGAGCAAGCCAATTCGCTGCCAACGATGATCGAACGGATGAACACCTATGTTAACCTGCATCCAAAACCAGTGGATCAGCTAGCCGTCTATGAAGCCTTGTTCGCTCAGGACCCGAATGCCGCAATACCCCAAGGGAACACCACGCCAGTGGATCAGACGACATCGCCATCCGTGCGGCACACTGAACTTCCACCGGATGTGAAAGTGGAAGCACCTACCACACAACGAGCAGATCCGGTGGCTCCCGTGCTTGGGCCACAGGCTGCACCACGCGAAGAGCGACCAGCTAAGGCCACCAGCATAACAACGCAACCTTCGGTGGAAGAAGGCACAGCAGTGCGGTCGAGATCATCATCGCGCATATCCACAAGGTTGGAAGTCCCGCCGCCACCGCAGTATCTGAAAACCCACGAATTCTCAGTTCTTCCCACAATGTTAATCGTTATCGACCGGTTCGGCCATAACAACACCTCCACTGAACTGCGAAAAGTGACCCACGCATATGGCGCCGTGTTCTATTTCCTTGATGGAGCAGCGATCACTGAAAGAACCTATGATGAAAAGCTGGCGGAGTTTACTCGACCAATGAAAGCGGGCCATTGACCACAACCAACGGACCGTCCACCACAGCGAAGAGCGTATCTCTTGATTCTGTCGTGGTACCTATGCCATGCCTTTGTGCAGGCTCTCAATGGTGGCTTGCGGCACTTTGCTCAGGTCCAGCACCACAAAACCGTCCAAAGAATCATTGAAGGACGGGTCCCGGTTGAAGCCGATGATCTTGGCATTCAACGATAGGTAGCGCTTGAGCAGGACGGGAACGGACCAGCCGTTTTCTTCGGCGTCTGCGATCACTTGGTCCAAGCGCTTAATGTCCTCGCCGGAAGCATCGAGCAAGGCACCGCCGTCGGCCTTGTCGATGCCGATGTGAAAACGGTTGCGCGGCTTTACGTGCTTGGCCATTTCTTCATCAAAATGGTACTTGTGGACGAATTCGGTGATGAGCCTGCGTGAGAATTTGCTGTATGTGCCGCTGATGCTCACCGGGCCGATGAGATAGCGATGGTCCGGGTGCGACATCACGTGCAGCATCAGGCCGCGCCATAGCATGAACAGCGGCAGGCGGTGCTTTTGGTACGCAGGGGAAATGAACGACCGGCCCAACTCAAAGCTCTGCCCCAACACTTCAACCATCGGCCTGCCCATCCTGAACAGTGTGTTCGTGTAAAAGCCGCGCCGGCCATAGCGCTCCAGGATCTGCTTTCCGTCACCTACGCGATAAGCTCCGGCTACTTGTTTCTTTTCCCTGTCCCACAGGAAAAGGTGGTCGTAGTAGTGGTCAAATTCGTCCAGGTCGATCGCTTTGTTGGTGCCTTCCCCCACAGCACGGAATGTTTCTTCGCGCAGGCGGCCTATCTCCTTCAGCACCGCCGGGATCCTGCCGCTGGGGGCGAGGTATAAGTCGAATTCGCCCTGCGTGTTGAGTTGAAGGTCAGCGATGCCTGCAATGTCCCGTTCCAGTGAATGCGACGAAATCGGGGCTACAAGTTCTTTCTGCTTCCGCGGAAACAGCAGTGGCTTGAACTGCTCGCGCCGTACCAATACACCACTGCCTAAAGCATACGTTTTCGCACGCAGGTATCGCGCCAACGCCTCCGTGGACGTGAAGCGGGCCAATTCCTTTTCCGGAATGGGCTTGCCGATACGCAACCGCACCGTGCGGCCGTGCATCCGCAGCATTTCGCGCGGCAGCTGCAACGTGCGCAAGCCCGGATGTACCATGCCCAAGATCTGGAACACCATGCTGTTCGCACCATCGAACCAAAGTGGAATTACCGGAACCTTAGCATGCTGAATCAGCTTGATCGCCGGCACTTTCCAACGTGGGTCAGCCACTGTATCCAGATCATTCCGGTAGCTGCTCACTTCCCCTGCCGGGAATACGCCAAGTGCATGGCCCTCTCCCAATTGTTGAAGTGCTTGCCGCATGCCCTGAAAGCTGCTGCGCGAAGTGAGTTCTTCAAACGGGTTTACGCCGATGAAGCGGTCGCGTAACGGCTCCAATTGTTGCAGCATGAAATTCGCCATCACCTTCAGATCGGGCCGCCGCTCACGAAGCACGTGCAGCATGGCCAATCCGTCAATGGCACCGTACGGATGGTTCGCAACTATGGCCAATCCGCCTTCCGTGGGAATGCGTTCCAATTCATCCCCGTCCACTTCCAACCGCAAGTCCAGATGCGCGAAAAGCGCCGCGATGAAATCCTCGCCGGGCGCTACCTGGATCTCGTTGTAGAATTTTTCCAGCCGCTTCAATCCGCTCACCTCGGCCAAAACGGCTACGCGCGGATCGCCCGGCTTCATGTGGCTGGCTTTCGCCAGCTCCGCCGGATTCATCAGTTTGCGCTCCTCTTCCATCTCCGCCAAATGTAGGGCAGACGGAACCGGTCAAACGTGCAGGATACCCACGATCTTTTCGTCCATAACCTCCCCGCCCGGATAGTGCCGCGTATAGTCCAAGTTGATCCAATGGTTGCCGTCCGCATCCGTATGGTAGTAAAGCGCCGCGTGGCGTGCCTGTTCCGGAAAAAGGACGCGACGGATCAGAAATGCAGCGTGCTTCATGCCTTCGGCGTCGCCCACGTTAAGCTCCGGATAGATGTGTTCAGTTGTGCGCACCAGCCGCACGGTGCCGCCAATGGCCTTGATGCTCGCCGCCATCAGAATGGCATGATCGTCGCAATCTCCCGCTAACAAGCCCACGCTTTCGCTCGCCTTAGCGAAATACTCATCGTCCATGGGGTCGCTCACATAAACCCAACCGTTGTTGATCACTTTAAAGATCGAAAATGACTGAACCAAAGTGAAATCAGGGTCTTGCTCGGCCTCTTCGGTGAACCAAGTGGTGGCCGCACGTACCGCGAAGGACCGAAGTACGGGATCGGTGTAGTTTATAGCTGCGCGTACTTCCTCGGCGCGCTTGAAGGGATGCAGTTCTTTCACCTTGGGCAGGGCTTCCGTGCTTTCGCGCAGGTTGCCCAACATTTTGCCATAGTCCGTAAAAATATCATTGAGCCCGTAACGCCCCATGAAGGCGAAAACGGTTACCACGGCGAGCGCCAATACCACCGCGCCATAGAATGGTACCGGCCATTTGCGCATCAGTAAGAGGATGGCTACGAGCACAACGACGAACACCAGCAAGCGTTCCGGCCCGATGCCGACTACCGAAGGTAAGCCGAGTACGGGCATGTATGGCCAAAGCGCCAGCGATATCGGCAGCGCTAACACCAGCGCCACGAGCACGTTCACCGCACGTTGTAGCGTGCCCGTTGGGGTTTCCTTCCGGTCTTCCACTGCGTTGGGTCCTTCCATGGCCGGCATCGGCTTCAGTGCGCTTCCGACAGCACCTCCATGCCTTGACGGAACACGACATCCACCGGGATGCGCGCTTTTTTCAGGCGGTCGAGGTCCTGCTGGAGGTCCGGGCCTATTACGCCTTGTGCCTGCATGAGGTTGCGCAGCTTTTCCAGATCACCGTCGCCTTGCAATTGCAGGATCAATGCGCTGAGGTCTGCTATGGCTTTGTGCATTTTTTCCGGCTCCACACTATAAGTTCCGGAAACACTGTCGCGTTGGAATGCCCCAGCCTGCATGAAATAGTTGAAGCGCAACATGTTGGCCCGGCCATGTGCACTGGTGGCGCCGAACCGAACCGAACGGAATACCCCGGCCATGAAGGTGACGTAATTGTCCATCACCTCCCCTTCGGTGATCTCGCCCTTTTCCCGGAGCTGCTCCACCATGTAAAGGCCCAGTATATCGGCCTTCCCTTCTTCCAGCGCGCCCGCTTCTTCACGCAAAGCATCACGCACTTTCCCCTTTCCGTTGATGGTATTCTTGATGCCCAAGCCGTGCGCCACTTCGTGGAACATCACGTTCTGGAAGAAAGCGTCGAATGTGATGTGCTTGCGCTGGTCTGCCGTCACGAGCTTGCCCGCGATGGGAACCAAGATGGCATCGAACTTGGCGCGCATGGCGTTTTTCAGTTGTAAGCGCCGCGTGCCTTTCCGAAGCTGAATACCCTCGTCGTTGGGCAGGTTTACCGCGATGGTCTTGCTACCGGCATTGCAGTCACCGGCGTAGTACACCACGTCGTATGCCCCGAGCTGTGCATCGCTGCCGGGCTTCTCGCGCTTGTAGGCCGCCGGTACAGGAAGACCGCGTTGTAGGCCGGGCAGCAATTTCGCGAAGCGTTCCAACTTCCGGCTCCAAGCGGTGTCTTTCACCACCACGTATGCTTCGTGAGCGGCTTTGTAACCGTACAATTTGTCCTCATACGTTTCGGTGGGGCCGATAATGATGTCCACACGGTCGCCCTTCATGTCCAACCACGCCACATCGCTGGCCCCATAGTTGTCCGTGCGCAAGGCCGTGGCCCTGGCCAGCAAGTATTTGCGTTGACCCGCATCGGTGGCGATGGCCGCTGCTTGCTCCAGCAACTGCGCCGCACGTTCCGTGGGCGCTGCGAAATAGGTGTGGTAGGGAACTGCAATAAGCTTCCCAGCTCCGTCCCGGCGCACCATGGTGTAGTGGCTGCTTTTCGCGCTGTCGCCCCAAGCTTCAAACTCTTCCGCAGTAAGGTCCTTCGGATAAAAACGTGCGCCTTTGGGCTTGGGCCCGATGCCGTCCATGAACGGTTTATCTCCCGCCAACCGGTCCCAAGGGCCATAGTTGATGGCGAAGAATTTGCGCACGTCCGGGTCCGGATGCCGCACGGTAAGGCTGTCCTGAGCTCCCCAAGCCTGTTGCCAAAAGATGCTGTCCATTATCTGGGCCGCCTGAATGAACAAAGGCAGCATCCGCTGGTCCGATTCGGGCAAAGCCTTGAGATCCGTACTAAGCGTTACCGTTTTGTAGGCCCACGGGCGGACCCGCGGATCCATCTGCGCGCTGTCCACTCCGAGGACATCATCGGCAGGAAGAATTTCTGGCGGGGTGCAGGCTACCAAAACGAACAACGAGGAAAGGAAGGCAAGGAAAAACTTTGACATCGTGCTGGGGAATGCCGACAAAGATGGTGGCTACGGCCCGGCCCGGACCATTTTTGGAACGATTATGAGTTTTCTCCGTTGAAGCCCTCCCATGCAGGTATGGATAAGGACGCTAACAACTCTTATGATTGCCTCAGGCAACCGTAAGCCTGGGCGAATAGTTTTGCCGCCCATGTTCGGCAAGGCTATTTTTCGTGCAGGCTCCTTGACTTGGCTATTGGCCATCGGTGCAGGGGCCTTTGCCCAAGCGGACACCACTTCCATTGGTGGTGCAGACAACAACGAGGCCTATTTAGGTGAAGGTGAAGGTGCTTTAGCGGACGACCCCGCGCTGGCCGATGTTTGGACCGAAGAGGACAGCATTGCGCGCATTCCGGCCTACCTAGCTTATCGCGATTGGGATACGGACGACATTTTCAAACGTACCGCAATAGAGGATACCGTGGACTTGCAGATCAGCCGCAGCGATCACGACCACTACATGCCTGTCTGCGGTCGGATCACTTCCCCTTTTGGCCCACGCCACGGACACAACCACTATGGCACTGACCTGAAAGTCGAAGTAGGCGACCCCATTTACTGCGCCTTTCCCGGCATGGTGCGGATTTCCCGTTACCATAAGGATTTCGGCAACGTGGTGGTGGTACGCCACACCAACGGCCTCGAAACACTTTACGGCCACATGAGCAAACGCTTGGTGGAAGTGGGCGACGTAGTGCAGGCCGGCACCGAGCTTGGCTTAGGAGGCTCAACCGGCCGTTCAACCGGCAGCCATCTGCATTTCGAAACGCGCTACCGTGGTGTCCCCATCGACCCCTTGACAGTTTTCGATCATGAAACAGGCACGTTGCAAGCCAGCAATCTGCTGCTAACGCCGGAAAATAATAAGCGGCCCGTTGCCAGTGCCAGTGCGAGTACCAGCAAAGCTGGCCGCAAGGTTTGGAAGGTACGTAGCGGCGATACGCTCTATGGCATTTCCAAACGCACCGGAGTTTCCGTCTCCAGCCTCAGGAAATTGAACGGCATGGGCAGTCGCAGCGCATTGAGCGTGGGCCAGCGCGTCCGGTACAAGTAGGATTTTTCCCTTTATTTATTGTACGCCCTTTTCGACCGCACCGGTATTGCCCGGTTGCGTGATGGTGATCGCGTGAACTCTGGTTCACGGCTCTAGCGGGATCTTTACTTGATCTGTTGGAAGGCCATTGTTGAATTGCCTACTTCGCTGGACCTGCTGACTGGAAATACCGTGATCCCTTCAGATGGAACTTGGCCAACATCCCAAAAAAACAAAAGCGGCTTTCGCCGCTCTTGTTTGTACCGAAGAAGGGACTCGAACCCTTACAACCTTACGGTTACACGCCCCTGAAACGTGCGCGTCTACCAATTCCGCCACTCCGGTAGGAGTTCTGATTTTCCTAAGGGGCCGCAAATATAAGCGCGATCACGTCTGCAGCAATGCCCTTCTGATCAATTCGCAACGGGCAGGAAGCTGTACTTCTCTCCGTATTCCAACATTTGATCAATGAAATTGTCCGGGTATTCCACTTTCACGTCGGTGATCTTGCCGTTGGCATCTTCAACAGGGACTAACCGCGGCTGGATAAAGCCGGAATACGGTGCGGTCTTGATGTTCTCCGCGCGCTTCAACACTTCGGCGTGCAGTGCCGCGTCCACTTTAACGCCGTAGTTTTCAACCAGGTCGCTACCGGCGTTGTAATCGCCTTTGCTTTTGATGCGCTGCACTTCGCGCAGCAGGTCACCGAAAATGGTGCGGAGCTTTTCGTAATCGCGGATGTGAAAATACGTTTTCCCGTCGCGTACCACTTTCACGATTACACTGTCAGGCTGACCTTTTTCATATGCCCAAGCACTTACCCATTGGCGGTTGCGCATGTGGGCCTCCTCCACTTGGTTGCCCAATTTCAGGCGGCGCAATTGCGCCATTAGGCCGTTGCGGATGTAGCCGTCGTATTCCGCCTTGCCCGCGTCCAGCGATGGCATTACTTTCCACTCCACCAGTTGTGGATCCATCATGTAGTACAAGGCTACCAAGTCTGCGCGGCCTTCTTCAAGCGTACTCGCGTAGGTCTTCAGCGTAACATCCGGGCCGGAGATGCCCGGCTCGATCTGGCCGCTGGCGTGGCCGATCACTTCATGCAACGCGGTATGCACCTTGCCTGCGACTGAACCGTATTTCTCAGCGCGATCGATCTCGGCGTTGTCATAGCAGAACTCTTTCAAGGAACTGGGACCGGAGCTGAGGTCGTATGCATCGATGATGTTTCCAAGGCTTACGCTTTTGCTGCCCACGTCTTTACGGATCCAGTCCGCGTTAGGCAGGTTCACTCCAATCGGCGTGCTGGGCGCGGCATCCCCGGCCTCGCCGCAGGTATTGATGAAGCGGTAGGTAATGCCCACCACGTTCTTCTTCTTATGCTCGGGAAGCAGCGGCGAGTTGTCCTCAAACCATTGCGCATGCTGCTGGATCACCACCATATTCTTCGTGGCGATGGGGTCAGTAACCTCCACGATGCTCTCGAAGGATCCGCGCTTGCCCAACGGGTCGTTATATACTTCCACAAATCCGTTGATGAAGTCCACCGTGCCGGTGGTGTCTCTCGCCCAAGCCACGTTGAAATCATCCCAGGTCTTGAGGTCGCCGGTGGTGTAGTAGTCCATCAACAGGCCGATGGCTTTGGCCTGCTGCGGATTCTCCGCCACTTCTTTAGCCTTGCCCAGCCACTTGTTCATTTCAGTGAGTGCAGCGCTGTACATACCGCCCACTTTCCAGGTCTTTTCCATCAGCTTGCCATCGGCACCGCGTACCAATTTGCTGTTGATGCCCCAGCTCACCGGCGTGCTGTCGCCTTCCACCTCCTTGGCAGCGTAGAAAGCTTCCACTTCCTTGGCGTTGATGTCGTCCCCGTAAAAATTCACCGCACTGGCCAACACCACGTCCTTGTCCTTGTCCAAGCTCACTTTTTTCACGTCGATGGAAGGATCGAAGAGGATGTCCGCCGTTTCCTTTGAAAGCGTTGCGCCGCTCACTGCCACAAGGCTGTCCAAATAAGTGCGCGGGAATTCGGGCATGAACTTTTCCATGCCGTAGTGATGGTGGATGCCATTGCTGAAGAACACCTGCTTGGCGTACAGCATGAAGTTGTCCCATTCCGTGCCGGAGCGCTCACCTTTGTAGTTCTTCAGGACGGATTCCAACGCTTTGCGCACTTCCAAGTTGCGGCTGTAGTTCTGGTCCCACATGATGTCGCGCCCGCTGAGGCCGGCCATGGTGAGGTAGTAAGCCAAGGTCTTCTGCTGAAGGCTCAACTGTTCCCAGCCCGGCACCTGGTAACGCAATACGCGCGTGTCGCCGAACTGGTCCGCTTCCCATTTGAAGCTGTCCGTGGCGAGGGAGTCTGCCTTTTTCGTTGCAGAGCCATTGTCCGCCGGAGTGCTGCAGCCCATGGAAAATATGATGAGAAGTGCTGCTGCGGGCCAGAGGAATTTCATGGGCTTTCGTTTTGGGGTCCGATTTTTATCGGACGCGAATATAATGCCTGTACGCAGCGGAAGACCGCCGACTTCATCGCTCTCGGGTCCAAATCCCTATTGGCTGCGCCGACAAGGAGATCATTAACTGCTGATAAACACATACGACAGCTGAAGAATGCAAGCTTCAGATCGTCGCGCACGCCAGTGACCACGGCTGAGCCGATGGCCTAGGCCGGCGATTCAAACGGTGCCCTTTCCCTTGCCGTTGCGTGGTTGTTCCGCACGGGCTTGTTCCGCGAGCAGGCGCAGCTTGTGGTAGGCGGCCAATTGACGGTTGTACCGTTTCAAGTCGGTCTGTGTCAGCTCATTGAGCAATCTGATGTCCATTTTGTCGCTGAGGTCGTGCAGCTTAACCCGCATAGCCAGCCCATCTTCCGCCACGCGTTCGATGTAAGTAACGTAGTCCTCGCCTTCGACCCGTGAAATATGTTCCAAGGATGTAAGCACCCGTGGTGGAAAACCCTTGTCCGCCAATTCGCGCGTAGTGAGATTGGATCGCTCCAACACGTCGTGCAAGGCACCGAGCAGCTGTTCTTCCAAGTCCTGCCCGCGCATCATTACGCGCATTACATGCAGGATGTACGGCTTTTGCGCCCGGTCCGTTTGACCTTTGTGGACTTTGGCCGCCAAGCGGATCGCGTTTTCCAGCAGATGTTCTTCCATCTTACTTGTCCAATGTGATCCGCAGGTCGAGTGCTTTGGGGTCCTTGCTGATCACGGACCAATCCGTGGCCAATTCCAGCTTTTTCTTGGACGGCCTTTCCTGCGTCATTCCTTCAACGACTTGCGCGTCCCCGACGGTATTCGCGAACTTGAAACTGTACTTGTACTTCATGCTCTGTAGCATGCTTTCCATGTTGAGCGAATCACTCTCACCGCCCATCCCGTCGCTTAGTTTATCAGCATACTCATTACTGCGCCGAACAAGGGTATTGCCGTCCCAACTAAAGAACTCCTGCTGTACGCCGGTGCTGTCCGGCATCAGGACGTTCAATGCCCGGTTCAGGGCCGCCAGATCTTGGAACGCGAACGAAACGCGTTGTACGTAGCCGCCTTTTTCCTCCTTCATCTTCACCCGCTTCACCCCTTCCAAGTCCTTCAGCAGTTCCGCGTGGTTGGCCAAGCCCATGGCGGTGGGGTCCTCTTCTTTGTTCTTTTCGCCCATGTCCATGGACTTCATCAGGTCCGCCAATGCGCTCATGTCCACCACATATTCCATGGTGCCCGATCCATTTTTTTTGAAGGTATAGTTCTCTTCTATGGTGAGGCAGCCGGTGGCGATGAGCAGCAACGAGAACATCGCCCACTTTTGGAGCGGGCGCAGGGAATGGAAAATTGCTTGCATGCAGAAGGTGCTGGTATTCGCCAAAGGTATCTGATGGAGGGGTAAATTAAAGGCCACATGCCTCAAGCTATAAGCTGCAAGCTTGGGGCTTGAGGCTTACAGGTTGTGGCGAATTGAGTAATTCAGAAGGTATCGACGCGTCAGAGCGCCAATCTCCCTTGCTTCTCCATCGACATGCGCAGTTGGCCCACTTCCTTGCGCAGGTCCATTACGCTGCTGGCGAGTTCGTCCCGGCTCAGGTTCGGCTCAGGCAGCTCGTGGCTGATGAAGTGGACGAATTTCCATACTTCGAAGACCTCGGAGATGGGTACTTCGTAGGGTTGGTAGATGGGATTGGTGCTACAGAGCAACAGGCCGCCAGTGGTCTTCAATTGGTTGTACACCACCTTGAAAACGATGCCGTCTTCCTTGGTAATGATGATGTAGGGCTGGCCGTCGCGGATGGTCTGCCAGTTCTGCACGTATTCGCCCGTTACCCATGAGCCTTCACTTACGGGCGGCATGCTGTCGCCGCTGATCTGGAACGTGCGGTACTTACGGTCGCGGCTGAGGAAGGGCATCTGGAAGGCGGGCAACACGCTGATGTACTCGGGATCGGCGAAGCCAAGGGCATAGCCCGCCTTGGCCTTTTCGTGCACCAATTCAATGTTTTCGCGGTCCTTAGCATCCACTGTGGTGGCCAGTACGCGCAACCGGCGGCCGCTGAGGTCCACGTCGCCACCACGCTCCAAGATGCCGAGCT
>Ga0209480_10002657_pt1 | contig 12099 bp, 14 predicted proteins | sample JI61114C2DNA_FD_187501 | JGI IMG/M metagenome (GOLD analysis project Ga0209480, IMG submission 187501) | Wastewater effluent complex algal communities from Wisconsin, to seasonally profile nutrient transformation and Carbon sequestration -... | ecosystem: Engineered > WWTP > Effluent > Algae...
ATCTTCGATATCGTTTGGCGTATTGAGGACTTCGATCATTGGCGCTGCGTCTAAAAAGACTTGCTCGTATTTACGAATTATGCTAGAAATTTCGAAGATTGTATCAGTAGTGCGATTGATGTATGTAAAAGTAAAGATCATGCCAGCAATCGAAACCATATCATGCGAGACCATCCAGACAAATGCTAGTAGAATCGAAAGCTGAAATGCGTATAGAAAAAACTGTCGATAAAAAGACTCTCTTTCGATTATGCGGATTTCTTTACCAGCAATTTCTGCAATCTTGTGACGTTCACGCATAATCGTTTTTGATTCGGATTTTTCGGTAGCAAAGATGCGCACAAGTTGTTGGTTGCCTAAGATGTCGGCGACAGAACCAGCTAAGCGTGATGCCAAGATTTTTCTTTGATCACGATAAACTGCTCGTTCGCGAAGATTGCGAATGTTAAGACCGATAATAATAATCACTAATCCAAGTGCAGGCAGTAGCAGGATTGGCGCCAAGATAGCAATGATTATGAGACTAAATAGGTAGCTGATGATTAGGTGATTAGTATGCAAGAAATAATTATCCATTATTTCTAAGTATGACCTTGAGAAATTCAATAGGTCGCCACTCAGCGTACCAACTTTTCTATCAGCAAAAAACTGATAGCTTTTTTTCATTATACTATCAATTCCATCATGCATTAAACTCGTCTGAGCTCTTTCCTGGTGGTCAAAAAGCATCGTAAAGCCTCGGTTATTTGTAATCGTTGATATTATCATGACAATTGTCGCAAGACCAATTAACGTCAGCGGCTTATTGATATTGTGCGGCTCTAAAATCAATGATTGAATGATGAAGCTAACGATAAGTGGCAACGCAATGAATCGTAAAAACTGGCCGATAGGTATTAAGATAGAAAATAATACGACATGTTTTTTATCGGCTCGCATTTGGGCGCGGAATATCTCTAAAGTTGGCTTGATTGTTGAACTATCGGCGCGCGTAAAAACTTTCATTCTTCTATAAAACCTCCGCTTTGATGATGCCACAATTTTGCATAAGTACCATTTTTTGTCAGTAATGAACTGTGATTACCATCCTCGATCACCTTGCCCTGATCTAAGACAATAATGCGATCAAGTTTTGCGATCGTCGATAGACGATGGGCGATGACGATACTAGTGCGCCCATGCATCAAAGTCTCGAGCGATTGTTGAATTAGTTTCTCGCTTTCCGAATCGAGCGCACTTGTGGCTTCATCCAGTACAAGTATGGGAGCGTCTTTTAAAATCGCACGAGCAATAGCCACACGTTGACGTTGACCACCGCTAAGTTTGACGCCGCGTTCACCGACCATAGTGTCGAGCTTGTCGGGTAGTTCCTCAATAAAATCCCATGCATTGGCCTGCTTGGCAGCTCTAATTATTTCGTCTTCCCGAGCATCTTGCTTGCCATAGGCTATATTTTCACGAAGACTGCGATGGAATAATGATGGCTCCTGAGGCACATACGAAATAGCATGATGTAGGCTAGTTTGAGTCACTTCAGCAATGTTCTGTCGATCGATCAAGATTGCACCAGAATCCACATCTCGAAATCTTTCAAGCAGGGAAACGATAGTTGTTTTGCCAGCCCCTGAATGTCCGACTAAGCCAACTTTTTCACCTGGACTGATGCTGATGTTTAAGTCATCAAAAAGTTTTTTGGATGAGTGCGAGAAGTCGACATGTTCAAAATCAATTCGACCTTCTGTTACGACAAGTTCTTTGCTTGTACGATCAACCACTTTGGCTGGTTCAAGCATGTATTGTACAAACAAGCTGCCTTCTGCCAGAGCTTCTTCAAGTCGACGGTAAATACCGCTAAACGCCCACAAAAAGCGTGTGATATTTGCGTAGTAATTAAATGCAATAAATAAACTAGCTTTGGTATGATTATCAATACCCATCGACAAGATTATCAGTAGACCCAGAACATTCGTCATAACGTAAAATGGAGAAATAATCATATCAATTCGATTATTTTGGTAAGACCAACTTTTTAGCGCAGCTGCCGTATAAACGCGACTGTGGCGATTGTGTGTTGCCAGCTCGCGATCTTCAAGTCCATGCGCTTTGACTGTACCGATATTTGTAACAATGTCTGAAATATGACCAGCCAGTTTTGCGTGCTTATCTTCGCGATCTTTTACTAGTACTAGTCGTTTCGATATCAATGGCTTGATAATCAATATGCCTGTAAGTACCATGCCAAAAAGGGTTAATGCCAAGATTGGTGAGATCGTAGCTAAAACAACTAGCGCAAAAATTGTTGGCAAAAAGTTTGTAAAAATTTCCATGGCGATTGTATCGAAAAAGTTTTCAAACCGACGCGTAAAACCAACGGCATTCTTGGTGATCGTTCCCGCGAAACGATTGTTAAAAAACGATAGATCTTTTTCAAAAAGTGTAACTGCAGCCAACTGATAAAAATCATGTAGCGCTTTGGCCTCGTATCTTTGTATAAACCAGAAGCAAGCTCGGAAAAGCATTTCTCCAACCATCCAAGCCAGTCCAAATATAACGGCATAATGCCAGGCATTAGAAATATTCAAAACATTTTGATCTGAAGCCTTTGAAACGATATCAGCAACAACCAGCGCTGGTGTATAAAATACCAATATCGACCCCAAACTCGCTAGAATCGCTACTGGCAGTGTGTAGCGATAATTTTTGAGCATGTGTCGCAAATAAATTTTCAAAGTGGCCTTTATGGCACTTGTTGGAGCATTGTGAGATGGCATTTTTTTCCTTAAATATTTATTAAATCTGCATCAAGCAAATAGAGGATCCCAATTGGGGGTTCATATTATCTAAAATTATAACATAGATAACCGACTTCACACTAGATTAACGATAAACTGAAACAAAATGATAGCTGCACTTGAAAGTTTTGTTAAGGCTTATGATGCTCAAGATCAGGCCGCCTTGAGTATTGCCATAGAAGATCTACAAAATGCAACCTCTGACCTTCAGGATGTGACCGAAAAAGAAAATATCGAAGAGCGCAATTTCCAGAAGAAAATTGACGCTACCTTTGAGCACTTCAACAAAGCAGCCAAAGAGATCTAGTTTTTGTTAGCCTCCACTAATCACTAAGTGTTACAATATAGCTATGCAGAAAATACTCTTGTATTACAAGTTTAGTCCACTTAGCGATCCTGAAGCTGTGAAGCTTTGGCAAAAGTCTTTGTGTGATAGTCTAAATCTAAAAGGTCGCATATTGATCAGCCGGCACGGTATTAACGGAACAGTCGGTGGCGATATCGATGACCTCAAGTCGTACATAAAATCGACCAAACAATTTGAGCAATTCAAAGATATTGTCTGGAAATGGAGCGATGGCTCACGAGAAGATTTTCCAAGAATGAGTGTCAAAAATAGACGCGAGCTGGTTGGTTTTAAAAACAGTGATGATGAATTTGATGTTGATGAAAAAGGTGTGATTGGCGGCGGCCAGCATCTAAAACCCGAGCAAGTTCATGAGTTGGTCGAGAAGTATGGCGATGACGTGGTCTTTTTTGACGGTCGTAATCAGCACGAAGCAAAAATCGGTAAATTTAAAAACGCAATTGTACCAAACACCAACACCAGCCGTGACTTTATAGCAGAACTTGATAGCAACAAATACGACGAGCTCAAGAACAAAAAAATCGTCACATATTGCACAGGTGGTATCCGCTGCGAAGTCATATCAGCAATGATGAAAAAGCGCGGCTTTAGCGATGTGTATCAAATCGATGGCGGCATTGTAAAATACGGCGAAAAATACGGCGATGACGGACTATGGGAAGGCAGTTTGCGCGTTTTCGATAATCGCATGACGATTGATTTTAGCGACCACACAAAAACAATTGGCCAATGTACTCACTGCCAGGGCAAAACAAGTAACTTTGAAAATTGTGCGCTTGCCGAGTGCAATGACTTAGTGCTTATTTGTGAAGATTGTAAACAAGATCCACAGCGTCTTTTTCATACTGAAGATTGCAGCCAGCGTCATCTTGCAAAAGCGACTGCATCGATATGAGTGACAATATAAAAGATCGCTTAACAAAAATCGAAAAACGTAATAAACGCGTTGAAGCAGACAAAGCATGGGAGTCTAGTTGGACTCGGAAGCTGGCAATAGCTTTTTTGACGTACATCGTGGTCTATATTTATCTGAAGTTTGTCGTTGGGGTTGATCCTTGGATAAATGCCATTGTGCCCACGATTGGATTTCTATTATCGACACTAACGCTTGGTTGGATAAAGTCATATTGGCTCCAGAAGTATGACAAATAAGATATTAAAATTAACACGGTTCGGTAATCCGATTTTGTGAGATCAAGCTCGACAATTATCATTAAGCGAGATATCTAGTGATAAGGTCCAGCAACTAATTAGCGATATTCGCTACACCAATCAACAAAAGAAATATGGAATGGGAATTGTTGCGCCACAAGTCGGTGAATCATTGGCATTGAGTGTGATCGGTATAAAACCAACACCAACTAGACCAAAGCTTGAGACATTTGAACAAGTTATTATCAATCCAAAATATGTTGGAATTGGTCGGCTAACAGGAATGTGGGAAGGATGTCAAAGTTGTGGCAGTAAGAAAGATATATTGTACGCTAAAGCACTAAGATACCGAAAAATAAAAGCAAGTTGGCATGATGAGCTTGGTGAATTTCACGAAAAAACAATCGATGGATTTATTGCGCAAGTATTTCAACACGAAACCGACCATCTAAACGGTGTCTTATTCATCGATCATGTGCGGGATACAAAATCTTATATTATGGCAGATGAATTTAGAAAACGTGTAACCAAAATCTAAATCCCGTGTATGTTATTATGTGTGCATGGCTCACATTCACACCGAACCTGATCAACACGACATGACGGTAAGTGCGTATATTATGCGTAAGTTTGACAATCAATGGAAGGGCTTAGTTCATTTTCATCGCAAAACAAAAGTTTACATGCAGGTAGGTGGTCACATCGAACTTAATGAGACGCCTTGGCAGGCAATGGCGCATGAGCTTCAAGAAGAGAGCGGCTATTTTTTAAGCCAGTTAAAAATCTTGCAGTATAATGATCGTCAACAAGTGCCAGCAAAACATATCGTCCACCCAATACCGATGGCTATGAATACTCATTTTGTTGGTAGCGATCATTTTCATTCTGATATTTGTTACGGTTTTGTTGCTAATGACGATCCAGCCGTGCCTGTTTCTGACGGTGAATCAAATGACTTGCGGTGGCTGAGTAAAGAAGATTTGATATCTATGTCAAGTACTGGCGAAGTAGTCGAAGACACCGCTAGCTTATATCTAGATATTTTCGGCAGCCTAGAGAGCTATAAGCTTGTGCCTGCTGATTCTTTCAAAGTTACAAAACCCACCAGCGCATCGATTACATACAAAACTGGCAACATAAAACGCTCATGATTGTGATTTTATTGTAAAAAGTTTACAATAGAATCATGACTAGCTTGAAACGTCGACAAAGTAAGTATACATTGGCTGTTCGTTCGGCGCTTATGATGTACGGTCATGCAACCAATGCCGAGATACTGGATGAAATCCGTAAGTCATTTCCTCTAGTGAGCGATACAACAATCCATCGCATTACTCAACGCATGCTAGAAGATAACGAGATCACACTAGCGCCGTTTTCGATTGATAGCTCAATGGTTTTTGATACAAATGTTATGCCACATGATCATTTTGAATGCGAAAGTTGTGGCATGATACGTGATATTTTATTGTCTCATCAATGCCGACAAATTATCCGTACATCGGTTGGATCGGGTGTTCGGCTGGGCAGTTCGATTAAGATTCAAGGAAATTGTGAAAATTGTAATAAAAGGAGGCAATAAATGTCGCTAACAAATGTAACAACAAGACAAGAATTCGAAAAACATGTACTCAAAAATGACAAATTAGTTTTGGTTGATTTTTGGGCTGATTGGTGTCCGCCATGCAAAATGATGGCGCCGATTCTTCACGATATTTCAGAATCAATGAAAGATGAAGTTGATATTGTAAAAGTCGACGTTGAAGCAAGCCAAGAAAATAGCCTGCTTGCAGCCGAGCATCAAGTGCAAAGTATTCCCAATATGACAATCTACAAAAATGGTCAAATTGTTGAAACGCTTATTGGCGCAAGACCAGCTCAAATTCTTAAAGATGATCTAAAAAATCTTCTTTAATTTTGATCATATTAACTATTCATGTACTATAAATTACATGAAGAACATTATTGAAGTCGAAGGACTAACAAAGCAGTACGGTAAGGTCAAGACGGTCAAAGGCGTTTCTTTCACTGTAAAAGAAGGCGAAGTTTTTGGCATACTAGGTCCAAACGGAGCAGGCAAAACCACTACACTAGAAATGATTGAGGCACTGCGCCCAATCGATGGCGGCACTGTTATGCTTGATGGCATCAATGTTGCCGATAATCCATCGCGTGTCAAAGAAATAATTGGTATACAACTACAATCAACAGCCTTTTTTGATAAGCTTACTCTACGTGAACAGTTGAGTATGTTCGCTAGTCTCTACGGCGAAACAGTTCACCCTGACGAATTATTGGAAGATGTTCAGCTAACCGACAAAGCCAAAAGTTATGTAGAAAACTTATCGGGTGGTCAAAAGCAACGCTTCAGTATAGCAGCAGCCTTGGTCAATAAACCGCGCGTATTATTTTTAGATGAACCAACTACTGGGCTTGATCCACAAGCTCGCCGTAACTTGTGGGAATTGATTCAAAATATAAAAAAGCGTGGCATCACTGTCGTTCTAACAACTCACTACATGGACGAAGCAGAGCTATTATGTGACCGAATTGCAATTATGGATAACGGAAAGATAATCACTATCGATACACCAAAGAATCTGATTAAGTCGCTACTTAGTCGTGGCTTCAAAAAGAAACAAGTTGTCGAACAAGCAAATCTAGAAGATGTATTTATTGACTTGACTGGAAAGGCAATACGGGACTAATTATGAAACAATATATTGCAGCAACTTTAGGCATCACAAAGGCATATCTTCTGCGTTTTTCGCGCGACAAGGTTGGTCTATTCTTTACCTTTCTTTTTCCGCTAATTTTCTTGTTTGTATTTGGCTCGATTTTCAATAACAACTCTGTCAATTTCAAAGTCGCCGTAATCGACGATGCAAAAACAAAGTTTAGCGAAGAATTTGTCAAGAACTTAAATGAATCAGACACATTTAAGCTAAATGATGAAAATCTTAGTCTAGATGCTGCACGTCAAAAAATGAGTCGCGGCGAAATAGATAGTATCATTGTTCTGCCAAATGGTTTTGGCGCGGTGGGGCAAGAGCGTGTGCCAAGTGGAAAGCTCGATGTCTATTATCAGAAAGGCAAGGAGCAGTCAGGCCAAACAGTTGCCGCCGTTATGCAGAGTATTCTCGACGAGATCAATGCAAAATTTGGTCGACCATCTGCGCAGCTGACAGTAGAGCAAAAAGCTACCAACGACTCGGGTCTTAGTCAGTTTGATTACACATTCTCTGGATTGCTAGGCTTTACGATTCTTAGCATGGGTATATTTGGCTTAGCCAATAGTATGCCTCAAGAAAAAAAGACAGGTTCATTTAGACGACTACGTGCATCACCATTTACAGCTGGACAATTGATTATGGGTAATGGATTGTACTACATAGCGATCACGCTACTCAGTGTTGCTACTATGTTCTTGGTTGGTACTTTGGTCTTCGGCTTTGACATGCGCGGAAGTTGGTTGCAACTGCTACCATTTATTGTTTTGTCAGTTTGGATGATGATTGGTTTTGGCCTCTTGATTGGCGGCTGGGCACGTAACGAAAATCAGTCGGCTCCGGTATCGAACTTAATTTCATTTCCAATGATGTTCTTATCGGGAGCATTTTTCCCAAGATTCTTGTTCCCAGAATTTCTACAAAATATTACGGCATACATTCCACTAACTCCAGTTGTTGATGGCCTGCGCCGTATCATGACCGAAAATGCGACTCTTGTTGATCTCGGTCCAGAGATTGCTATTATTGTGGCATGGGGCGTTGTTACCTACATCGCTGCGATAAAACTCTTCCGCTGGGAATAAAAGCGCATGACGAGACGTCATATTTGCTATACACTAAGTATCAATGAATGACACGTTAAAACAGAAGCTTAAAGACTTACCGCACCGACCTGGCGTCTATTTTCATAAAGACATTCGAGGTGACATTATCTATGTCGGAAAAGCCGCCGTACTTCGTAATCGTGTTCGACAATATTTTCAATCATCAAAAACGATGGACGTAAAAACTCTAGCACTAGTTGCCGAAATTGTTGATACTGATTGGGTAGAGGTCGAGTCAGAAATCGACGCGCTATTTTTGGAAAGCGAAATGGTCAAACGTTATATGCCACGCTATAACGTGCTGCTGCGAGATGACAAGTCGCAAATGTATGTTCGGATTGATATGAAGAGTGAGTGGCCAACAGTTAGTTTTACGCGTAATCCAATGGATGATAAGGCCGAGTATTTTGGTCCGTTTTATAACGGATATGCACTCAAAAAAGCACTTCGATATTTGCGGCGGATCTTTCCATACTACACAAAACAACAAAAAAGTACAGATAGTAAGCTAAACATGCAGATCGGTCTTCATCCAGACAAAACTGATGGAAGTGCCAACTACAAGGCTACGCTGCGTCAACTGATTTCTTATATCAAGGGCAATCGTGTTTTGATCGCAAAAGAATTAGAAAAAGCTATGAAAAAAGCGGCCGACTTACACCAATATGAAAAAGCAGCTCATCTACGTAACCAGCTCAATGCTATGAAGGAGTTACAGCGTCGGGTAATGTTTGGCGATCGTGAGTTTATCAATATCGAAAAAGACAAAGCTCTTAGCCAGCTAAAAGACTTGCTGCAAATGGATCATGAGCCTCGGCGTCTGGAGTGTTTTGATATTAGCCACCATGCAGGCAGTAGTGCCGTTGCGAGTATGGTCGTATTTACAAATGGTGTAACCGACAGGTCGTCTTACCGTAAATTTAAAGTTGATGATAAGAACGATGACCCCAGCAATATTCGACAAACGATACGTCGAAGACTTAATGTAAACAATTTACAACAATGGGGAAAACCAGATTTGATAATTGTTGATGGCGGTAAGTCGCAACTAAGCTCAGCAATTGCAGCAATGAAAGACTCTGGCCAGCAATACCCTGTCGTTGGATTTGCAAAACAAAATGAAGAAATGATCGTCAGTCTTGAAGGCTCCAATATTGATACCAGTTATTTGCAAAAAATGGCTGACGCGAAAGACCAATCATTTAGCGTTAGACATAGCGGCGATTTTTATATTATAAGTTTTTTGTCGAATCATTATAAAACATCATCGCATGCCAAAAACTTACGCAGTTTTATCGACTCAAATGATGCAGTTAGCCCAATAGTTTATCTAATGCAACGTATTCGCGATGAGTCGCATCGTTTTGCGATTAGCTATCACAGTGCCGTAAGCGTTAAAAAATCACTGAAAAGCCAGTTGGATGATATCGATGGTATAGGACCAAAAACCAAACAAAAGCTGATCAAACATTTTGGCAGTATATCAAAAATTATTGAAGCACCAATTGTTGAATTACAAGAATGCATTGGTAACGATAAGGCACAAAAAATAATTGCTTGGAAAAGCGGGATAAAACATGGATAATAATTTTTTTATTGGTAATCGGCAAAGTTTATCTAACCTGATTCAGGGCGGAGTTGTCGTCATGACTTCATACCATGCTATGCAAAAAAGCAATGATATGGCTGCTGATTTCGAGCAAGAAGCCAACTTTAAGTATCTGTGCGGCATCGGTAGGCCTGGCTGGCTGATGGTGCATGATGGTATCCGAAATCATACCTGGTTGATCAGACCGTCGATCGATATAAACGAAATGATTTTTGATGGGGCACTAAGCAATGATGAGGCACTAGTGATATCAGGTGCCGATGAAATAATTGACCAGGTGAACTTTGAAGCACTTTTGCAAAACATACGTCGTAAACATACAACTGTCTATTCGATTACACCAAAAGATTTCGGTAATTTTGTTGCTAACCCGGCTCAGAAATTATTATGTCAGCAACTAGAAAGAATTTTTGAAAAAACTATCGATATTCGAGATGATCTAGCAAAACTGCGTGCGATTAAGCAGCCCATCGAAATAAAGGCATTAGAAAAAGCCATAAAGATAACCAGCGAAGGCTTCGATAAGTTTAGAAGTACCATCGATACATTGCATTACGAATATGAGGCTCAAGCGATTTTCAGCTATGAAATCGAGCGTCGCGGCGCTAAACATGCCTATGCACCAATAATCGCGTCGGGCAAAAATGCTTGTACACTGCACTACGTTGATAATTGCTCACGACTACGTGCGCGTAGTCTTGTTTTATGTGATGTTGGTGCAAAAGTTGATGGCTACGCGGCGGATATAACTCGGACGTTGCAATTTTCTAAAGCGTCTAATCGCCAGCTGTCGGTTCATTCTGAAGTCGTTGCAGCCCAACGAGATATTATCGATCGAATAAAGCCAGGACTGGCAGTCGTCGATTATCTCAGCTATGTCGATAATCGCATGCACGAAGCCATCAAGAACCTCAAGTTGAAAGCTAGCAGTCAGGTTGATTTAGTGAGACGATATATGCCACACGCAATTAGTCATGGACTTGGTCAAGATGTCCATGAGTCGTTAGGCAAGGCCGAAGTTTTTAAACCAGGAATGGTCTTGACTGTTGAGCCAGGAATTTATATTCCTGAGGAGAGTATTGGGGTGAGGATTGAAGACGATATTTTAGTGACTGAAAAAGGTCACACCAACATGAGCCGAATGTTATCGACAGAGCCGTAAACAATTGCTATACTAGTACTAATAATGCGTCAACAATTTCGCTCATTTTTGATTCGCTGGGTATTGAATACTTTTGGCTTATGGCTAGCGGTTAAGTTGTTTGGGACCGGCTACACAGAATCACCTGAAGGTATCAGTATTTTTCTTTTGGCAGGCTTGATATTCTCGATTATTAATGCCCTGTTAAGGCCACTGATAATAATCTTTTCGTTGCCAGCACTCCTAGTGACGCTTGGACTATTTATGTTTATCGTAAACGGATTTTTAGTCTACATCTCAATGAAACTAGCCCCTGGTGCAGGTATGACAATGACATTTTGGCATTCAGTTGTAACCGGAATTGTCATAAGTCTGGTAAACTATATATTAAGTAATGTGATTGATCTAAGGTACACAGCTGTACCAAAGAGAGGAGACGATAATGACCAGTGATATTCTACAGTGGACAATGCTAATCTCAGCTGCACTATTGATTTTGACAATTTTAATGCAGCAGCGCGGTGCATCGCTTGGTGCTGGTTTTGGTGGATCGAGCGAACTTTATACTACTCGGCGCGGCTTCGACAAGAACTTATTTGAGTCATCGATTATCTTCACAGTTATATTTGTGTTATCGATTTTGGCAGGCATTTTGCTGCCATCATAGGAAGACAGATGTCGAGTGATCCAGAAATAGACAATAAAAAATCAAGCTGGAGCCGTTTTCAGCGGCTGACTGTTGATAAAAAGTTGATCCGTAAGCGCCTAAGACGTGCTGAAAATGTCTCGCAGCGTCATGCTCACAAGTTTATCATCAAGCGCCTAGATAGTTTGCGGCAGTCAAAACGCCATATTGTGACTTGGTTGGCTGTAGCCGCTCTAATTTTGGCAGGCATTGGTCTGCAAAGCTATTTATTTTACTCGAGAGCTACTACGGTTGCCAGTGCGCCGGGCGGCACATATGTTGAAGGGGTGATCGGCAAGCTCGAGACTTTGAATCCTTTGTACGCGTCTTCAAGTGCAGAAACAGCGGCCAGTCGGCTGATGTTTTCATCGCTGCTAGCCTATGACAACACTGGTCACTTAAAACCTGACGCCGCTCAAAAAGTATCAGTCGACGACAAAGGCCTAAATTACACTGTTAAGTTGCGAGACAATATTTATTGGCATGACGGCGTTAAGTTGTCCGCTAAAGACGTGGTA
>Ga0209480_10002660_pt1 | contig 12088 bp, 11 predicted proteins | sample JI61114C2DNA_FD_187501 | JGI IMG/M metagenome (GOLD analysis project Ga0209480, IMG submission 187501) | Wastewater effluent complex algal communities from Wisconsin, to seasonally profile nutrient transformation and Carbon sequestration -... | ecosystem: Engineered > WWTP > Effluent > Algae...
TGCGCACTATAAAAGCGATCAAAGCAGCCTTTTTAATTGCTAAAACGGAAAAAGGCGCAACAGGCGAAATCTCTTCAGAACAGGAAATAAAAATATTGCAAAAACTATTCAATCAACGCAAAGAATCGTTCGATATTTTCACCAAAGAAAATCGTCCGGAACTTGCCATTCGTGAAAAAGAAGAAATGGATGTGATTGCCTCTTATTTGCCAAAACAAATGAGTAATGAAGAATTGAAAAATATCGTGCAGGCTACCATTACAGAAACCGGTGCTTCTTCTATTAAAGATATGGGAAAAGTAATTGGTTCCGTTTCTAAAAAAGTCGCAGGACAAGCGGAAGGCGCTCGTATTTCTTCCTTAGTAAAAGAATTATTGGGCGCATAAAATAAAAAACACATAGGCATATAGATTTTTTAGCTTGCTAAAAATTATGTTTTCTTTTTTTAGAATTATTTTGTTCTTTTTTATAATTTTCAATAGTAACAATTTTGTAGAATACATAGAATTACATCTTTGATGTAATAAGTAAAAACTATGTGTCTATGTGTTTTAATACATTATGCAACATTACATTTTTGATTTAGATGGCACCATCACCAATCCACAATCAGGTATCGTTGGTGGTTATCGCTATGCGTTTGAAAAATTAGGTTTTCCCGACAAACCAGAGGAAGAAATGGTTGCCTTAATCGGACCGCCGCTGAAATATGTATTTTCTAAAATCTATGGTTTTTCAGAAGAAGATGCTGTCTCAGGCGTACAACATTACCGAGATTATTATTATGGTCAAGGCGGCATGTATGATGCCATAATTTTTGATGGCATGAAAGCACTATTTCAATCTTTAAAAGATAAAAACAAGACACTGCATATTGCTACCAACAAAGGGTTGCACGTCGATAAAATTCTGGAGCATTTTGAAGTCTTGAATTTTTTTACACATATCGAACACTACAACGAAGAAAAAAATGTGCTGGACAAAGAAACGATGATTGAAAATATCTTGCTGAAAGAAAAAATCAGAGACAAAAGCAAAGTGGTAATGATTGGCGACAGAGAGCACGACTTAGGTGCTGCCAGAAAAGTCGGCGTTCAGGCCGTTGGTATTTTATATGGTTTTGGAAATAAAGAAGAACTGGAAAAATGTCATCCAAAATGCCTGGTAACTACTGTAGCCGAATTACATCAGGTTTTACATGAACTCTAATTAAAAAACAACTGATGTTGTATTATAAATACGCCGGCTCCGGCCAAAAAGCCTAAAAAAGCCAATCCGGCAATACGCTTGAGATACCAGAAGAATTGAATGTTTTCCATACCCATGGCCGCCACACCGGCAGCAGAACCAATAATTAAACAACTGCCTCCGGTTCCGGCAGCATATGTTAAAAACAACCAGAAAGAATGGTCGGTTGGGTACACATCTAGGCTATACATACCTTGCGCTGCGGCTACTAATGGCACATTATCTACTACAGAAGATAACAAGCCGATACACATTACAATAACAGATTCATTGCCAATTTTTAAGGTTAACCATTGAGCCAAAGAAGCAAGCAAACCTGCAGACTGCAAAGCAGAAATACTGATTAGAATTCCAAGAAAAAACAAGATACTTGGCGTGTCAATTTTTCTAAGTGCATGTAAAACAGAAAGATTGTTTTTATCCATTTCATCTTTTTCGTGATGAATAATTTCTGTCAATACCCACATTACACCTAGACCGAATAATATACCCATGAATGGTGGTAAATGCGTTATAGTTTTAAAAACTGGCACAAACAGCAAAGCACTTAATCCTATAAAAAATACAGCAGTACGTTCAAAAGCGGTACTGTTTGTCTTGTCATCATTGTCTTCAGGTGCTTCTACCGTTCCTTTCATAAAAAATGAAATGATAATTAATGGAATTAATAAGCAGATAAAGCTTGGCAGAATGAGTTGCGTAATTAAATTCACCGAAGTAATCTGATGTCCGATCCAAAGCATCGTAGAAGTTACATCACCAATTGGACTCCACGCACCACCCGCATTTGCTGCAATAACGGTCATCCCCGCAAAAAACAACCTGTCCTCTTTATTATTAATAATTTTTCTTAACAATGAAACTATTACAATGGTGGTAGTCAGGTTATCTAAAAATGCCGAAAGAAAAAAGGTAACTAAACTGATAATCCATAATAAGATTCTTTTGTCTTTCGTTTTGATTCTGTCCGTTATAAGCTGAAAACCGTCATGCGCATCGATTAACTCTACAATTGTCATGGCACCTAACAGAAAAAACAAGATACCTGAGATATCCCCTAAGTGCTCGTTTAAATGATGAACTACAATTTCCTTATCCGGTTGAAATAAAATATAAACCGTCCAGCATAAAACGCCCGTAAGCAGTGCTGTTGCCGCTTTATTTATTTTAATGACATGCTCCGATGCAATTGCCAGATATCCTGCAATGAAAATAAATATCAATAAAACATTCATCAATCTCCGGTTTAACTATAATGAAATTCAAATATACATTAAATATAATACGCAACAATTTTCTAAACCAATGGTTCTAAAATCTTAATTTTGGACGCATGGAGTAAAAACCATTTTACAGCCTTCAGAATAGATACTTTACCCTTAGATTGGGTTCAGCGTATAAAACACCAGTCCATCCGATTCATCCTTTATGGAATCTTTTACAGAAGGCTGTAAAAATACCGGAAGGGTTGAATTCTTATAAGTGACGGCGTATTTTACTTTGAATTTTTTTATAAAATCCATCTGACTCTGTTCTGTTGATATATACTGTTTATTTATCTTTTGCAGTTGAACAAAGCGGTAAAATACTGAATTCTGTATGATTTCTTCTTCTGCGGATCTAAGCATGACATCAGTGCTCCTGGGAATCTCAAAAACACTCAAACAAACAGGATTATATTCATTATAATCCCATAAGAGATATGGAAACGGAGCATAGCCGTTAATATTCTTTGAAAAGATGGATGTAAAATCATCTTTTGTTTTAAAGAAAACAACAACACTCCCGTCATACTTAGCGTTAACTGATGCATAGAGAACACTATCCACCTTATGTTTCCTCTCAGTAATACTTGATTGCTTAATGCATAAAACAAAAAGAAAAAAAGAAAAAATTGTTAATGGCTTATTGTTGACATTTATCAGGAAATTGACAAACAGAAAGATAGAAATAGCAGACAATGGAACATATACAATCGTCCACATTTGAACAGCGTCAACTTTATAGTGAAAGATTGCATAAGAAATGATGGATCCCAGATGCAGTACCAATAAGAACAATAGTCCTGAACCAAAACGCTGATCTTTTTTGAGGTTTCTATAAACAAAAAAATAAAATGGAAGCAAAAACCACACCATGCTCAGCATGCTTTTTATAAATTGACCTGCGAAACAATTAAATGCGGTTTTAAGATATGCTGAAAGGTCGAAAAAAGATTCAGAGACAATTAGATCTGGCTTAACAACTGCATTTTTGTCATTTAATGCGTGTATATACATTGTAAAAAAACCTACAAACATTAATGTTCCAAGAATTAAAAGACTAAAAATGACAAAATCAGAAAATGTAATTTTCCTTGAAATAAACAACAGCAAAAGACCTGTGCCTAAAGAAATAAATATAGCCGGAGCAACAACCATATTGACCAGTAAGGTTGCCATAGCTATAACAAGCAAAGGAAAAAACTTTTGGTGTTTAACCAGTATTATAGAATAAAAAATAAATATAGCGGTGAAGAAATATTTAGGTTGGTATAATAATCCGGCATCCCACCAATCACCTTGTGTAAAAATGGTTGTACCGGGAATATAAAAAGATAAGCCACAGGTAAAAAAGATTATCATTGAAAGTAAGCCTGTATAACGATAGTCTCTGGGTTGAAAAAATGTCTCAATTAAAGCACCGGCTCCCAGAAAAACAATAACAAGAACGTGAATAAATAAAATAAAATAAAAGGTATATAACGCTGACAGCCCTGACAACTCACTATAAAATGCTGAATACCATAATTCTCCAAAATGATAAAGATTTCGTGGAGCAGAGATATTATTATAAGTATCTAAAGAGCAACTTTCCACGCCGGTCTTTATTAAAAACTGAATATTTCTTGAATAATTATAAAAATCACCATATACCTGATATTTTTCTCCGGTTAAAGGGTTGTATATTTTTAAAAAAAGAAAGATATAAAGAGCAGAAAGGATAATTAACTGAATAAACAAATACCGCCATGCGTTTCGCAAACCGGCCGATATTTTCATCTTTCTGAATGTTTCTAAATAATGATTTTTTCGTAACCAGTAAAATGAACTGAAAAACAAGAGCAACATTCCCAGATTTATGGTAACCCCATTTGTCTTAATGATTGAATAACCGGTTATTATAACAAAAAAGCCCGTGCAAACTTTTGAGAACTCTCTTAGGAAAGGAGTTCGCTCCGGTATTTTAACCAACGAGATTAAAACATGTCCAACGATGTAGGTTATTATATAAGTTACGACGGAATACAAAAATAATGAAAATTGTATCGACCCCATATTATACGCTTAATAGTGTTCTGAATGTTTCAATAATGTAATTGATATCCTTCTGCTCCATAGGGTAATACAATGGAATTACAATACTCCTGTCACTTGCATCTTCTGATATTGGCAAATGATAAGAGGACTGGTAGTTTTTATAAGCAGTTTCTCTATGGGCAGTTGTGATACCTCTTCGTGTTGAAATGCCTATATCTAACATAGCCTGCATCAAATCATTTCTGCTGATTTTACATTCCGGTTTTAAATAAATACTGTAGGATTGATAATTGCTGAAATAACCTTCCTTTTCTACGGGTAATCTTATTACAGCTATATCTTTGAAGGCTTTATGATATTGAATTGCTATTTTCCTGCGTTCCTCCACAATTTTATCTAATTTTTCTAATTGTTTAATGCCTACAGCTGCTTGTATGTCGGTCATTCTGTAATTATACCCCAGCTCAATATGGTCTTCAAAAATTACCTTATCCGATTCATGCCGGACTCTGTCATTCACACTCATGGCATGCTGACGTAATAATTTAATTCTGTCCCGGTAAGATTCGTTATTGGTGGTTATCATGCCGCCATCGCCGGTGGTAATCACTTTTCTTGGGTGAAAGGAAAAACAAACCAGATCAGAGTGGCTGCCAATTTTATGTCCTTTATAAGACGAACCTGCCGCACAGGCAGCATCTTCGATTAAAATTAAATTTTTTTCTTTGCATAATGCCTTGAAAGCATCAATATCTGCGGGCATTCCTATCTGGTGTACAATTAATATTGCTTTTGTTTTGGATGTTATTCTTTTTCGGACATCCTCTACATCTATATTATAGGTGACCGGATTCACTTCCGCAAAAACGACTTTTGCACCGACATACCGGATACTGTTTGCCGTTGCCACATAACTCATAGAAGGGCAAATCACTTCATCGTCCGTTCCGACACCTGCCACAATCATCGCAAGATGAAGGGCCGTTGTACAATTGGATAATGCCACTGCATATTTACTGCCCACATATTGCGCAAATTTTTCTTCAAACTCCTGTACACGCGGTCCTTGTGTCACCCAGCCGGTAAGTATGGTATCGTATGCACTCTGTGCGTCTTCTTTATCTAAATATGGTTTGGCTAATGGAATTTTCATTGTAATTTTTTTACCAGAATTACTTTTCCCAGTTATTAATTTTAATATCTTTTATCAGATTTTTTGTTTTCGATAAATCAACATAGTATTGAATCGTTTCCTTCAATCCGTCTTCAAAAGTATAATTCGCTTTAAAGTGAGTGGCGGCATAGAACTTATCGGCCTTTACCCAAAGTCGGGGCACATCGGCTGGTCTGTCTGGTAAGTACTCCAGCCCCAAATCCTGTCTGTCCATCAGTTCCAGCACTTTCAGCAACAAATCTTTCATGGTATATTCCACACCGGTTCCGATATTAAATGTTTTATAATTGATGTCCGGATTATCAATTAAACCTGCCAGTGCACGTGCAGTATCTTTTACAAAAAAGAAATCGCGGGTAATTAAACCATCACCGAAAATGATTGGTTTTTCATTGTTTAAAATGCGAACGATACTGCGCGGAATAATTTCACCCGCGTCGCCTTCGTAGTGCGCACGTGGACCGTAATTATTAAAAATTCGAAGTACTGTGGTATGCAAGCCATAACATTCATTATACGCATTGGTATAGTGTTCTCCAACCAGTTTACTGGCACCATAAACCGTTAAGGGTGCAGTTGCCGCTTCTTCCGTGATGGGAAAAGAAGTGGTTCTTCCGTAAATTTCTGAGGTGGAAATATAGAAGAAATGTTTCACTTTGTTTTGTCTGGCAGCTTCTAAAACATTCAGTGTTCCTTCTGCATTTACCCTATGGTTTTCAAGCGGTGAGTGAATGGAATGACGAACGCCCAAACAAGCTAAATGAAAAATATAACTGCAGTTTTTAGCAACCTCTAAACATAACTGTTTGTCTAAAATATCCCCTTCTACAAAAGTGAAATTTGATTTTTCTTGTGCATCCGCTACGTTACCTAAATTGCCATTTGCCAGATTGTCAATTACCGTTACCTTATATCCTAATGATAATAAATGATCAGTAAGATGTGAGCCTATAAAACCCACTCCGCCTGTTACTAAAATAGTAGCATCGGTAATTTTATTATTCATGGTGCAAAGATAAAGATTATTTGAGTTCTTTCAATGCCATTTCAGCAATTTTTAAACCTATAGACAGCGATGCTGTTGCTGCTGGTGATGGTGTATTCAGTACATGAATGATATTACCTTGCTGTTCTATGATAAAATCATCTACTACGTTGCCATTTCTATCCATAGCAGATGCGCGCACACCAGCTTCGCCTGTTACCAAGTCATCCATTTTTAATTCAGGAATTAATCGTTGCAAAGCTGTGGTAAATGCTTTTTTTGAATATGAACGACGCATTTCACCAATGCCAGTTCGCCAATTTTTAAATGCCAGTTTTATAAATCCTTTATAGAAAATAGATTCTAAGAATTCACTCCATACAATATCAGATTTTTTGTAGCCTTCGCGCGCATACGCTAAAACTGCATTTGGTCCTGCTTCCACGCCACCTTGTATAAAGCGTGTGAAGTGTACGCCTAAGAATGGAAAATCAGGATCAGGAATCGGATAAATTAAATTCTTTACCAAATATTCTTTTTCTTTTTTCAGTGTAAAATATTCACCTCTGAATGGTACAATTTTTACTGCAATATTGTTGCTTGTTAATTTTGCAATTTTATCCGAATATAAACCAGCGCAATTAATAAGTTGCTTAGTTGTGTATGTATTATTTTGTGTAATAACCTTTATTTCATTGTTGTCATTTTTTATGTCAACTACTCTTTGATTTAATGAAATAGTTCCGTTTAGTATTTCTATTTTTTCAGCATACTTCTTAGAAACAGCTACATAATCAATTATACCAGTTTGTGGTACATAAATTCCTTTGATGCCTGCGCAATGTGGTTCTGCTTTTTTAATAGCTGTTTCATCTAATAATTCTAACCCAGCCAAACCATTTTCAATTCCGCGTTGATAAATATTTTGTAAACGTTGTAATTCATCTTCTTTGGTAGCAACAATTATTTTGCCGCAAATATCATAAGGAATATTTTCTGCATCACAAAAATCTAAAAGCATTTGATAACCACGCAAACAATTTATCGCACGTAAACTATTTGGTTTATAATAAATTCCTGAATGTATAACACCTGAATTATTGCCTGTTTGATGTTTTGCAATCTCATTTTCTTTTTCAAGAATTAATATTTTTAAGGGTGAATTTTTCTGTAACAAATGTAACGCTGTTGCTAAACCAACAATTCCAGCGCCAATTATTATTATATCGTAATTAGATTGCTTATTTATTTCCATTAAATGATATGAATAAAATTCCTGTAATAATTAAAAACAATCCAAATATTTGATATACACTGAGTCTATCGTGAAAGAAAAAATAGCCTATTGTGATAGTGCAAATAAAATTTATACCATTAGACATGGGTCCGATTAATGAAAATTTCCCAAGAGAAAGAGCTTTGAATAAAACTAATGCCGACACAAAAATCAAAGAGAAACCGCCAATCACTTTTACATTTAGAAGGATTTGAATATAAGACCGTATAGATACCAAAGGAACAGTTTGTAGCTGGCTTTTTATTATGGAAGCACCTGCGCTGTTTAACAATGCATACATGACGCAACAGAATATAATTATAACAAAGTTCATTATTAAGTATCAGATTTTTTTTCTATAAAGCACAATGGTTTTTTTCTAGACTCTTCTAAATTTCTCCATAAATATTCACCGAGCGTGCCAATCATCAGCATTTGAATACCGCCAATAAAAAGTACTGCTACCATAATGGAAGACCAACCATCTATTTGTTTTATAAAAAACAATCTGAGTATGATAATAATGATAGCATAAAGAAAACCTATAATAGAAATTATCAATCCTGTATAAATCATGATGCGCATAGGTGCAAATGAAAAGGCAACAAAAGCATCTATAAAAGCTTCTATTTTTTTATTTAATGTCCATTTTGATTTACCAAATTTTCTTGCTTTTTTAATATATTTAATTTCTGATTGTTTGAAACCGACAGATGCAATTAAACCACCTAAACTAGGATTTGATCCAGTACTTTGCAATACTGCATTCACTACTTTTTTATCCATCAATGCAAAATCAGCACCAGAAGGTGGAAATTTAACATTAGCAAAAGAGTTCATTAAAAAATAAAACGATTTGGATAAAAATTTAGATAATAAAGTAACGCCTTCAATATTTTCTCTAACTGCCCATACAACATCTTGACCATCTTGCCATTTAGAGATTAAACTATTAATTAGTTCAGGTGGATCTTGCAAATCACCAGCCATAAATACAACTGCATCGCCTTTGCAATGGTGCATCCCAGCAAATATAGCAATATGGCTACCAGAATTTTTAGATAATCTTATAAAATTAAAATTGCTATTTTCAGTACATATTTTTTCTAATAATTCCGGTGTTTTGTCTGATGAATTATCATCAATAAAAATTATTTCTTTTTCTATACCACTGAATGACAATTTCTGAAGTCTTTCAGTTAAAAGCAGTAGATTTTCTGCCTCATTATATAATGGTATAATAATTGAAATAAGCATTTTAAGACGCTAGCGTATGTTTAATAAGAGATTTCGCGCAATTTCTAATATATAATTCATCTACAGATTTATCTACCCACAAATTTATGATTCTTCTTGCAAAGGTGTACGCATTTGGACATATATCATCGGATTTAAAAAAAAAATTCACCGGCCAATATAGATTTGAAACATGAAAGCCATCTTTACGTATATTCTCACTAACCGAAATCAATTCTTTTTCATTTTCAATTAATAATGAATAACGCCAGCAAACCTTACTTTGATTGTGCTGAGAAATAATTTTAAAATCCGAATACTTACTTAATTCATCAGTATATATATTCGCTTTTATCAACCTTGTGGCATTAATGTTTCCTAAATTATTCCATTCTGTGATAAAATCTTCATTTGGCGCATATTGCGTAATATTTAATGGTTCGAAGGCTTTACGCAAAGACAAAAATAAATGATCAATATTTGGTGACATGCCGATTCTGTCTAATGCAACTAAGCTATGATGCAGATTTCTGTATGTTAATGATAAAGTTGCTTTAGTTTCTTTTGAAATCTCTGTCGTTGATAATAAAATAGATTTATAAATGGAATTACACAAATCTGTATATGCTTTGTTTTTTATGACCAATGCACCGCCACCGGTTTCTATTATCTTCGTCGAATTAAAACTGTAGATCGAAAAATCGCCATAAAAACCAACAGGATTTTTGCAAGGCAAATAAGCGCCTAACGATTGTGCATTATCTTCTATTAAAATCAATTCTTTTTCATCACACCATTCTCTTAATGTCAATAAATCTTGTGTGTTGCCATAGCTATGAATAAAAACAACAGCTGTTGTTTTTGCTGTATATCGTTCCTGAATATATTTTAAATTCGTTAAACCACTTTCTAAATCAACATCTGCAAACCTTGGATTTAATCCAGCCATTAAAGCGGTATTTGCAGGAGTTGCACAAGAAATTGCTGGCAAAATAACTTCAGGTTCGTCAATATTATATGATGACACAATAGATTTATATGCTATCAACATAGCTGTAGCTGCTCTGCCTGTAAATATCAAATCATCTGCAATTATACTTTCAATGACCTGAGATTTAATTTCATTTGTATTTTCTGCTCGCTTCATGAATCGTATCGTAAGTTACGCTAATATTTTTATCTTGTAAAAACTGTTGAAACAAAAGTATATTATCGCTATATACGTCTATGTTATTTGCATAAAGTAAATCTTTTTTATTTGCTTTTGCAATTTCATCAGGATGGCTGATAAAAACCCAGGTGCTTGTATTTTTATAAATCTCCCAATGTTGATTTATGTATTGTAATCCATTTTTAAAATAATGTGTATGTACTGCCGGATTTATATATCTAAGTTTTGCAACTGCATCATAAGATGCTTTAAACTGCCATGAGTTCATTGGCAACTCTATTGTATTTCTTTTAGCACCTTGTTCTTTACAATTCAATAGATCCGGATAATAATGATGATTTGGTGCATTTATCCAGTTCTTGCTATCCTGTTCTTTTACTTCTTTCCCTGAAATTGCTGTAGAGTCTGTATGTATGTTCAGTTTCTCAATTAAATTAAACAGTGCTGTTGTCATCCAGCCTTCTCCATTTCTAAATGTTTTTATGTCGAGTTTATTTTCCTGAATAGTTTGCCATAGATTACCTATTGTTTCTTCTATTTCTATATCATTTGTTAATATATCAACGGCTGTATTATTTATTATTTTATAAAGATGCGGATGCCATGCAATTTCATGGTTTTGTTGCATGGTCTTTTCCCAAAAAGGAAAGTTGCTTTCAATCAGATAAAGTCGACTTTCTTTATTGATTCTTATTTGTTCGTCAATGCGAACAAACCATGTTGCCCGAATATCCGTCTTTGTTTTATCTCGGATTTTATCTGTGAAAGTATCTTTTATTTTATGGAAAGCATCGAAAGAAAGCGTATTCCTGTTTATGGACTTACCGCTTAATCCATCTGGATCTATGTCTACTGTGATACAAATACTATTCAACATACCCTTCAGCGTCTTTATGGAAAAGTTGGATGCAAAACTCGAATGGCCTGTAATCATGTCGGATAAGAACCCGATTGGTAATTTTCTTTGCTTCTTTAAATATTTCTTCCGGAGAATAGTAATATAATTCTTCAGATTTAAAATCTACATACGTAGACATCATGTCAATACTTACTCCGATTCTTGTATGCTCATAAGCCATCTTCATTGTTTCAATCATGACCTGCATATTATCAGAATGACTATATTTATTATTCAGCACCTGAGATAAAATAATATTGTCATATGCTTTATCGATACCTTTTTCAAAAATGTTTCTTTCATAAAAGTTTGCATCTGGATAATCTAGCTTACATTTATTAATATATTCTTCAACGATATCATAACCTGTGTAGATGCAACTAATATTTTGTTCTTGGAGATAAATATAAAATTGACCTAAACCACAGCCGATATCTAATATCTCAGGGTTTATACTTTTTATAGATGAAGCATGTATTTTATGTCTTATAATTTGTTTCTCTATAGAACCGGATTTCATGGAATCAAAAGAAATACCGAACTGGTTTATTCTGTTCTTATATCTTTTAAGTACATATGCTAGATCTTTTTGTGACAACACGGAACTCATAATTTGATTATTTATTTACCATATCTCCGCTTATTATTACAGAAAATTTATGTTTCAAAGATAAAAACTTAAGTTCAAAAAATATATAAGAGATATGCGCTGTAGCAATAGTTGATCCAATACACAAGCCATAAAGGATTAGATTATAAGCTATAGAATTAGTGTTTAAGGTTGTTTTTTTTAATATATTT
>Ga0209480_10002662_pt1 | contig 12085 bp, 11 predicted proteins | sample JI61114C2DNA_FD_187501 | JGI IMG/M metagenome (GOLD analysis project Ga0209480, IMG submission 187501) | Wastewater effluent complex algal communities from Wisconsin, to seasonally profile nutrient transformation and Carbon sequestration -... | ecosystem: Engineered > WWTP > Effluent > Algae...
TTTTCCACCTGTTCAAGTTCTCCAATTTCAAGAGCCTCTCCATGCGGAACATTGGATATTTTGCGCTCATGTTTTCTGAAAAAAGGCATCAGAAATACATAGAGTAATAAAAGGCCAATAGTTATGGCAATAGGAATTACAAGCAGGTAAATCCACCAAACGCTAACAGTTGTGCTGCTGAGCCAGGAACCAATCTCCTCAATCACAAGCTGGACATTCAGACTTACTATAATCAGCGCAGATAACCAGGCCAGTATTTTGACCCAGGTTTTGATGGTGTATTCCTTCATCTTTTCCCGGTCGGAGTTGAAGTGTATCAATGGGATTACTGCAAATCCCAACTGTAAACTGAGGGCTACCTGGCTTAATATGAGTAGTCCGCCCAGGGCTTCCTCACCGAAGAATATTATTGTAAAAAATGCCGGAATGATTGCCAGAAGGCGTGTTAGCAATCGTCTGATCCATGGCTGTATCCTTAGATTCAGGTGGCCTTCCATAACGATTTGTCCAGCCAAAGTTCCTGTAATGGTAGAACTCTGACCAGATGCAATGAGGGCAATGGCGAACAGGGTTGGGGCAACAGAGCCGAAAATATTATCCAGCAATTTATAGGCATCCTGAATTTCTGCAACCTCAAATAAACCGTTTTTATAAAATGCGGTTGCGGCCAATATCAGAATTGCAGCATTGACGAAGAATGCAAGATTCAGGGCGATGCTTGTATCGATCAGGTTATATTTTAAAGATTCTTTTATTCCTTTTGGAGTACGTTCAATTTTCCTTGTTTGTACCAGGGATGAATGCAGATACAGATTGTGGGGCATCACTGTCGCTCCAATGATTCCAATGGCAATGTAAAGTGCATTTCCCGAGAGGAGGGCTGGCTTAAATCCACTAAGTACTTCTCCTACCAGTGGCTCAACAATGAACATTTCTGTTAGAAATGAAATTCCGACAATAAATACCATGGACACAATGAAGACCTCCATTATTCGCATCCCCTTGTTCATTAGGAATAGCAGCAGAAAGGTGTCCAGAATGGTTATAGATACTCCCCAGATCAGGGGCAGGCCGAAAAGCAGGTTTAAACCAATGGCCATTCCTATAATTTCAGCCAGATCACATGCAATAATGGCAATTTGGGCCAGTACATAAAGCGGGTAATTGATATAGGAAGGATATGTATTTCTCGAAGCCTGTGCCAGGTCGAGACCCCGGACAATCCCCAGCCGGGCACTGAGCGATTGCAGTAATAGTGCCATCAGGTTCGACATCAGCAAAACCCAGATTAGCTGATAACCGAACTGACTACCGCCCGCAATATCAGTTGCCCAGTTGCCCGGATCCATATATCCGACACTGACAAGATAAGCCGGACCAATAAAGGCCATTAGTTTACGCCATCCTGTTTTACCTGAGGTAATTACCGAACCGTGAACCTCACTGAGTGATTCTGAATCCTTATTACTCATAAAATAACCAATATATTTTTAGCTACCTCGCGACTGATTGTCCGTTCAGTTTTCTGATCAATGGTAAGCATGATCGAACCGTCAAATTCAATCAGTTCTGAAATAATTATTTTTGCCCCTAAGGTTAAGCCCATCTTTTCGAGGAGTTTCAAAAACAGGGATGAATGTTCACTAACGCCCGAAACAGTGCCGCTTTCACCCGGCTGCATATCAGAGATCTTAACCAGTTTTTTATGTTTTATCAGGCCTGATCTGTCAGGAATCGGGTCGCCATGAGGGTCGGCAACCGGATTTCCAAGAAAATCATCAAGACGGTTGATCAGTGTTTCAGAATTGATATGTTCCAGTTCCTCTGCAATGTCATGTACCTCATCCCATTTGAATCCCAGCTTTTCAACCAAAAAAACCTCCCATAAACGATGCTTTCTGATGATATTCACAGCCGCATGTACTCCGCTGACAGTTAGCGTAACTCCCTGATACTTTATATAATTAATCAGTTTCTTTTCTGCCAGTTTTTTCAGCATATCGGTAACCGAAGCGGCCTTGGTACTGGTCATTTCAGCAATCTGGTTTGTACTTACTGCCATCACGTTTCCTTCACTCAGGTGATAGATAGCTTTCAGATAGTTTTCTTCTGTAAATGAGTGCATAAGCTTTAAATTAAACAAATCTAATATATTTTTTAGATTAATCTAAAAATATCTATATAAAATATATGCCTATTTTATGACGATTTTTTAAAATAAAATTTGGCTAATGCATTTTATACTTTACTTTTGAACTTATTATGGCAATAGAACTGGATAAAATAGATCTGAGAATCCTTAAAATTCTTCAGGAAAATGGTAGGATTACCAATTTGCAACTTTCTCATGAAGTTGGTTTATCACCGGCGCCAACGCTGGAACGTGTCAGAAAACTGGAGCAGGCTCATTATATCAAGAGTTATCATGCCCTTGTTGATGAGGAATTACTCGGTTTGGGTATAAAAACCTTTATTCAGATCCAGCTTGATTTTCATAAAAATAATACCATTCAGGTTTTTTTGGAGGAAATTGATGCAATAAAAGAAATCACGGAATGTCACCATGTTACCGGTCAGTGTGATTTCCTGCTTAAGGCTTATGTTAAGGATATTAAATCATACGAGCGCCTCATAATGGATAAAATCAGCAAGATCAGTGTGGTCAAAACCTTTCAGACCATGATGATCATGTCGACCAATAAAAAGGAGCCGGCGGTACCGTTGGAATATTAATTTGTCTATTATTCAATTTGTCTATTTGTCAATTGGATTATTATGATTATTAACAATAATTATCATAGACAAATCGGCAAATCGACAAATTGCCAAATCCCTACCCTAACCCCCAATCAATCCCCCTCTCCCCATTTTTCTCCAGATACTCATTGGTTTTGATAAAATGATTACAACCAAAGAATCCATTGTATGCTGAAAATGGTGATGGGTGTGCGGCCATTAAAATAAGATGCCTGTTTGGATCAATTAAGCCGGCTTTGGCCTGTGCGAATTTACCCCATAAGAGGAAAACAATTCCTTTTCTCTGTTCTGATAGTATTTCGATCACCCGGTCTGTAAATTTTTCCCATCCCTGATTCTGATGCGATCCTGCCTTTGAAGCTTCAACAGTTAAGCTTGCGTTTAGCAATAATACACCCTGATCCGCCCAAGAACTCAGGTCGCCATGTTTTGGATATTGAAAGTCACTAAATTCTGCCTGCAGTTCCTTGAAAATGTTTTGTAGAGAGGGAGGTGGCGGAACCCCCTTCTTAACTGAAAAGGACAAGCCATGTGCCTGACCAGCACCATGGTAAGGATCCTGGCCGATGATAACAACTTTCACTTTTTTAAATGGAGTATGGTTAAAGGCATTGAAGATCAAACTATTCCCCGGGTATATTATTCTTTTTTGCTCCTGTTGAGATTGCAGAAAAGAACGTAGATTTTTCATATACTCTTTCTCAAATTCTGCTTCCAGAACCTCCTTCCAGCTTTCCTCCAGTTTTAAAGACATAATTTCTCAGATAGATATTGGTTAAACGCTCAAATAAACGGATATTTGCAACAAATTTAAGAGATAAGAAGACAATGCCTAATTTCACCAGATTGATAATTGCAGCCATAATATTGGGCGCATCGGTAACATTAATGGTTTTTGGTTATTGGGGATGGGGGATACCTTTGGTTTTCGTTTCCATTCTTGTAGCAGTAACATTCTTTTATCATGAGAAGATGCTGATTGCTCAATACTTTCTACGTAAAGATGATATGGATAAAGCCGGAGAATGGCTCAAGGGAATATCGAATTATGAAACTCAGCTATTCAAAGGTCAGCACGGCTATTATAATCTTTTGATTGGCCTGATCGAATCAAGAAAAGCACCGCTGCAGTCTGAGAAATATTTCAAGAGAGCGATTAGTTTGGGAATGACCATGGATCATAACATTGCACTTGCCAAATTAAGTCTGGCAGGTATTGCAATGGCAAAAAGAAATAAACGTGAAGCGACTATTTATCTGCAGGAGGCCAAGAAGGCTGATAAGAATAAATTACTTGCTGAGCAGATAAAAATGATGAAGGATCAGATGGGTCAGATGGATCGTACGGTACAGCAGCGCAATTTCCGCCAACCCTTTTAATTTTCTTACTTATCCCTCAAACTGTCAAAGCGGGTTGAGTAATCACTGCAATAAAGCGGACTTCCCACAAATTCTGCTTCATCAAAATTATTCTTCGAATTGAAGAAATATTGTTCCGATTGAATTCGCTTGAGTAGTTGGTGGATAAAGGAAAGATCAAATTCTTCTTTGTTCAGTTTGATCAGGTATTCCTGTTCTGTAATTTCAAGACTTGAATTTTTCATAATATTCATATTAATTGGTTTAGTACAAAAATAAAAAAGGCCGCTCTGCAAAAAGCAAAGCGGCCTTTATGTTTTTGTTATGGTTATGTTAACTAAACCATTCCATTACAGTCTCTTTTGAAGGCATCGCAATTTCCAGCTTCATTTTTTTACGCATTCCGCCGAGGTCATTAAATACCTTATTCGGATTGTCTGCTTTCAGTTCTTCTACAGTTTTAAAGCCCATTTTATTCAATACCGGAACCCATTCTGAGGGTATTCCAAGAGCAATAAAATCATCATTAGTGGCTATTTTGACTTTTTTCTCAGGTCTCATCTGAGGGAAAAACAAGACTTCCTGTATCGTGCTCTGATCGGTCATTAACATCACCAGGCGGTCAATCCCAATTCCAAGTCCGGAGGTAGGTGGCATACCATACTCCAAGGCTCTCAGAAAATCATCATCCATAGCCATGGCTTCTTCATCACCCCGACCGGCAAGTAATAGCTGATCTTCAAAGCGCTCGCGCTGGTCGATAGGATCATTTAATTCAGTATAAGCATTGGCAATCTCCTTGCCCATTACAAACAGCTCAAAACGCTCCACCAAACCTTCTTTGCTCCGATGTTTTTTGGCTAGGGGGGTCATTTCGATCGGATAATCAGTAATATAGGTTGGCTGAATCAGATGTTCTTCAACCTTCTCGCTGAAAATCTCATCAATCAGTTTCCCTCTGCCCATGGTCGCATCAATTTCGATATTCAGTTTTTTGCAGGTGAGGCGTAATTCCTCCTCATTCATGTTTGAAACGTCAATTCCCGTAAATTTTTCTATGGACTCATACATGGAAAGCTTTTCATAAGGACCGGCAAAGTCAATTTCATGTTCAGCAACTTTTATGGTCGATTTACCATGAACTGCCAGGGCCACTTTCTCCAGACATTCCTCAACCATGGCCATCATCCAGATATAATCCTTGTAGGCTACGTAGATTTCCATCGAGGTGAATTCAGGGTTATGGGTACGATCCATTCCTTCATTTCGGAACATCTTACCAAACTCGTAAACACCATCAAAGCCGGCAACAATCAGCCTCTTTAGGTATAATTCATTTGCAATCCGCAGATAGAGCGGCATGTCTAAGGTGTTATGATGCGTATTAAAAGGACGTGCAGCTGCACCGCCATGTATTGGTTGCAGGATCGGGGTTTCTACTTCCATCCATCCCTGATCATCAAAATACGATCGCATGGTATTGATTACTTTCGATCGTTTGATAAAGATTTGCTTGAAATCCGGATTAACGGTCAGGTCAACATAACGCTGTCTGTAACGCATTTCAGGATCCGTAAAGCCATCGTAAATATTTCCGTCATCATCACGCTTCACAATAGGGAGGGGCTTTAAAGATTTGGAAAGAATCTTCATTTCACTGACATGAATAGAGATTTCACCGGTCTTGGTAGTGAAAACATACCCGCTGACACCTACAAAATCACCAATATCAAGCAATTTTTTAAATACAGTATTGTAAAGGGTTTTATCTTCTCCCGGACAAATCTCATCACGGTTGATATAGGCCTGTATCCTGCCTGTAGAATCCTGTAATTCTACAAAGGAAGCACTGCCCATTATTCTGCGGCTCATAATCCTGCCGGCAAAACGGATGTTCTTATAGGAAGTTTTATCCCGCTCGTAATTATTTTTAATATCCAAAGCATTGACATTGACTTCAAAGGCTTCAGGAGGATAAGGGTCAATACCTAGTTTACGTAGCTCTGCCAGGGCTTCCCGGCGTAAAATCTCCAGTTCAGATAATCCGATACTCATTTAATTAGAATTTCTGCAAAAGTAAGGTTTTCAGTGCAAATTTGCTAAGGAAGGTTTATGACTTGTTGAACAAAGAACAAGGATCAAAGAACATAGAGATTGAACTACTTATAGTCTTTGCTCCTTATTCTTTGATCTTTTTGCTTTTAGCATTCCGCTTTCAACTTTGACCTTTCCGCTTTCGCCTTTCGGCTTCAATCCGCTTCTGTATCCTGCAAATACATCTCACTGATGTCTTCCGAATATTTATTCTCAATTACCTTGCGCTTGGCTTTCATGGTAGGGGTAATTTCACCCTCTTCAATGCTGAATGGGGTTCGTTTGACCAGGAAGGATTTCATTCTCTCAAATTTGGCAAGTTCAGTCGAATATTTGCGGATATCCTCATTCAGCCAGTCCAGAATTTTCTGATCCCTGATGAAAGAGTCTTTTTCCTGGAAAAACTCTTCATTCAGATGGAAGGTTTCCTGCAATACTTCTTTGGATGGGATTAAAATGGCGGTAACGTATTCCCTTTTATCGCCGATCAGGAAGATCTGTTCAATCTTGGAGCTTTTCAGATAGGTGTTTTCAACCGGTGTAGGATAGATATTCTTTCCGTAGGCGTTTACCAGCATGTTTTTTATCCGGTCAGTAATCTGCAGGTTTCCCATGTAATAACGTCCGATATCCCCGGTATGGAACCAGCCATCCGGATCAATAACTTCGGCAGTTTCCTGAGGTTTATTCCAGTATCCCTTCATCACACAATGTCCTCTGACGATAATTTCGCCCTCTGGACATTCAAAGTTTTCATCAAAGGTATCATGTGTCTGTATGGTCAGAATTTTCTTGCTGTCTACATCCTGTATGGCAACTTCAATGCCCGGAATAATACGACCTACGGTTCCATAAACCTGTCGGTGGTATTCAGTCACAGCCATTACAGGTGAAGTTTCAGTAAGCCCAAAACCTTCCAGAATCTTGATGCCCAGATTCCCGAAAAACTCACCGACATTTTTAGGAAGGGCAGCTCCGCCCGAAAGCATGAACTTCAGTCGGCCACCAGTTTTTTCCTTTATTTTACTGAAAACAAGCTTTTCTGCGATAGATTTCTTCATGCTCAGGATCAGGCCCGGTGTTTTTCCTGCTTCTTTAACTTCACGGTAGTGTTGCCCTGTTTCTATAGACCAAAGGAATATTTTGGATTTCAATCCACCGGCAGAGGTTCCGTTTTTCATTGTCTTGTCATGAATCCGTTCCAGCAAACGTGGTACACAACTCATAATCGTAGGCTTCACTTCGGCCATATTCTTTGCCAGTAACTCCAGACTTTGAGCAAAGGCTATTTTACTTCCTACAGCACAGCAGACATGATATGTTGCTGTCCGCTCAAACACATGCGATAGGGGAAGGAAAGACAAAAACACATCGTTCTCATCAATAACAGGGATCTGTTCCAGACAAACCTTAACATTCTGAACAAAATTTGAATGTGTTAACATCACTCCTTTTGGAATTCCTGTAGTGCCCGAGGTATAAATTAGTGAGGATAAGTCGCTGGCTAAGACCGAATTTCTTGCTTCGTCAATTTTTTTCTGCTGGCTCTCTATTGCATTTTTTCCCTCCTCAATCAGATTTTTGAAACTGATTACCCCGGCATTCAATCCATATTCGGGAAGGTATTTCTCATAATCATCAAATACCGGGATGATACGCTGTAGTTCAGGGCAATTATTGGCAATCTTTAGTATTTTTCGGAAAAGAAATGGACTCCCTGCAAGAATGGTTTTTGCAAAAGAATCGTTTAAAATATATTCAATCTCAGATTCGGAAAGGGTAGGATAGACCGATACGTTAACTGCACCTATTTGCTGCACTCCCTGATCGTAATATACCCAATCAACTGAATTCTCAATAATTAGCGCCAGCCTGTCGCCTTTTACAATCCCCATCTCAAGAAAGTAGGCCGAGATGGCGTCGGCAGTATCCAATACCTGTTTATAGCTGATCTCTACCCAGTTTTCCTTTACCTTATGCATTAAAAAGGTGGTATTCTCTTCGTGGACGTACCCGACCACGTTCCGCAGCAGGTCAGGTATGGTGGTGGACTCTGTGATTGGATTCATCTTAAGCATTTTGGGAAGTTTTTAATTAACAAGTATAACAGATTAGCCTTAAAAATGCAAAAGGCTCCGAAAGGAGCCTTTTGCATTGATATTCAATAGGTTAAATTTTAATATATTCTCAATATTAGAATTATACTGAAAAACTTTCCCCGCAACCACAGGTTCTTGAAGCGTTTGGATTATGAAAATTGAATCCTTTTCCGTTTAATCCGTCTGAGAAATCAAGTTCAGTCCCTGCCAGATATAAAAACGACTTCATATCTAATGCTAAACGGATACCCTGATCCTCAAAAAACTGATCACCCGGTTTTTCTTCATTATCAAAGTCCATTTTATACGACAAGCCTGAACATCCACCACCCTGAACAGAAACACGTAGAAAATAACCCGCATCGAGTCCGTTCTCTTTCATGAGTTCTTCAACCTTACTTTTAGCTTTATCTGTAACTGTTACCATTATATTTTGCTTAACATCAGCTCTTAGTGCTTATGACTAAGTGGATTTAATTAGTGGTGTGATTTAGCCGATTCTAAAACTTCCAATCCGTTTTTTACACGGTAATCATTGATTGCTGCTTTGATGGCATCTTCTGCCAAAACAGAACAATGGATTTTAACCGGCGGAAGAGCAAGCTCTTCTACGATATCCATATTATCGATCTTCATTGCATCGTCAATAGATTTTCCTTTCAACCATTCAGTTGCAAGGGAGGAAGATGCAATTGCCGATCCGCAGCCAAAAGTTTTGAATTTAGCATCGGTAATCATATGGTTTTCGTCAACTTCAATCTGCAGACGCATCACGTCGCCACATTCAGGTGCGCCAACCAAACCTGTCCCAACTTTAGCACTGCTTTTATCAAGTGTACCAACATTACGCGGGTGGGTATAGTGATCAATTACTTTTTCTGAGTATGCCATCTTTTTGTTTTTTAAAATCTGTTATGTGTTATCAGTTATGTGTTATCAGTTATCAGTGAATTATTGCTTCAACTGAAATTTTGTTTCTTAGGCGATATTGCCAACTGTCAACTGTCAATTGTCAACTAATATCAGTGTTCTGCCCACTCAATCTTATCCAGATCAATTCCTTCCTTGAACATCTCCCAAAGTGGTGAAAGGTCGCGCAGGTGATTGACAGCCTTTTTAGTTTGTTCTATCGCAAAATCGACTTCTTCTTCTGTTGTAAAACGGCCCAGACCAAAACGTATGGAGGAATGTGCCAGATCATCAGATAAGCCCAGACTCTTTAATACGTATGAAGGTTCAAGGGAAGCTGAAGTACATGCTGATCCGGAAGAAACAGCCAGATCTTTCATCGCCATCATCAGACCTTCACCCTCCACATATTTGAATGATATATTGGCTACATGTGGTAAACGATGCGCCACATTTCCATTGACATAACTTTCTTCAAGTTCTGTCAATGAGGCCTGTAATTTATCGCGAAGTTTTGATAAGCGCTTTGCTTCCTCATCCATTTCCAGACGGCAAAGTTCGCAGGCTTTTCCTAATCCAACAATTCCGGGTACATTTAAAGTCCCAGAACGCATTCCTCTTTCATGGCCACCGCCATCCATTTGTGCGGTTACTTTAACCCTTGGGTTTTTACGGCGAACATATAATGCACCAACACCTTTTGGTCCGTACATTTTGTGTGCCGAAAAGGCCATCAGGTCAATCCCATCAGCATTTACATCCACAGGAATCTTACCAACTGTCTGTGTTGCATCAGTCATGAAAAGTGCTCCATGTTTGTGGGCAATCGCAGCAATTTCTTTAACGGGTTGTATGACACCTATTTCATTATTGCCATACATAATGGCAACCAATATTGTTTTCTCGGTCATGGCTGCTTCAAGCGCTGCCAGATCGATCAAACCATCCGGCTTAACCGGGAGATAAGTAACTAAACCTCCCATTTTTTCAACATGCTTGCAGGCATCCAGAACAGCTTTGTGCTCTGTCACACAGGTAATGATATGATTACCCTTTTCCTTATACATTTCAAAAACACCCTTGATAGCAAGGTTGTCAGATTCTGTTGCACCTGAAGTGAAAATGATCTCTTTTTCGTTTGCTCCGATCAGCTTTGCAACCTGCTCACGGGCATAGTCAACACCCTCTTCAGCAGCCCATCCAAAAGCATGATTCCTGCTTGCGGCATTGCCAAATTTAGCATTGAAGTATGGTAGCATCGCTTCAAGAACCCGTGGATCCATTGGAGTTGTTGCGTTATTATCTAAGTATATCGGCAAATTCATTGTACTGTTATTTATAATCTTTCTAAATGTCTTGCAAAGATACAAAATAATTTTTGGCATAATTATCAATTTTGCCTATGCGGATATAGATAAAATGGTCATTTTTATGCCATAATATGAAGCCATGAATAAAGTTGAACACATCGGGATTGCTGTAAAAAACTTAAAGGATGCAGGCTCAGTCTATGAACATTTGCTTGGCGTAAAGAGTTATAAACAGGAAGCGGTTGACTCAGAATTTGTTATTACTGAGTTTTTTAAAGTTGGGGATACTAAAATAGAATTACTTGAAGCAAGCTCTGAAAAAAGTGCTGTAGCTTCATTTATTCAAAAGAGGGGTGAAGGAATCCATCATATCGCCTTTGCAGTTGAGAACATTCATGAGGAAATGGCGCGACTTAAGGAGGCAGGATTCAAATTATTGAATGATGTTCCAAAAAAAGGCGCAGACAATAAATTGGTTTGCTTTGTTCACCCAAAATCAGCCCATGGGGTGCTCATCGAACTTTGCCAGGAGATAAAATAAGAGGAGTTTGATATCAGGAATTATATAAAGTTGATCTTTTACTTATCAGGTTAAAGTTTTTGGGTCAAAAATTAAATGATTTTGAAAAGCAATGCCTGCGTTTTATAGGCTGGTTCAGCCCTTTCCTCCGGAGTATTTCCGGCAAGAAATCGCGTTCTGATTCAAATTGATTCTAGCCGGAAGATACCCCCTCCGGCAAGGTTTATTTTACTTGGGGCTGTTTTTCGCCGCTGGTGCGCGCGTGCCGCGCGTTCCATGAATAAAATATAAGCACACGCGACACGCGCGCGCTAGCCAGGGGCAAAAGGACTATTTGCTTATGAAATAAACCCGGGTGGCGGCTGTAGCTTTTTGCCAGACAGATTTTTTAATTCAGAGGAATTTCTATCCAAAAACTACAGCAGAACACGGGAAAGAATAACAGACCCTGCTTTCCAAGTCCAAAAACTTTTAATTCAAACCAAGCGCAACAAGATTTTCCTCTGGTCGGTGTTCTCACTGTACCAAGCACGATCATATCATTGATCATTGATAACACCAACCACAGGGAAATGCCATAAACACTCCTTAATTAGGCATAAACTATCCACCATTCCTCTTTTCTTTAGAATATTTGCAATTAACCTTTTAAGTAAAAAATATTTTTTCTATATTTGCACCTCTTAAAAAGTATTGAAGATGAAAGCTGAATTGCATCCCAAAAATTATAGATTAGTTGTGTTCAAAGACATGTCTAACGATTATTCTTTCTTAACTAAATCATGTATTGATACCAAAGAAAGCATTAAATGGGAAGATGGTAACGAATATCCCCTTGTAAAATTAGAGATATCACACACCTCTCACCCTTTTTACACCGGTAAAATGAAACTGGTTGATACCGCAGGTCGTATCGATAAGTTCCGTTCACGCTACGAGAAAAAATAATTATTAATTTCGATAATATTGAAGGTCCCGACTCATAAGGTCGGGACTTTTTTTATTTTTGTTCGATGAGTATAATTCTTTTTGACGAC
>Ga0209480_10002665_pt1 | contig 12074 bp, 4 predicted proteins | sample JI61114C2DNA_FD_187501 | JGI IMG/M metagenome (GOLD analysis project Ga0209480, IMG submission 187501) | Wastewater effluent complex algal communities from Wisconsin, to seasonally profile nutrient transformation and Carbon sequestration -... | ecosystem: Engineered > WWTP > Effluent > Algae...
CCTGTCCATCCTGTCGGTCCGCCCGCCGCCGGTGCCCCCCAGCGGGGGCCCCGCCCGTGCGCAGCGGACCGAGGTTCTCGCGTACCATCCGGCGCCTTGCCGATCGTCACCGCCAAGAACGTCCACCGCAGCTTCGGGATCCGCCGCGTCCTCGAGGACATCAGCGTCACCATCAACACTGGTGAACACGTCGGCCTCGTCGGCGTGAACGGCTCCGGAAAGAGCACCCTCGTGCGGATCCTCGCCGGCCTCGACGCCCCCGACCAGGGCGAGGTCATCCATCGCCGCGGGGCCAACATCGCCTACCTCGAGCAGGAGCCGCGCTTCCCGGCCGGCATGAGCGCGCGCGAGGTCGTGCTCGACGGACTCGGCGCCTGGTCCGAGGCCCGCCGTCGCCACCTCGCCGCCACCGCCGCGCTCGACGGCAGCGAGGGCCCGGCGCAGGACCGGCTGCTCGCGGAGCAGTCCGACGCCGGCAACGAGATCGAGCGCCTCGGCGGCTGGGAGCGCATCCACGAGGCCGAGTCGCTGCTCGATCGCCTCGGCGTGCCCGACCCCGACGCGATCGTCGACCAGCTCAGCGGCGGCGAGCGCCGCCGCGTCGCCCTGGCCCGGATCCTCGCGCAGAAGCCCGACCTGGCGATCCTCGACGAGCCGACCAACCATCTCGACGTCGCCACCATCGAGTGGCTCGAGCGCTACCTCGACGAGCAGTTCCCCGGCGCGCTCCTCCTCATCACCCACGATCGCTACATCCTCGACCGCGTCGCCCGCCGCACGCTCGAGCTCGACCGCAGCAAGGTCTACAGCTACGACGGCGGCTTTATGACCTACCTCGAGGCCAAGGCCGAGCGCGCCGCCACGGCCCAGCGCACCGAGGCCAACCGCCAGAACTTCCTGCGCCGCGAGCTCGAGTGGCTGCGCCGCCAGCCCAAGGCCCGCAGCACCAAGCAGAAGGCCCGCATCGACCGCGCCCACGGCGAGATCGCCAAGGGCCCGCCGCCGGTGGACCGCGCGCTCGAGCTGCAGGTCCACGCCGCGCGCAGCGGCAGCACGATCCTCGAGCTGCGCGACCTCTCGCTCGCCATCGAGGGCCGCCCCCTGATCAAGGACCTCACCTTCGCGGTCCGCAAGGGCGAACGGGTCGGCGTGCTCGGACCCAACGGCTGCGGCAAGACCACCCTGTTCAAGGCGATCACCGGGCAGATCGCCCCCGCCGCCGGTCAGGTCGTGCTCGGCAAGAACACCCAGCTCGCCTACCTCGATCAGTTTCGCTCCGGCCTCGACGACAACGCCACCGTCTACGACAACATCGCCCAGAGCCGCCGCGCCCTCGAGATCGACGGCCACCCGCTCGAGATCGGCAAGTACCTCGAGCGCTTCCTGTTCGACGCGCAGAGCTACGCCCAAAAGGTCAGCACCCTCTCCGGCGGCGAACGAGCCCGCGTCGCCCTCGCCAAGCTGCTCCAGGGCAGCAGCAACCTGGTCCTCCTCGACGAGCCCACCAACGACCTCGACGTCGCCACCCTCGGCGCCGTCGAGGAGATGCTGATGGAGTTCGGCGGCACCGCGATCGTCATCACCCACGACCGCTGGTTCCTCGACCGCGTCGCCACCGCCCTCCTCGTCTTCGAGGCCGACGGCCGCGTCACCCGCCACGAGGGCAACTACAGCCTCTACCTCGAGCTCAGCGCCCAGGCCAAGGCCCAGGCCGCCGAGGACAACCTGGCCTCCGGGACAGGCTCACGCGGCAAGGGCGAGCGCAGCCGCAACACCGAGAAGAAGCCGCAGAAGACCGGCCTCAGCTTCGCTCAGCGCCGCGAGCTCGAGGGCATCGTCGCCCAGATCGAGTCCATCGAGGCCGAGGCCGAGGCCCTCACCCGCAAGCTCGCCGACCCCGCCACTTACGCCGAGGGCCACGGCGCCGTCGCCGAGGTCACCCGCCAGCTCGACGCCGCCCGCGCCCGCGCCCAAACCCTCACCACCCGCTGGGAGCAGCTCGAGGCGCTCAAGGACGCCTGACACCAGGGACCGCCAATGCTCGGCCTCGGCCTCGCTCTCGCCCTCGCGGGCCCCGCCCCGCCAGCGGAGCCCGCAAGACCTGTCCCCGAGGCCAGCTCTGCATCCGCGACCGCGACCAGCTCCGCACCTGTCCCCGCGGACAGCTCCGCACCCGCCCCCGCGACCAGCTCCGCACCTGCCCCCGCGGACAGCTCTGCGTCTGCCCCCGCGACCGTCCGCGCCGAGCCGGTCGGCCGCGCACCTGTCCCCGAGGCCAGCCTCCCCGCACCTGCCCCCGCGGCCCGCCCCACCGATCCCGGCGCCCAGGGGCGCCGCGGGCCGATGCGGGTGCGCCTCGCTGTCGACCTGCCGATCATCGCGCTCGGCATGTCGGTCGCGCTCGGCATCGAGCTGGTCGCCGCGGAGCAGCGCTGGGCCGGCTGCGGGTCGTGCCGCGGCGCCGGGCTCAACGCCCTCGACCGGACGGTGCTCGGCAAGCATGACCCGCGCGCGCGGACCTACTCGGACATCGGCATGGTCGCGTTGGTCGCCCTGCCCTTCGCCCTCGACCTCGGCGACGTCCTGATCCAGCGCGCCCGCGACCGCTCGACGTTGAAGCGCCGCCACCTGGGCGGCTGGGGCCGCGACATCGTCGTGCTGCTCGAGACCTTCGCCGTCAACTACGCCGCCACCAACCTCGTCAAGATCGCCGTCCAGCGCCCGCGGCCCTACAGCTACGACCCGGACACCAGCGTCGGCGACCCGCAGGCCGGCGACGCGCGGCTCTCGTTCTTCTCCGGGCACACCAGCACCAGCTTCGCCATGGCCGCCGCCTACGCCTCGCTGTACCAGGCCCGGCACCCGCGCTCGCGCTGGGTCGCCCCGGTGTGGGTGCTCGGCCTCTCCCTCGCCAGCACCGTCGCCGTCGCGCGCGTCGAGGCCGGCAAGCACTTCTGGACCGACGTGATCGTCGGCGCCGTCGCGGGCGCCTCGATCGGCCTGGCCGTGCCCGCCCTGCACCGCAGCGAGCGGCTGGGCGATCGCCTCGCGCTGCGCCTCGCGCCGACCCGCCACGGCTCGCTGCTGATGATGCAGGGCCGATTCTGAGGCACGGCCGATTCCAGGGACCGCGCCGCGCTCAGGCCTTGAACACCGCGGAGTAGCCGAGCTCGGCCGGCACCGGCCCGCTCGCGGCCGCCCAGCGCAGGCCGTCCAGCATCATCTCGGTCTGGACCACGCCGGCCCCGCCGAGCACCGGGTTCGGCGAGAACAGCAGGACCCGCCCGGCCCCATGCGCCGCGGCGACGATCGCCGGGGTCCCTGGCATCTCTCCGGGACCTGTCCCCTTGGACAGGTTGTAGATCTCACCGACGAAGCTCGCCAGCGCGACATACGGCGCGAGCCCCTCGGTCGGCGCCGGCGTGAAGATCGGGCCGTTCGCATAGAACAGCTTGAAGGCGCCGACCTCGCGGGGCCCCGGCCCCTCCGCCTTCACCTCGAGCCCCGCGATGCCGCGCTGCCACGCGTCCCCGGTCAGGTTGCGGCCGGCCACCAGACGCAGCTTGTGGAACTCGTCCTCGCCCTGAAGCGCGAGGTAGGCCCCCGCGCAGACGCCGACGTAGCCGCCGCCCCCGCGCACGAACTCCTTCACCGCGGCCTTGCCCTCGTCGCCGAGCGCCCGGCCCTGCGCCGTGCCGCTGCCGCCCATGAACACCGCGACGTCTTGCCGGGCGAGCGCGCCGGCCCGGATGTCCGCCGGCCGCAGCACCGTGCACACGAAGCCGGGGCTGCGCTCGAGCAGCGCCTTCTCGGCCGCAAACGCCGCCGGATGCACGCCCGCCGCCTGATACAGCCCGATCCGCAGGGCCGCGGCGTGCGCCCGCCGGGGCCCCAGCGCGGCGACGCCCGCCATCGCGGCCATCGCAGCCGTCGCCCCACGGATCAGCGCACGTCGTCGCATCCGGCGAAGGTGCCACGTTCGGGCGGGCCCCGCCAGCCTCCCGGGCTCACTTCAGGTACTTGCCCTTCAACACCTCGTCGATGTCCTGGAGCATCCCGAGCATCTGGTCGACGCGGACCTCGAGGTTGCGGACATCCTGCAGGTTCCCGGTCGCGGCGCGCACCAGCGGCACGAGCGTGCGCTCGACGATCGCCACCTGCTGGGCCAACAGCTCGGTGATGCCCGGCGGGGCCTCGTTGGTGACCTGGATCGCCAGCTTGGCCTGGCCGAGGGTCTCGAGCGCGCTGGCGATGCGGGCGATCTGCGGGCGCGCCCACTCGAGGCCCGGCGCGGCCGTCGACGGCGGCGCGACCGTCGGCGGCGCGACCGTCGGCATCGCCGGCGCGCTGGCCCGCGCCTGCTGCTGGGCGAAGGTCATCAGCTCGATCATCCGGGACTGCTGGGCGAGCTGCAGCTGCTCGCTCTCGGCCCCGCGGCTGACGCCGGCGGCGGTCGCCGCCTTGACCGCGCTGGTGATGCTCTCGACGCGCTCGGCGAGGATGCTGAGCTGGCCGCCGATGCGCACCGCCGGGTCGTCCTCGGCGCCGCCGAGGCTGCGCACGCGCACGAACTCCCGCTTGATCGTCGTCCAGCGCTCGAGCTGCTCCGGGCTCTGGCGCCCGCGCATCTCGGCCAGCTTGAGCAGGTTCTGCTCGGCCGCGATCGTCAGGGTCTGGGCCTCGCCCTGATAGTGGTCGTCGACCAGGCGGTCGACCTCCTCGGTCGTCATCGCCGACACGATCTTCTCGGCCAGCTTGTTCATGTTGCGGTAGCTGCCCTGCAGCTTGAAGGGCGGCTCGGTCCGATACTGGTCGTCCATCGCCGCCGACAGGATGTACTGCTGGTTGACCTTGAGCAGCGTGTCCTGCACGCGAAACAGGTGCTTCATCACCGCGAGGATCTCCTGGACCTCGGCGCCGGAGTAGCCGTACGAGAACTCGGTCGCCTGGACCTCCTCGCCGCGGGCCAGCCGGACGAAGCGGTACACGTCGGCCTGCTCGCGGGTCGCCAGCGGCGCCAGCGTGCGGTTCGAGGTCAGCGTGTTCTCGACGTAGCTGAGCGAGAAGGCGTCCTTCTGCCCGCCGAGGATGTCGCCCAGGTTGTAGGTGTCGGCCCGGTTGGCCAACATGTCGGGGATCTTGAACGCCGCGCCCGACTCCGTGTACGGGTTGCCCGCCATCACCACGCAGAACTTCTTGCCGCGCAGGTCGTAGGTGCTCGTGCGCCCGCGCCACACGCCCTCGATGCGCCGCTGTGCGTCACACAGCGAGATGAACTTCTGCAGGAACTCGGGGTTCGTGTGCTGGATGTCGTCGAGGTAGAGCATCACGTTGTTGCCCATCTCGAGCGCCAGGTTGACCTTGTTGACCTCCTGGCCCGCGGTCGCGTTCGGCGCCTCGGCCGGGTCGAGCGAGACCACGTCGTGGCCGAGCGCCGGCCCGTTGATCTTCATGAACACCAGGCCCAGGCGGTTGGCCACGTACTCCATCAGCGTGGTCTTGCCGTAGCCGGGCGGCGAGATCAGCAGCAGCATGCCCATCCGGTCGGTGCGCTTCTGGTCGCCCGCGGCGCCGAGCTGCTTGGCCATGTTGGCGCCGACCAGCGGCAGGTAGACCTCGCTGACCAGCTTGTTGCGCACGAAGGAGGTCAGCACCTTGGGCATGAACTCCTCGATGCGCAGGCGGGCCTTCTCGCGCTCGATCAGCTGCTGGCGCAGCCGGCGAAACTCGCGGAAGCCCGGCACCCGCACGCGCATGAACTCGCCCAGACGCTCGAGGAACTCGTCGAGGCGCAGCGCCAGCACGCGGTCGTGGATCCGCGGATGCTGGCCGAGCAGCCCCGGGACATCGACGCCCTCGAGCGTGCTCTGGACCTCGCGGTCGAGCTTGCGATCCGTCAGCGCCAGCACCGTCGCCTCGAGCAGCGCCGGGCCAACCTTGGCCTGCTCCGGCGTCGCCGTCACGAAGGCCTCGAACCACGCGCGCAGCAGCTCGAAGCGCTCGCGCAGGCGGCCCTCGAGCGCGCGCAGGTCGTCGTCGAAGGCCCGGCGGCGGCCTCCGGCGTCGAGCGCCGCCAGCAGGCCCTGCTGCAGGGTCACCGCCGCCGCGCTGGTGGCGAAGCGCGGCTTCTCGGCCGCCAGCTCCTCGACCAGGTAGGCGCCCGCGCGCTGGATGTCGCCGGCGCTGAAGTTGGTCCCCACCTCGCCCTCGAAGTTATTGAGACCCTGGGCGTTCAGGAATTCGCCGATCGCCCGCGAGAGCTCGGCCGCGAGCACAGCCGCCGCCGGCGTGAAGCGGAACGCCGCGCGCAGGCGGGCGACGCTCTGGGCGCGGCGGTGCCAGGCCGCGCGCAGGTCGCTGCGGTCGAGGTAGGCCCAGAACAGGCAGGCCAGCGCGCGCGGGGCCGGCGAGACCCGCAGCAGGCCGGCGGTGGCCCGCAGCGCCAGCAGCTTCTCGAGGATCGCCGCCGCGTCGGCGTCGTGCAGGCCGCGCTCGTAGCCCTCGTCGTAGCGCTCGGCGGCGAAGCGGCGCACCAGCTCGAGCAGGCCGCCGGCCTCGCGCTCGGCCCCGTGCAGGCGCGCGAGGTCGAGGCCCTGCTCGCCGGCCTCGGCCGCCGCCAGCACCGCCGCCGCGAGGTACTCGCCGCGGTACACCTCCGGGGTCTCGGAGACGATCTGCTGGTTCCAGTAGGCGCGGGTCTTGTTGAACTCGGGGTCGTCGATCGGCTCGAAGAAGTCGGTGCCGCCGAGGTGCAGCGCCATCTGGTCGCCGCGGGCCAGCAGCGTCACGTCGAGCACCTGGGTGTTGACGTTGAAGCGGAAGGTCCCGAACTTGACGACCGCGGAGCCGCCGTCGAAGAGCTCGAGGCGGTCGCGCAGGGCCCGGAGCGCGTCCTGACGGGCGCTCGTGATCTTCGTCGAGATCTCGTCGGCCTTGACCGAGGCGCCGAGGCCCATCAGGCGCTCGACCAGCTCCTTGGCCTTGAGCACCATCGCGTCGGCCGCGAAGTAGGCGTTCAGCTCCTCGGCCGCCTTGAAGGTCTGGGCCCGGCGGTTGACGCCCTCGATGATGCGCTCGGCCGCGATCACCAGCGTCTGCACCCGCGCCTGCCGCTCGTCGAGCAGCGTCTGCTTGCGGGCGGCAAGGGCGTCGTGCACCTCCTCGCGCTTGGCCGTCAGCTCGCCGATGAACTCGTCGAACTCGCTGAAGCGCCCGGCCAGCTCCTCGAGCTGGACCAGCAGCTTGGCCAGCTGCTCGTCGCACTTCTCCGGGGTGTCGGCCTGGGCCAGCGCCGACGAGACCGTCTGCGCGAACAGCTTGAACTGGGCGGCGAACTCGGCCTTGCCCTCGCGCGTCAGCAGCTGCTTGCGCACGCTCTGATAGGTGGCGCGGACCCGGCCGTGGTGGGCGAACACCGTCGAGATGTCCTCGAGGATCTTCGTGCGCGCGACCGCATCACCGACCTGCAGCCCGCTGACGACCTCGGCGAGCACGTTGAGGCCGTCGCCCAGCGCCGTGATCTCCTGCTCGATCGGCTGCAGCTGCGCGGCGTTGTCGAGCTTCTCCACGCGCGCGAGGACCCCGTCGAGGCTGGCGGTCACCGGCAGCAGCGCGTCGCCCTTGACCAGGAACTCGACGCAGGCCTTGCTGATGCGGTCGAACTCGTCGATCAGCTGCTTCTCGAGCGCGTCGAGGGCCGCGAGGTCGATCGAGCGGACCTCGCGCGCAGTGATCACCGCGCCGCGCTGGTTTCGCAGCGCCGTCAGGGCTTGCATGTACTGCTCGACGTTCTTCCAGTCGCCGGGGCGCAGGGTCTTGACCAGCGCGGCCTGGCGGGCCTGCGCCTCCGCGAGGGCCTCGCGGGCCCGCTTGCGGATCTGCACGACCTTCTCGAACTCGTCGATGATGAGCTCGCCGGTCTGGCGGATCGTCTTCAGCGCGCCGGCCAGGTCGCCGACCTCGGGGTTGCCGATCCAGTAATAATTGTCGGCGACCTTGGCGGCCTGCGCGATCAGGTCCTCGTAGGTCTCGCGGCGGGGGTCCTGATTCTCGACCAGGCGGACCACGCTCAGCGTCTCGGAGATGCCGCGCACCAACTCCGCGTTGCCGACCTTGGCCAGGTACGAGCCGTCGGTCGGGACCGCGGCGGCGTGCTCGGCCGACGTGAACGGCGTGCGCCAGACCTGCATCGGGTGGATCCTGGTCGGCTCCTCGCCCTGCACGCGAAACACCACCAGGCGGCCGTCCGGGAACAGGCTGTAGCCGTTCGCCTGGATCGGGTTCTGCATCTCCTTGCGGATCAGGTTGTACGGGAGCAGCACGTAGCGGCCCTGGTCCCGGCGATAGAACACGTAGAGCACGTCCTCGCCGTTGGGCGAGTCGATGCGCCGCTCGAACTCGAAGGCCGCCGAGTCGCCGCCGAACTGCTTGCTGTCGCCGGTGCGCAGGTAGTACCCGCCGGGGAACACGATGCCGTGCTCCTCGGGCAGCTGCATGCAGCTCTGGCCGATCGCGTCGATGCGCGCGACCGTCTTGACGCGGGTGTTGAAGACGAAGTACCGCCACTTGGTCTCCCGGTACGGGAGGATCTTCAGCAGCACCAGCGGGCCCATGATCGCGTACAGGATCTTGGCGTCGTCGAGGGCCTGGTTGATGTCGTCGACCGGCTCGCGGTAGAGGCCCAGGCCGTCCTTGGTGTTGTTCTCGACCTTGATCGTCAGGTCGCCGCCGACGGTCTCGACGAAGACCAGGTCCTTGACGTTGACGTGCGGGTGCTGGCCGCTGACGTGGTCGTCGCGGGTGGTCGCCGTCCACTCGAAGTCGTGCGAGGCGGGGCGCGGGAACTCGCGATCGCCGCGGTTGTCGACGTAGCGCACCCCGCCGCGCGGCAGCACGTTCCAGTGGAAGATCTTGACGTCGTCGAGCTGGGCGCTGACCTGGAACACCGCGAACAGCCGGGTCTCGGTCGCCTTCACGCGCTTGAGCCGGGTGTCCTTGTAGTACTTGTAGAGGTCGGTGAAGTCCTTGATGAAGGCCTCACCGTCGAGCAGGCCGGGGATCGCCGACGGCGCCACGGGGTTGATCGCCTGGCCCTCCGCCGCCGCCGGGTCGAAGCTCTGCAGCGAGAACACGTCCTCGAGCGCGACCTCCTTCTTGAGCCCGAAGAACACGTTGTAGCCGAGCAGCAGGTGCCCGCCGACCTGCAAGATGTCGGCCGGCACGCAGTTGTTCTCGGTGCGCACCCGCTCGTTGGCGATCACCGCCAGCTCGGTGCCGCCGAAGGTCTGCTGCCGGCGGGCGTTCAGCGCGTTGGCCCGGTCCGCCAGCTCCTTGCCCTGCGCGACCAGGCGGGCGCGGATGACCTCGTAGCTGCCGCCGTCCAGCCCGTCGCCCGCGGCGGCCTGCTTGTCGTCCTTGCCTTGCGCCACGGCTTACCCGCTTACTCGAGACCGAGCTCTTTGGCCTTCGCGAGCAGGGCCCCGAGCTTGCGCTTGACGGTGCCGTCCGACGACAGCATCAGGTCGCCGAGCAGCGCCGAGACCGTCAGCTTCTGCACGCCGTCGGCGGACACGGACGGGTTCGAGAGCACGTCCTTGAGGTCGCCGGGCAGGCTCTTCCGGCCGTCGAGGTACTCGCCGATCAGCTTCTGCAGGGTCTCGCTGTGCTGGACGGTGCCGTCGATGGTCTTGGCGGTGCCGACCGCGTTGACGAAGCGGTCGAAGAAGGCCCCGTCGCCGCCGACGATGTCGATCTTCGCGTGCTCGAGGGCGACCGCGAGGACCTTGGCCTGCTGCTCGGCGATGACGCGGTTGGCGGCGATGCTGGCCAGCTGGACCTCCTTCTGGCGCTCGAGGTCGAGGCGGAACTCCTCGTGCTCGCGCGGGGTGCCCTCCATCTCCTTCATCGCCTTGGCCTTCTCGGCCAAGCCGACGGCCTCGGCGAGCAGCTTCTCGCGGATGCCGACGGCGGTGGCGACGCCCTGCTTCTCCTGCGCGGAGGCCTCGGCGGTGCCGCGCTTCTCGAGCGCACCGGCCTCGGCCTCGAGCACGCGGGCGTTGGCGAGGCCCTTCTGCTCGTGGCCGCTGGCCTCGATGGCGTAGCGCTCCTTGATGACGATGTTCTCGGCCTGACCGCGCTTCTCGATCGCGCCGGCCTCGGCCTCCTGGACCCGGATCTTGGCCATGCCGAGCTTCTCGACCGCGTTGGCGTCGGCCTCCTTGACGCGGACCTGCGCGAGGCCCTCGGCGGCGGACTCGGCCTGGGCGCCCTCGGCCTCGCGGATCTTCGCCTTGGCGTGCTTGTCGGCCGCCTCGAGCCCCGCCTCGGCGAGGATCAGCTGGCGCTTGGCGTCGTGCTTGGCGACCTCCTCCATCGCCTCGGCGGTCTTCACGTCCTTGACGACCTTCTCCTGGGCCTCGCCCTCGGCCTTGATGATGCGCGACTGCTTGGTGCGGTTGGCGTCGGCGAGCACGCGCACGTCCTTGGTCCGCTCCTCCTCCTCGGCGACGCCCTTCTCGACCGAGACGCGCTCGCGGACCACGTCCGCGATCAGCTTGCGCTCGATCTCCAGGGCCTTCTCCTTCTCGATGCGCAGCAGCTCGACCGCCCGCTCGCGGCTGATCGCCTCGGTGGCGCGGGCCTTCTCGTTGCGCTCGACCTCGATCGAGACCTCGCGCTCGCGGTTCTTCTCGGCGATCGCTATCTGCCGCTGCTTGTCCTGCGTGGCCTTGCCGACCTCGCCCTCGTTGATCTCCTGGACCAGCGCGGTCTTCTTGTTCTCGTCGCTGGCGACCCGCATCGCCTCGTTCTGCTCGCGGGCCATCGACATCGCGATCTCCTTGTTCTTCTTGGCCTCCGCGTCGGCGCGCTGCTGCTCGTAGCGGAACACCGCCTCGTCGGCGGCCAGGTTCTGCGAGCCGACGTCCATGCGCTCCTTCTGGCGCAGCTCGTTGGTGAAGACGTTCTGCTTGGCCGTGATCTCGGTGATCTTGCGGATGCCCTGGGCGTCGAGGATGTTGTGCGGATCGAGGGAGTTCAGCGGGGTCTGCTCGAGGTAGTCGATCGCCGCGTCGTCGAGGATGTAGCCGTTGAGGTCGCGGCCGATGACCTCGATCAGCTGGTCCTTGAACTCGCCGCGCTTGGTGTACAGCTCCTCGAACTCGAGCTGCTTGCCGACCGTCTTCAGGGCCTCGGAGAACTTGGCGGAGAACAGCTCGTCGAGGGTCTGCTGGTCCGAGGCGCGGGCGCAGCCGATCGACTGCGCGACCTTCAGCACATCCTCGGGGGTCTTGTTGACGCGCACGAAGAACGCGACCTTGATGTCCGCGCGGATGTTGTCCTTGCAGATCAGGCCGTCCTTGCCGCGCCGGTCGAGGTCGAGGCTCTTGACCGAGATGTCCATCTGCTCGGCGCGGTGGATGATCGGCAGGACCGTGATGCCCGTGAACACCACGACCGGGCCGCCCTTCTTGTTCACGATCAGCGCCTTGCCCTGGTCGACCTGGCGGTAAAACCGCGAGACGATGAAGAAGAAGCCGACGATGATGAGGAAGCTGATTCCAGCGATCGTCAAGACCAGGGTCAGCTCGACCTGGTCGAGGGCAAGTACCGTCGTGGGCTGCAGAACGCTCATGCTGTCGTCACTCCTCTGTGCTCGCTAGGCCGTCGGCGGCCGCTCTCCGAGCGGCGCCAGCGGCTGATCGTAGGCTTCAACCGTGTAGATGTGGTGCTCGGGGTCGTAGGCGAGGATGACCGCCTGCGCGTGCCGCAGCAGCGAATTGGGCGGGTCGCAGCGGACCTCTATCGTGATCACGTTGCCGTGCTCGCTGAACTGGGCCTGGCCGAAGTTGGCGTCGACGCGGCCGGTCGTGATCGTGCACAGTTTGCCGACCAGGCCGCCGCTGCGTAGCGGCTCACTGTTGACGACGAAGCTGCTGACGACGCGCACGATCACGCCGGTCAGGATCCCGCCGAGGAAGACGCCGACGACCGGCGCGCCCAGCTGCAACGACCAGTCCGGCAGGCCCATCTGGGCCCCGGACTTGAACGCCAGCAGGCACACGGCCCACGACCAC
>Ga0209480_10002667_pt1 | contig 12072 bp, 9 predicted proteins | sample JI61114C2DNA_FD_187501 | JGI IMG/M metagenome (GOLD analysis project Ga0209480, IMG submission 187501) | Wastewater effluent complex algal communities from Wisconsin, to seasonally profile nutrient transformation and Carbon sequestration -... | ecosystem: Engineered > WWTP > Effluent > Algae...
AGGTGCGGGCGCGCTGTCCGCGGGGACAGGTGCGGGCGCGCTGTCCGCGGGGACAGGTGCGGGCGCGCTGTCCGCGGGGACAGGTGCGGGCGCGCTGTCCGCGGGGACAGGTGCGGGTGCGCTGTCCGCGGGGACAGGTGCGCTGTCCGCCGGGACAGGTGGTGCGGCCTGGGTGAGGAGGACCAGGAGGGCGAGCAGGGCGGTCATCGGCGCATCCTCCGGGCCCGGCGGGCGAAGAAGTGGACGAGGGGCTTTTGCCAGTTGTCGCCGCAGCGGATCGACATGCCGTCGAGGCGGAGCTTGCGGAGCAGCAGATCGAAGCGCTCGCGCTCGGCGGCGACGCGCTCGCGGTAGCGGGCGGCGCGGCGCGGGCTCATGTCGACGAAGAGGTCGCCGCCGAGGCCGAGGAGCTCGAGGTCCTCCATGGCGACGAGGCCGAGCGCGGGCAGGTCGAGCTCGACCGGGTCCTCGACGCGGATGGGGATCAGGTCGTGGCGGCGGCGGACGACCTTGAGGGCGTGCTCGAAGGCCTGGGCGCCCTCGGAGGCGGGCCGCGGCGCGCGCCCGGACGCGGGCTCGTCGGGCAGGACATCGACGAAGTCGGAGATCAGGATCGCCACGGTGTGGCCGCGGGCGAGCCGGGCCAGGTACTCGAGGCCGGCCGCGGGGCGGGTGCCGCGGTGGCGGGCCTCGTGGGTCAGGAGCTGCTGGACGACCGCGAGCACGTGCTTGCGGCCGCTGCGGGGCGGGACGAACACCTCGACCTCGTCGGTGAAGCCGATCAAGCCGACGCGGTCGTTGTTGCGGATCGCCGAGAACGCGAAGGTCGCGGCGAGACGGGCGACGAGGTTGCGCTTGTCGAAGTCGCGGGTGCCGAGGTCGAGGCTCGCGGACATGTCGACCACGAGCATGACCGTCAGCTCGCGCTCCTCGGCGAACAGCTTGACGTGGGGCTCGCCGGTGCGCGCGGTGACGTTCCAGTCGATGGTGCGCACGTCGTCGCCCGGGGTGTACTGGCGGACCTCGGAGAAGGCCACGCCCTGGCCCTTGAAGACCGACTGGTAGGAGCCGGCGAGGTGCTGGGTGACCAGGCGCGAGGTCTGGATCTCGATGCGCCGGATCTCCCGCAGCAGCTCGGCCGTGCGGGCCTTGGCTTCCTCGCGCGCCTGTTCGGCGCGGGTATCGGCGGTCGTGCGGGCCATGGTCGGGCGTCAGGGGACCTGGACGTGCTCGAGGATCTTGCGGACCACGTGCTCGACGGTCTCGCCCTCGGCCTCGGCCTCGTAGCTGAGGATGATGCGGTGACGCAGGATGTCCGGGGCGACCGCCTTGACGTCCTCCGGGCTGACGTAGCCGCGGTGCCGCATGAAGGCGTGGGCGCGCGCGGCCTGGAACAGGGCGATGCTGGCGCGCGGCGAGGCGCCGAAGTCGATGAAGGGCGCGAGCTTCTCGAGGCCGACGGCGGCCGGCGTGCGGGTCGCGCTGACGACGTCGACGATGTACTTCTGCACCGGCATCTCGACGATCATGCGGTCCATCGTCTGCTGGACGGACGTGAGCTCGTCGGGGCCGATCACCGCCTCGACCGTGATCGAGCCGCCCTGCGGCGCGGCGCCGATGCGCTGCATGATCTGCAGCTCCTCCTCGGCGCTCGGGTAGCCGACCTTGATCTTGAACATGAAGCGGTCGAGCTGGGCCTCGGGCAGCGTGTAGGTGCCCTCCTGCTCGATCGGGTTCTGGGTCGCCAGCACCAGGAAGGGCCGCGGCAGCGGGTAGCTGGTGTCACCGATCGTCACCTGGCGCTCGGCCATCGACTCGAGCAGCGCGCTCTGGACCTTGGCGGGCGCGCGGTTGATCTCGTCGGCGAGCAGCAGGTTGGTGAACACCGGGCCGCGGCGGTTGGTGAAGGTCCCCGACTGATGGTTGTAGATCACCGTGCCGAGCACATCGGAGGGCAGCAGGTCCGGCGTGAACTGCACGCGCTTGAAGTCCAGCTTCAGCGCCCGCGCCAGGGTGCTCACCGTCAGCGTCTTCGCCAGGCCGGGCGCGCCCTCGAGCAGCACGTGCCCGCCGCACAGCAGGCCCATGAACACCCGCTCGATCATCTCATCCTGGCCGACGATCACCTTGTGGACCTCGGTCATGAGGCGGTCGACGAAGGCGCTCTCGCGCTCGACCATGTCGTTGACGACGCGAATATCGTAGGCTCCGATGCTCATTGCGTGGCTCTTCTGGCGGGTGCGGGGTCAGGCCGGCTTCCGGCCGGCGACGCGGGCGAGAGTATATGCGCCGCGCCCCGGAACCATGTCCCGCGGGCGCCTATTCCGTCCGAACCCGCCTCCCTTCGCCCCACCGCCGCTCGCGCGCGCCCGGCTCCGCCCGTGTGAGCCCGCTCCGCTGGTTCGCCGTGCTCCGCCCGGGGCCGGGCGTCGCCGGGGTGGCGCGCGGCGCCTCGGCCGCGTGCAGCGCGCACCTGTCCGCCGTTTGACGGCCGCGGGGGGCTGGTCTACAAGGACCGCCGCCATGGTTGTCTCCCGCCAGCATGAACGGCTCTTTGACCTTCGTACCATCCGCCGTAACGTCCGCAGCGGTCTGCTGACCCGGGACAAGGTCGAGGAGTACCTGCGTTCGCTCCCGGACATGAGCGACAACATCGCTCCGTTGAGCAGCATGGATGATGATGGCGAGGGCAAGCCGGCCCGCGGTGAGGGCGGCGGAGCAGTGACTTCTCCCACGTTCCCGCGTCGCATGGACATGCCGGTCGACACCGACGAGGACCTCGACGCGCTGGGCGACGACGACGACGACGACGACGACGATGACGACGACGACGACGATGACGACGCCGGTGAGGCCACCGCCGCCACCGCCACCGCCGCCAGTGACGTCGCCGACGAGCCCGAGCCGGAGTGAGCGAGGGGCGGTGTGGCTGGCGTTCGCGCTGGCCTGCCGCCCGGCCGCGCCGACGCCGGAGGCCGGGACGGAGCCTGTCCCTCGGGACATCTCTTCGCCAGGCATCCTCGATCACCCGCGCGAGCTCGTCGCCGCGCCCGTCGGTCCGCCCGACTTCGTGGAGCTCGCGGATCGGATGAGCCCATCGGTGGTGAGCGTGGTCTCTGCCTTGCCGCCGGAGGGCCGCAGGGGCCGTCGCCCGCGCCGGGGCGTGGGCAGCGGCATGGTGGTTCGGGCGGACGGTCAGGTGCTGACCAACCAGCACGTGATCGCCGATGCCATGAGCTTTGCGATCCAGTACGCCGATGGCTCGCGGGTCGCCGCGCAGCTGGTCCACGGCGACCCCGCGCTCGACCTGGCCCTGCTCGCGCCGGAGATCGCCGTGAGCCCGCAGGTGCCCGTGCAGCTGAGCGAGCGTCGGCCCCGGCCCGGCGAGTGGACCATGGCGATCGGCCACCCCTTCGGCCTCGGCCACACCGTCACCGTCGGCGTGATCTCCGGCCTCGGCCGCGACCATGACGACCTCGGCCGCCCCGAGGGCCTCGACCCCGACGGCGTCTGGAGCTTCATTCAGACCGACGCGTCGATCAACCTCGGCAACTCCGGCGGCCCGCTCGTCGACCTGCGCGGCGAGGTCGTCGGCCTGACCACCGCCGTGCGCAGCGACGGCCAGGGCCTCGCCTTCGCCGTCCCGGCCCCGATGGCGCGAAAGTTCCTCGCCGAGGTCCACGCGCACGGCCGCTTCCGCCACGCCCTGCTCGGCGTCGACGTCAGCGAGGACGACGAGCGCCCGGCCGTACGCGTGACGCGGGTCGTCCCGGGCGGCCCGGCGGCGCGCGGCGGTCTGTTACCCGGCGACCTCATCCTCGCCGTCGGGGAGGCGCCGATCGCCCGCGTCTCCGAGCTCGCCTATCACAGCCGGCTCGGCGGCGTCGGCGTCGCGCTGGCCCTCACGGTCCAGCGCGGAGCGACGCGCCTCGCCGTCGAGCTGGTGCCCGACGAGGCGCCACGAGCGGATCCCTAGCAGCTGTCCCCGGGGACAGCTCAGTTCATCGCCCGCGCGTCGGCTCAGGGCTTCGAGACCAGCACGCTGACGGTCGGCTCGCCGTTGTTGGCGGTCACGAGGTCGGGCACGCCGTCCTCGTTGAAGTCGCCGACCGCGACCGAGTACGGGGTCAGGCCGACCATGAACGGGACCGGCGCGAGGAAGCCGCCCGCGCCGTCGCCCTGCAGCACGTGGACCATGTTGATGCCGCGGTTGGCGACGACGATGTCGAGCTCGCCGTCGCCGCTCATATCGGCGACCGCGAGGCCGAGCGGGTCCGCCCCGGCCGGATAGGGGATCGCGCCGCCGAAGCCGCCGAGGCCGTTGCCCTGCATCAGGTACAGCGCGCCCTGGGCCGGCACGGTGACGACCGCGTCGAGCTTGCCGTCGCCGCTGACGTCGAGCAGCGCCAGGCCGTAGGGCGCCGCGCCGACCGGCGAGGCCGTCTGCGGGCCGAAGCCGCCGAGGCCGTTGCCCAGCGACACGCTGATCGAGCTGGCGCCGTTGTTGGCGCTGGCGAGGTCGAGCTTGCCGTCGCCGTTGATGTCGCCGACCGCGACCCAGGTCGGCCCGGCCGCGACGGCGATGGTGGTCGGGGCGGGGTAGCCGATGCCGTCGCCGATGTACACGCCGATGGTGTTGGCCATGAAGTTGGCGACGAAGATGTCGTCGAAGTCGTCCTTGTTGACGTTGGCGACCGCGAGCGAGCGCGGCTGCCCGCCCGCGGCGATCGGCGGCTGGACGATCAGCATGCCGGCGCCGTTGTTCTGATACAGCGAGAGGTTCGCGCTGCCGAAGTTCGCCGCCACCAGGTCCGGCGCGCCGTCGTTGTTGGTGTCCGGGGTCGCCAGCGCGAAGGGCCCCGTACCGCCCGCCTGCGCCGACAGGGCGTTGAACAGCCCCGTCCCCTTGCCCGTGCGCACCGTCAAATTGTTCGAGGTGTTGTTGGCCGACACGATGTCGAGATGACCGTCCTTGTTCAGGTCGACCACCGCCACCGCCACCGGACCCGCGCCCATGCCCAGCGGCATCGCCGGCCCGAAGCACAGCTCGCCCGGCGCCGGCTGGCCGTCCTCGCAGGCGACCATCACCATCCCGGTGCTCGAAGCCTCGCCGGTGCTCGACGTGCCCTCACCGGTGCTCGACGTGCCGCCGCCGACCTCGACGCAGACATCGTCGACGCACTCGAGCGCGTCGGCGCAGGACGCCAGCGGCAGGCAGGGGCAGCCGAGCTGGCCGGTCACGCAGCCGCCGGTGGACGAGCTGTCGGGGGCCGCGGTGGTCGGCTGGACCCCGCCGGTGGTGGTGGAGGTGCCGTCGCTGGTGCTCGTCGTCCCCTCGCCGGTCGACCCGGCGGTGCCCGCGGTCATCGTGGTTTGAGTCATGCCACCCGTGAGGATCGTGCCGGTGGACTCGTCGCCCCCGCCGCCCGAACAACCTGCCAGGAGCACCAGGACCGCCGCAGCTCGCATGTACCAAACCATGGCGGCAAGCTTGGCTGCCCGTGTAGTGGCCGTCAACCGGGTTTGCGCCCGCAATTACCGGCGAGAGAGCGCGCCTTTGCCCGATGGCGCGGGCAGGAGGGCGATCTCCGCCGCAGCCTCTATCGCGTATCATCCCGCCGCGACCATGGGCAGCGACCCGCACAGCTTGATGTTCCTCGGCGTCAGCGTCGCGGCGCTGCTCGTCGGCCCGGGCATCCATCGCGTCGCGGAGCGCGAGCCGATCACGATGGCCGCCCTCGACAACTTCGTGTTGGTCGCCATCGTCGGCCTCGTCGCCCTGGAGATCCTCCCCGGCGCGCTGCAACTCGCCGGCGCCCCCGCGCTCCTCGCCCTGCTCCTCGGCGCACTCGGCCCCGCGCTCGCCGACGGACCCCTCCACCGCGCAGCCCGCGGCACCCACCGCACCGCCCTCGTCCTCGCCGTCCTCGGCATGGCCATCCACTCGTTCACCGATGGCCTCGCCCTCGCCTCCGCCCACGTCGCCGGCGGCCGCAGCCACGCGCTCGAGGTCGCCGTCATCGCCCATCAGCTCCCCGTCGCCGTCGCCGTCTGGTGGCTGCTCTCCCCCGCCGGCCTGCTGCGCGCCTGCGCGGCGATGCTCCTCCTCGGCCTCGCCACCGTCCTCGGCTTCATCCTCGCCGACCGCTCGCTCGAGGCCCTCGCCCCCGCCTGGCTCGGCCTGCTTCAGGGCCTGTTCGCCGGCCTGCTGCTGCACGTCGTCGCCCACCGCACCCACACCGCCGACGCCGACCTCCGCTCGCGCGTCGCGGGCTCGCTGGGCGGCCTCGCGGGCCTCGGTCTGCTCGCGCTGCTGATCCGCGACGATGGTCACGGCCACGACGCCGACCCGCTCGCGCGGGTGCTGTTCGCTGCGGGCGAGCTGGCCCGCGCCAGCGCCCCGACGCTGCTGCTCGGGCTGCTGCTGCTCGGCGGACTCGCGGCCTGGGCCCCGGCGCCGCGAGGACGGCCGCGCGGGGGAGCTCTGCTCGGTGCAGCCCGGGGCCTCGCGTACGGCGTGATCCACCCGGTCCGCGCGCGAGACGAGCTCGCGGCGGCGCGCGACTTGGCGGCTCGCGGCGCTCAGGCGAGCGTGAGCCTCGGCTTCCTGGTCGCCGCGCCGACGCTGGGCGTCGACGCGCTGCTGCTGTCGATGCCGCTGCTCGGCGGCGGCATGACCCTCGCGCGCGGCCTCGGCGCGGTGCTGCTGGCGCTGATCGTCGGCCGCGTCGTGGGAGGTCTCGCCGATCGCCACGGCCCCGTCGATCGCGGCAGCCTCGCCGGCGCGAGCGAGCCGAGCCCGCGAGCGCCGAGGTCGACGCCGCTCGGCCGAACGCTCGCGGCGCTCGACGCGGCGATCCCCTGGCTCGCCCTCGGCCTGATCCTCGCCGCCTCGCTGGCCCCCTGGCTGCGACCCGCCACGTTGACGGCGATCCCCCCGTGGTTGCAGGTCCCGCTGGTGGCCGCGATCGCCGTGCCCGCCCACATCTGCGCCGCCGGAGCGACGCCGGTGATCGCCGTCCTCCTGGCCGCCGGCCTGAGCCCCGGCGCGGGTCTCGCCTTTCTCCTCGCGGGACCTGCCATCAGCCTCGCCACCCAGGCGCTGCTCCGCCGGCTGCACGGCCCGCGGATCGCCCTTCTAAACCTCGTCATCATCATCGTCGTCGTCATCGCCCTCGGCCTCGCCCTCGACTACACAGCGTTCACCCCCCCGATCCACGGGCTCTACGCGGCGCACGAGGGCCTCGCGGCGCACGAGGCCCACGCGCCCGGCCTCGCCAGCGACCTCGCCCTCGCCGCCCTCCTCGCCCTCATGCTCGCCAGCTTGCTCCGCCAGACCCCGCAGCAGTTCCTCCGACGGCTCTGGGTCCGCGAGGGGCAGGACCATCACGAACATCACGAACATCACGGGCATCACGGGCATGCCCCGCATGACCCCACATGACAGGTCACCCGCATGACCTGCATGACCTGCATGACCTGCATGACCTGCATGACCTGCATGACGGGCTTCGATCACCCGCGTGACCACGGCCGCTGGCACACTCGTCGAGCGCACTTTTCTTCGCGCGGCCCCCGGGCCCCATGATATTGAGCTTGGATGCGCCGTCTTCATTATCTCCCGGTCCCTGCGTTTTTATTATCGGTGCTGCTGCCGCTGGTCAGCCAGGCGGCCCCCTGGTCCGAGAACAAGCAGTTCTTCACCGAGAACGCGGGCCTCGCCTCGAGCATGGTGGACGCGGCCGACCTCGACAACGACGGCTACGTCGACCTCGTGTTCGCCAACGGCGTCGGCTTCGACAAGGGCACGCCGGACTCGGACGTGCGGCAGCAGGCGTTTCACAACGACGCCGGCGTGAGCATGACGGATGTGAGCGAGGCGGTGTTCGGCTTCGGGGTCAGCTACAACGGCCGCGCGGTGAAGCTGCGCGACGTCGACGGCGACGACGACATCGACATCGTCCTCGGGACCACCTGGGGCTCGCAGACCCAGCTGTTCCTCAACGACGGCCTCGGCAACTTCAGCAACGAGACGGCGATCAATCTGCCGCAGCTGCTGGCGAGCATCGGCGACCTCGAGCTCGGCGACATCGACGGCGACGGCGACCTCGACCTGGTCCTCGCCGACTGGGGCCCGTTCGCGCCGGTCTCGGACCAGCAGGCGGGCGGCGTGCCCCAGGTGTGGACGCAGATGGGCGTCAACACCGGCATGTTCGAGGACGCGACCCTCGCCAAGATGGCCAACGTCCCGATCCGCTGGTCGTGGGACCTCGAGCTGGTCGACGTCAACAACGACTTCACCCTCGACCTCGTCGTCTCCTGCTTCGCCTGCGACAATAACAGCGTCTATCTGTTCGCCAACGACGGCGACGGCAACTTCAGCGACGTGACCCTGAACATCGACGGTCAGGGCCAGGCCGGCCTCGACGTCGAGGCCGTCGACCTGAACAACGACAACTACTTCGACCTCATCTCCTTGCACGACGCGACCGGCGGCCGCAACCGGGTGCTCATCAACAACAAGATGGGCGGCTTCGTCGAGGACAAGGGCGACCTCGTGTGGCCCAAGCTGCAGAATCCTTCGAGCTACGACCACATGGTGGCGGTGCTCGACTACAACTCCGACGGCCTGCCCGACCTCGCGCTCGGCGCGCTGCAGCCTGGCGCCAACAAGTATCCCGACCGCCTGATGGAGAACATGAACGGCAAGCTGTTCCAGAACGTCGGCGCCTTCGAGGAGGCCAAGGCCTCCGCGGGCACCTACGGGATCGTGCTCGCCGACTTCAACCTCGACCGCATCCTCGACATGGCGATGAGCCAGAACGAGAACGCCACCGAGAAGAAGGTGTTCCTCGGCACGATGGAGCTCACCGCCGACACCGCCGCCCCGCGGATCCCCAACTACGAGAAGCTGGGGAACGACATCGTCTTCGGCTCGGTCGCGAGCCTGAGGGTGCGCGCGCACGACAACAAGTCGCCGGTCATGCCGCACGACTTCCAGCGCAAGGTCGACGAGTACACGGACGGTCGCCCCTACGTCGAGTACTGGAGCACCGACCCCGGGGACCCCGAGGCCAACCCGGGCACGCTCTCCGAACACGGCGTGTGGTTCGGCGAGGCCCTGTGGAAGATCACCTTCATGATCCCCGACGAGGGTGACCGCTTCGCGTACCGCATCTGTGCCATCGACGCCGCCCACAACAAGGCCTGCACCGGGCTCGAGACCATCGACAAGCCCGAGCCCGAGACGACGACCACGACGGACGGCACCTCGAGCACCACCGACGACTCGACGACCACCACCGCCAGCACCGGCACCGGCGACTCGCTGACGGACACCGCCGCGGAGTCGACCGCGGTGCCGACGACCGGCTTCCCGCCGGACCCGTCGACCACGACCAGCACCACGGGCGACGACGCGAGCGCCACGTTCACGGACACGCTCGGCGAGCTCGACGACGACGGCTGCGGCTGCGACGCCGGCGGCTCGCCGGCGCGGGGCCTGCTGGGCTCGCTCGCGCTGCTGGGCCTGCTCGGTCTGCGCGGGCGTCGACGCCGCGTCTGATCCGAGGCGACGGTGCTCCGAGGGGTGTAGCGGCTCGCCGCTGCGCCCCTCACGTCATCAGCGGGTCAGCTCTTTGCGCAGGTCGTCGATCTGCTCGGCGAGCCAGCTCGCGTTGTAGCGCTGGTCGGTGAACTTCTTCTCGCGCTGGATCTGCTCGAGCAGGCGGACCGAGCCCTCGATGCCGGCGAAGCCGGGGAGGATCTCGATCGTCTTCCAGCTCGGCGCCCGGCGCACCGAGCCCTGGACCGCCTCTTGTACCCTTTTGTCCTCCGAGTGGTGCTCGAGGTAGCACTGCAGGGTGTGGAACATGCCGAAGTCGTCCTGGGCCCCGCAGCGCTCGAGCACGCCGAGCGCCGCGCGCACCAGCGTGAGGTCGAGGGTCGGGAAGTCGTAGAGCGCCGCCGCGGCCTGCTCCAGGCGATCGCTCTGGTCCTCGTCGGCGAGGTTGTCGATCCCGTCGAGGGTGCGGGCCAGGGCCGCGGGGTCGACGGAGGGGGCCTTCTTTTTCATGCCCCCCGGACATAGCACGCTGCGGCGGGCTGTGGCGGGCCCGCGGCTCAGTTCTCGGGCGGCGGATCGAAGCTGACGCCGGGCTTCAAGAAGCCCTCCACGGCCCGCATGTCCGCCTCCTGGCCGACCAGCACCCAGGCCCAGCCCGGCTCGCTGGTCTGGAAGTCGAGCCAGCGCTGCTGCCAGGTCACGACCTCCTCCGGGGTCGCGGCGAGCATCGCTTGCGCGTCGCGAGCGAGGGCGGCCGCGATGTCGCCGTCGGTCGCGGCGAGGTCGAGGGACTCGCTCCACAGCGCGGTCCAGTCCTCGCCGGCGACGCTGGCGGCGACCATGCGGGCGCCGAGCCACAGCTGCGCGGCCTGGAACAGGTCCTGCGTGGTCGGACGCAGGCGGATGGTGTCGCGGATGACGGTCAGCTCGCGCCGGAGCCGACGGGTCAAGGGGTCCTGCCGCTCGAGGTCGGGGTCCTTCGGCGGGTCTGTCCCTTCGAGCAGGTCGATCGCCGGCTTGGCCTTGCCGAGGCCGGCGAGCGGGAGGTGCAGGGTGAAGGCCGCCCAGGGTCCGGCGATGCTGAGGCGGACGTCGAACTTCTCCTGCAGGTGGCGCTGGACCAGGCGGGCGAGGCTGCGCTCGCGCGCGTTCGCGGTCGGTATCGCCCTGCCGATGACGAGCAGCGGGCGGCCGCTGCCGGGCGGGTCGATGCGGCGCAGCGGGGCGATGGGGGCGCGCTGCAGGTGCCTGGCGGTGCTCGCGGGCGGCGCCTTCGGGCGCAGCCGCAGCAGCGCTTGCGGCTCGGAGCGGGCCTCGTTGCCGCCCAGCAGGTTCACTTGCTGCCGCCAGCGCTCGGTGAGATCGGTGACCCCGGCGGTGCCGGCGACCTCGCTCAGCCGCGTGCGCGCGTGCACCACCAGCAGCGCCTGGCGCGGGTCGGTCAGCGCCTTCCAGGCGTCGAGCAGCTGGGCGTCGCTCACCGCTTGCAGCGCGGCGGCGTCGATGCGCTCGCGCGCCGCGTCGCTGCCACGCAGGGTCGCGACCAGCTCGCTGGCGGCCAGGGCCTCGGCGTCGAGCGGGCGCAGCTCGGCGAGCAGCAGGCGACGCGCCTGGGCGAGGGCGCGGCTCGGCTCCACGGCGAGGGCGTCGGCGAAGCCGGCGAGCACGGCGTCGGTCTCGCCGACGGCGCCGTGGACGGCGAGCTCGAGGCGGTCGAGGCCCGGCTGGAGCTCGACGCGGACGGCGAGGCGCGGGCTCATGCGCTCGAGCTCGAGGGCGAGGGCGCGGGCGGCGGTGAGCGCCGGGGCGCCCTGGAGGGCGGGCTTGAGGGCGTGGGTGGGGAGGATGAGGCGCAGGTGGAGGGCGGGGGTGTCGGCCTCCTGCAACCAGTGGACGAGCAGGCCGTTGGCGAGCACGACCCGCTCGGGGGCGGGCCAGGGCGGGGCCAGGGAGCCGAGCGCCTCGGTCTCGGCCGGGGTCGCGGCCTGGTCGAAGATCTCGACCTTCGGCGGCTCGCGCTTTCGGCAACCTGTCCCGAAGGCCAGGAGACCGATCTGGCCGCCCAGCAGCGCGCGCAGCGCCATTCTCGAGGCCATACGCGGGTTCACGGCTGGGCCTCCGGGAAGGTCAGGATGACCGCGTCCTCGACCCGCAGCAGCCCCGGGGCGACCCGCTCGAGCGCGGAGGGGTCGCCGAGGGCGGCGAGGCCGGTGAGCTCGTCGACGCGGTGTTGTTGCTTGAAGCTCGGGCCGCCGCCGACCGGCGGGACCTCGACGGCGGACATGGCGAGCTGGCGGGCGAGGCCGGCGGGGGTGCGCACCGCGAGGCGCAGGGCCTGGGCGACGACGGCGGCCTGGGCCTGCAGGAGCGCGGCGTCCGGTCCGCCCGGGGCCAGGCGGTCGAGGCGGGCCTGGATGAAGGCCTGCGGATCGTCGACGGCGCTCGGGCGCAGGATGAGCACGCCGCGGCGCGCGTCGGCCTCGTGGTCGCAGCTGAGCCGGGCCCTG
>Ga0209480_10002669_pt1 | contig 12061 bp, 11 predicted proteins | sample JI61114C2DNA_FD_187501 | JGI IMG/M metagenome (GOLD analysis project Ga0209480, IMG submission 187501) | Wastewater effluent complex algal communities from Wisconsin, to seasonally profile nutrient transformation and Carbon sequestration -... | ecosystem: Engineered > WWTP > Effluent > Algae...
GAGCCAACATCGCCCACCGACCACACCTTCAGAACGCGCCACGAACCGTTCTGGGCGACCTTCACCTTGGCGACCTGGGCGAAATAGCCCTGGTGCGAGAAGTAGAAGGCGACGCCCATGCCCGTGCCCTTCGGCAGCGAGGCGCGGTTGGCCCAGCCTGAACGTTCGCCCACGATGCGGACGACGTCCTTCATGCGATCCGCGTTCATGCCGGTGCGGTTGGCGCCGGCAGGGACGGGGAGGTTCAGCAGTTCGAGACGGAAGGCCAGCGGGTCTTTCCCGGCAGCATGCGCGATCTCGTCGATGAAGGACTGGTGAGCAAAGCACACCGCGTTCGACGTCGGCGCACGTAGCGGGCCCGTGGGCATGCCGCCCATCATGACCGACTGGTTGTAGGAGTGGTTCGGCACATAGTTGGCCGGGAACTCCTGCGGCGGCGACGTTGCGCTGGCCAGCACGGCCATCGCGCCGGTCGCGTTGGGGCGGCCGAACGTGATGAAGTGGTTGGAGAGCGCGACGAGGTTGTTGTCCTTGTCGAGGCCAGCCTTGAAGTTGTGATAGCCGCCCGGACGATACGGGTCGTGCTGCACATCCTGTTCGCGGGTCCAGATCAGCTTGATCGGGATGTTGCCGGCCTGCTTCGAGATCGCAGCTGCCTCTACCGCATAGTCGTTGTCGAGACGACGGCCGAAGCCGCCGCCGGCGCGGACCATGTGGATCGTGATCTTGTCTTTCGTCACGCCAAGCGCGTTCTGGATCAGCGTGAACGCTCCGTTGGCGCCCATGTCGGGGCGCTGGGTCGGAGCCCAGACTTCCACGGTGCCGTCCGCCTTCGCGTGGGCCGTGCAGTTCATCGGCTCGAGCGGTGCGTGGACGAGGAACGGATAGACGTAGCTGGCTTCAATCGTCTTCGCGGCGCCTTTCAGCGCAGCGTCGACATCGCCGACCTTGGAGAGGTTCGACATCGGCGCGGCCTTGGCGAGTTCAGCCGCCTTGGCGTCGTACTGCGTCGTCGACTCGTCCTTGGAGACGCCTTCATCCCACGTGATCTTCAGCTTGGTGGCCGCGTTCTTGGCCGTCCACCAGTCGTTGGCGACGATGGCGACACCGTCCAGAAGGCCCATTTTTGTTGGCAGATCGCCAACCTGCTTCACGACGAAGCAATCGACGATGCCGGGCAGGGCCTTGATCTCGTCAGTGTTGGTCGTGAGGACCTTGCCGCCGAAGACGGGGCATTTTTCGAAGTAGGCGAACTTCATGCCTTCGACCTTCTGGTCGATGCCGAAGATGGCCTCGCCGCGCACGATCTTGGGCGAATCCCAGTTGCGCATGGGCTTGCCGATGATGCGGTAGTCCTTCGGATCCTTCATCTTCAGCGTGGCGACGTCAGGCGGCGTCACCTTCGCTGCGTCGACGACGAGGTCGCCGTACGGGATGCGGGTGTTCGAAGCGGCGTGAACGACGATCGAAGGTTCGGTGGTGAACTCCTCGACCGGCTTGCCGAGGCGTGCGGCCGCGGCCTGGATGAGCATGTGGCGAGTGCCGGCGCCGATCTGGCGCATGGGGCCCCAATGCTGCGGCGTCGCGAACGAGCCGCCGGCGATCTGGCCACCGCCCATCGTCTGGGCCGTGTATTTCGCGTCGGCGTCAGCCTGTTCGATGACGACTTTCGACCAGTCAGCGTCGAGTTCCTCGGCGACCAGCATGGGCAGCATGGTCTTGATGCCCTGGCCGATTTCCGGGTTCTTCGCGACGATGCGGATCGTGCCCTCTGGCGAGATCGCGACGAAGATGTTGAGGTCAACGACCGGGGCCGGCGGCGGGGCCGGTTCAGCGGCGAGAACGGGCGCGCCATCCGTCGTGTCGGCCGGCGTCATGCAGCCGGAGAGCAGCAGGCCACCGCCTGCAGCGGACGCGAGCAGGAAGAAGCGGCGTGAGGTTACGATGTTTCCGTCGGCCATGGATCAGACCTCCCGCTTGTCTTTGGTGTCGACACCCGCGGCCGTCTTGATGGCCTCGCGGATGCGCTTGTACGTCCCGCAGCGGCAGGCATTGCCTTGCATGGCTGCGTCGATGTCTGCGTCGCTGGGGGCAGGGTTGGTGTTCAGCAGCGCGGTGGCGGCCATCACCTGGCCGGCCTGGCAGTAGCCGCACTGCATGACGTCAACGTCGAGCCATGCCTTCTGGACGGCCTGACCCTTCGGCGTCTCGCCGATCGCCTCGATCGTGGTGACGCGCTGGGCGCCCACGGTCGAAACCTGGGTTATGCACGCGCGCGTGACCTTGCCATCGAGGTGGACCGTGCAGGCGCCGCACGAGGCGACACCGCAGCCGAACTTCGTGCCGACAAGGCCCAGCTTGTCCCGCAACACCCACAGCAGGGGCATCGCCGGATCGGCTTCAACCGTCTCGGTCTTTCCATTCACGTTGATTGTGTAGGTTGCCATTTGGAGCTCCGCGGGCGTGTTCCAGGATAGATCCCGGCTCCTCCGCCCAATTTTTTATAACCCGCGACGCACGCACCCACCCGAAGCCGGGCGCGCCTTGCCCGATTCAATAACGCGGGACGTGGTGAACGCCAATGACGGGTGAGCGAACGCTCAAGCCAATTTCGCCTCAACCGAAACACGCTTGCGCGAGAACCCAGCCATTGTTGCGAATTGTTCTCAGCCGTGGGGCGCCTGATCAGCGAGCGTTGTTTTTGGCCGCGAATAGCGATGTCGTCGTTTGGTGAGCCGCGCGGCGGCTGTTACGTTGCGTGCGGGAACGGATCGCGAAGCAGGGGGATGGCATGCGAGGGTTTCTGGCCGTGGTCGCCGCCTGTTTCATCGGGCTTGGCATCGCGCTGGTGGTGATGGTCATTCCGCGCCTGCTGGAAAGCAGTGACGGCTTCCCAAATTTCGAGTTCGGGATGATGGCGTGGCTGGCTGCGCTGACGCCGGGCGGCGTGATCATCATCTTCGGCAGCGTCACCTACATGCTGTGCAGCATCGACCAGCGACTACAGGACATCGCGGAGAACGGCCGGTTGGGTCCACCGCAGCCACGCGCGCCTGATCCCTACGCCGCGCCGCTACCCGGACTGCCGACGGCTATCCAGACACCGCCCGCAAAGCAGGACGATGGTGATCCGAACCACGGATTGTTCTGAAGTCCAGGCGCGTCTCGCGCGCGCTACTTCGCATCTTTGCGAATGATGATCGCAGGCATTTCGCCGTGCTTGCCGCAATAGCTGGGCGCCAGCTTCTGCAGCAGCATAAGCCCCTTCAGGAAGAGTGCGCCCTTCCAGTTGTTGGGAATCCTGTTCTTCATGAAGTCGTTGTCCACGACGCGATACGTGTCGAACGAATACCGGAACGGCCAGGGCTGGCTCTGGAACCACTCCAGCGAGAGCGGATTGTGATCCGGCGTTTCAGCCGGCGTCGGCGCTGCGGACACGACTTGGCCTGTAGGCTCGGCGGGTTTTTGCGTGCCCAGGAGCATCTTCGCAACCCGCTCGATGCGCCAGGCTAGTTTGGACTCGGGCCACCAGTAGACAACGACCGCCACACCGCCCGGCTTCAGCACGCGCCAGATTTCGGTGAAGGCCTTCGCCTGCAGTTCGGGCGGCAACTGATAGATGACGTGATAGCACATGGCCGCATCGACCGATCCGGTCTCGACCGGCAGCTTGGTCAAGTCGCCCTGCAGATAGACGCCTTTGTCGCCAAGCTTGCGCTGGGCCTCGGATAGCGCGGCGACCGAAAGGTCGACGCATATGCGTTGCTCGAAGCCTTCGCCGTACTCGAGCAGTTCGTCGTGCGCGATGGGGCCGCAGCCAGCATCGAGCAGGAACTGTCCGCCCTTGTGGAAGTGCTTTTTCAGCCGGCGCATGCAGGCGCGCGTGAAGTCGAGCGAGACCGAGCGCGTGTCCACGAACTTGGCGGTGTCGTTATAGAGACCGGAGGCGTGCTTGGACCAGCCAACCTCGTCGTAGAAGGCGCGCGTCGCCTTGTTGAGATCGGCATCGGTGACGGGAGCGAGGAAGTGGCCGATGTTGTTGGCGTAGGAGTAGGCGGGGCCCGCGTCAGCGCGAAGCAAGGCGTTTTTGACGTCGAGGGTCAGGGCGCTGCCGGTGAAGGGGCACCGCAATATCTCGCTGGGCAGATTCATCGAAGTTCCCCGGCCGGCGCCGCCAGTATCCATCTCGGAGGAGAACCGTTCGATACCACAGCCTTCGTCACGATATGACACTATGCCAATACACACTAGCTCTCATGTTAGCGAGTTACGTAGCGCCCTAACGTCGACGTTACGTCAAGTGACCCCCCGGGGTGCTATTCCGCGGGTGGCGTGGGGATTTTCTTCCGGCCCATCAGGAAGAGCGTGGTGTTTCGGCCGGCGCGCATGAAGGGGTACATGAACTTCGTCAGGCCCTTCGACGCGAACATCTTCGACATCATGCCATTGAAGAAGCCCGAACCGGTCGACAGCAGCGCTAGGCGATGGACCACGTCGGGTCCCGCGATGACATCCGCGCCCTTCACCATCGCCATCTCCTGGTTGATGTCGATGCCCCTGGCGCGAACATAGCGAACGACGGGATGATCCTCGCGCGCGTTGAGCGGCTTCACTATTCCCACCGTTTCACGCAGCCGCATGAGTTTCACGTACTGGGTGCAGAACGGGCATTCGCCATCATAGACGATCCACGTGACCTTCGGATCGAAACCCAGTTCCGCGGGGGCGGCGGGGGCGCCACTGGCGTCAGCGGACATCGTAGGTCTCCGTGGTGCGGGCGATCACCTGCTTCTGGACCTTGCCGTCCTTCATCGAGTGGCACACCGATTCAATAACGAGGTTGTAGCCGACAACGTCCTTGAGGCTTAACGCGTTGAACTCATCATATAGGAACGGATTGCTCGGGTGGTGATGGGCGTGGAAATACCACGAACCGCGACCAACCGCCGCCTCACGATCCAGCATCTTGTCATGATGGTAGGTGAGGAAGTGGCCAAGACTCTCCTGACGCGCGAGCTTCTGCTCTTCGTTTTCCAGGTATCTGGTTTCACCGAACACCGCCGGGGGTGCGCACTCGCCTGACTTCTCGTTGCGCTCCAACGTGTCGCTCGAAGCCAGCGTGGTGGCCATGTAGTGACCATCCAGGTCGTGGTGACCCATATAGCCGTGCGAGACCGAGTAGGAGTGGCTGCTGAAGAACGCCGAAGGCGTCTTCACCGTGCGACCATCCCGGGTGACAGCCTCGAAATAGATCTGACGTGCGTCTGCCACGTCGAACCAGGCAAGCCAGGCTGCCGGATTGATGTTGAGGGCTGGCGCGCCGAGCAGGATCGCGGCGATGCAGGCGACCTTGGTGTTGATCTGCAGGCCCTGCTTCTTCTGCGAGCGGGCTGCCCACCAGATGGTGAGGTTGTTCCAGATCCACGGCCAGAAGAAGAGACCGCCGAAGACATAGATGCCGATGTGAAGAAGATCGAACAGGATCGATGTGATCTTGAGCCAGCTGACCTTCAGCACGCAGAGGATGGCGAACAGCTGCACCAGCACAATGATCGCGTTCAGCGGTGTGTTGAAGAAGCTGAGGGTGTCGTAGGCCAGCTGCGACAGCCAGGGCACGTGGCCCAGGGGCAGGATGCCGCTTTCAATGGTGTAGGGGATCTGGTTGTAGGTCTCGTTCTCGACGGCCCAGTACCAAGGCGTCGGCCCGATCATGACTTTCGCCATGCCCGACCAGAAATAGTTGGCGAGGTGCAGGCCCATCGCGACACCGACAATCTCGGACTGGCGCTCGGGGGCGGCAAGCCAGGGATGGATGCGCGGGCCGATCTTCACGACCGCAATGCCGAAAATGGCGAGATACAGCGCCATGTCGAGCATGTAGCGCATGTCGAGGAAGGACAGCGGCAGGTTGGAGATTTCCCCCACGAGGTGGCGTGTGGAGTAGATGTAGATGACCGTCGGGATGACGAAGGATGGACGGAAGATGCCCACCACGGCGAGCACTAGCGCGAATGGATAGGTGTCGTTGATGTAAGCCAGGCCGCGCGCGGCCGCGGGGTTGCCGAGCGAATAGTCGGGCGCTTCAATGATCAGGTAGACCAGGAGGCCGGCCGCGGAGGCGCGCATGCATGCACGCATCAGCGCGCCGAAGTCCTGATATCGCGCATTGTAAAACAGGGCGGCAACTACGGTTGCACCACCCAGGGGAAGGTAAATCTTCCAGTGAGACGCATCGTAGTAGAAGCGGTGAACCAGATCGTTGCCAACATCGAGCATGAGCAGCGAGATCACTGCGAAGGCGATGGAAGCCCCGATGCTGATCGCGGTCGCGCGCGATATGGTCAATGCCGGAAATGGCGGGCGCTGCGCCAGAGCGTTCCAAACTGACATGCGTTTACCTTACCCCCGGACCGGATCGCCTGGTTTTGACAACCAGTTGCAAGGGCGGGGCCTGCCGTTAGGCGGCCAGGGGTAGGGCGGTTCGCGTGCGGGGACGCTAAGGCGCGTGCCGGTTCAGCGCTGGGTCGAAGGTCCGGTCGAGGGCCTTGGCGAAGGGGCTTCCTGGATGCTCAGCAGGTAGGCGACGAGGTCGTACTCATGGCCTTCGCCAAAGTGGAACACGGGCATCCTGCGGAACGCGATGGCCTGTCCAGTGTGAAGGTCAGTCGCCAGCCATTCGGGCGGGTAGGTCGCAAGGATAGCCCTGAACGCGGGTGCGGCAGAGTTGCGGCTGTCGCCCGTGCGCTCGATCGCGTGGCAATCAGAGCAGAGGTCGCGCGCAACCTGGTGGCCGACCTCGGGGTCGCCCATCTCCCAGGCGGGCGTTGGCTCGGTGCTGCAGGCGGCGAGGCCCAGCGCTCCGGCGATGGCGAGTATGATGCGCATGGCTCTGCCTCCTGACGAGGGCAGGTTCGCGCGGTAGGTCGGTCGACCGCTTGAGCCGGATCAAGCGCGGCGAGCTATCAGGGAAGTTTCGGGCCCCAGTCGGGCTCGTAGGCGGCGCCGGGGATGTCCATCGTGCGGAGTTCGCCGGATGCGACCGCCAGCGTGTGGAGCGTCGATTTCGAGCCGGTGAGGCGGGAGAAGGCGATGCGCCGGCCGTCAGGCGACCAGGCCGGATAGAGGTCGAGCACGTCGCTGCCTGGTGTGGTCAGCGCGCGGCTGATTGCGCCGTCGGGGCGGGCGATGTGGATCGCCGCCACTTTGCCGGTGCGTTGCGAATAGGCGATCCAGTCACCGCTCGGGGACCAGACGGGGCCGTCATACTGCCCCGCTTCCTTCGTGATGCGGCACGCCTTTGCCTCGCTGCCATCCGCGCACGCGAAGGCCGCGCCATCGACGCGCGCGACATAGACGGCTTCGCCGCCTGCACGGTCGGAGACGAAGGCAAACTTCGTTCCATCGGGAGAAAGCGAAGGCTCGTTGTCGATGGCCTTGTCATCGGTCAGGCGTTTTTCCGCACCGCCGGAAAGCGGCTTCAGGAAGATGTCGGTGTTCGCGCCATCCTTGCGGCTGAAGATCAGCGACTGGCCACCCGGCGCATAGCGCGCATCGGCGTTGGGTTGCGCGCCCGTGGTCATCGGCTCGCGGCGGCCTGATGCGAGGTCGTAGATTATGGTGGTGCGCTGGCCCTGGTTCGGCTTGCCGGGGATGGGGGCATCGCCCGAATACACGACGCCGAGACCGTTGGGCGAATAACGCGGCGCCTGGAGCCCGGAGATACTGGCGATCAGGGGCGCGCCGCCGACGCCATCCTGGTCGATCCCCCAGAGCTGCATCTTGCCGCCGGTTTCCGACGCCACGGCGATGCGGCTGTCGAAGCCGCCCTTGCCGCCGACAAGGGCGACCATGACATCGTCGGACACCTTGTGCGCGGCGCGGCGCCAGAGGTCGGTCGAGGGCAGGCTGTATTGCGTTCCGATCAGCTGCTTGCGCGCGGCAATGTCGTAGAGGCGGAACTGGACGGAGATGGAATTGTCGGCGCCGATCACGGCCTTGCCGAGCAGCAGGGCTCCAACGCCCGCTCCGCTCCAGTCGGCCCATGCGGGCAGGGCGCCGATGTCTGCCGTGAAGGCGGCGGTTGCCGTGCTGTCGGGTGCCGTGAAGATGCCAACGGAGGCGAGGTCGGCGCGCACGACTTCGGCGATCTTCGCGGCGATCTCCGCTTCAGCGGGCGTTGCGCCAGAGAAGGCCGGTGCGGCGACGCTCACGGCCACATAGCCGGCGGCGTCTGCATCGACCGGAAAGGTGAGCTGGACCGGGGCGGGCTGGCCGGGCGCCGTCACAGGCTCGCCGCCGATGATGATCTGCGCCGATGCGGGCGCGGCGAGAGACAAGCCAAGAATGACCGCGCAGAGGTTGGCCAGGCGCTTCGACATTTCTGGTTTCCTCGCAAGCGGGGTCTGTTTGCGCACGGAATAGCGCGATGCGGCGGGCCGCGCCATCGCGAATGGCGCCCGCTATTCCTTTGAAAGATCCTGCCTCATGAACAGGGCGAGGGCCGCCCCAAAGAGCAGGATGAACCACAGGACAAGCGCCGCAGCACCCAAGGGAGCAAAGTGAGCCAGCAGGCCATCGCGTCCGCCCATCGTGATGTTTGCCGACTGGCGCACAGCTTCCCCTGAAATGTTTGGGAACAACAGCCAGGTCGGGTCATCGCCAAAATTGCCGCGGAGCGAGGCGATCTCGCAGGCGACCAGCGTGAGCAGCGTGGCGACGATGCCCGCCGTCATTGCGCGCGAGACGACGCAGACCAGCATCACGAAGGCGGCTGTAACCATGATCTGCAGGAAGGAGGCGGCAAAGCCGATCAGGTGCGCCAACACAATCGTGCCCGCATCAACCGGCGGCCATGTGGCGAAGCCGGTGAGCCCCATGTCGATGAAGCCCACGATCAGGCGGGCGACGCCGCACAGCGCCAGCGAAGCGGAGATCGCGAGAGCAAAGGCGAGCATCTTCGCCGCCATGATGGGGGCGCGGTCGACGCGGGTGAGCGCGGCACGCCATGTCTCCCACCGGTATTCGCCGCCGAAGATGATGGCCGCACCCGCAATGCCGCAAAGCTGGAAGATCGAGGCGGAGAAGGTGGCAAGGCCGCCCAGGCTGTCCTGCAACGGCGAGGCGAAAGGCAGTATGTCGCCCATATAGGCGTGGAACACGATCTGCTCGATGACGCCTATGCCCAGCGCGAACAGCGGCATGAAGCCGAACGCCCAGAAGGTGGACCAGCGGTTGCGGGACAGTTTGTAGAGTTCGGCGCGCAGCGCTTCGATGATCATGCCGCGCCTCCCATGGCCGACATGAACACGCGCTCGAGGCTCTGCGTCATCCAGCGCGCCTCGTAGACATCAACGCCGGCGGCCACAAGATCGCGGATGAGGGCGGGGGCGTCGGCCTCGGCGATCTCGGCCACCATCCCGTCGCCTTCGACGCGGCCACGCGCTCCCAGCACCGCCATCGCCTTGGCCATGGGGGATGCGCGCAGGAACAGGCCGCCCTGTCCGGCCACGAGGTCGGATACCTTGCCTTCGGAAACGAGGTTGCCGCGATTGATGAAGGCGACGCGGTCGCACACCTTCTGCACTTCATCGAGCAGGTGGCTCGACAGGATGATGGTGACGCCTTCCTTGTCGACGAGGTCGCGGATCAGCGTGCGCATCTCATGGATGCCAGCAGGGTCGAGCCCGTTGGTCGGCTCGTCCAGGATCAGCAGTTCGGGGCGCGTCAGCAGCGCGGCGCCAAGCGCCAGACGCTGGCGCATGCCCATGGAGAAAGTCTTCGCGCGCCGATCGGCAGCCGCCGTGAGCCCGACGCGATCGAGCACGGCCTGTTCACGCGCGGGATCTTTGAGGCCCGAATAGCGTGCGAACGCCTGCATCGTCTCGCGCGCGGTAAGGAAGGGATACAGCGCCGGAGCTTCGATCATCGCGCCGACACGGCGCAGCACGCGCGCATCGATCCTGTTCTCTCCGAGAAGTCGCACCGAACCCCGGCTGGGCCTTATCAGCCCAAGTGCAAGACGCAGGAGCGTCGACTTGCCCGCGCCGTTAGGCCCGAGCACGCCATAGACCATCCCCCTCGGGATCGACAGGTCGAGCGCGCCGAGCGCGGAGACTGCCCGTGCGCCCCGCCCGTAGGATTTGCCGAGGCCCGAGGTTTCGAGTGCGGCGGTCACTGGCGACCTAGCGTCCCTTGAACACAGGCGCGCGCTTCTCGACGAAAGCCTTGGCGGCTTCGGCGTGATCTGCGGTCTGCGCCGAACGGGAATGGTTCAGCGCCTCGGTGTCGAAGGACAGGGCAAGGTCACCGCGTTCGGCGGTGTTGAGGTTCTTCTTCATCAGGCCAAGCGTGATGCGCGGACCAGAGGCGAAGCGTTTGGCCAGCGTCATCGTCTCGTTCATCAGCTCGGCCGGATCGACAGCGCGATTCACGATGCCAAGCCGCTCGGCCTCTTCGCCAAGGATCACGTCGGAGAGGAGGTAGAGCTCCTTCGCCTTCGCGACGCCGACGAGTTGCGAGAGGAAGTAGGTGCCGCCGAAATCGCCTGACAGGCCGACCTTGGCGAACGCCGTCGTGATCTTCGCGCCCTTGGCGGCAATGCGGAAGTCGCAGGCCAGCGCGATGGAGAGGCCGGCGCCGGCAGCGGCGCCCGGGATGGCCGCGATGGTGATCTTCGGCATGTCGTGCAGCCAGCGCGAGACTTCCATGCGCTGGCGCAAGCCGTGGGCGGACTCTTCCGGCGAGCGGCCATGGTTGGCGCCGCCTTCTGCCGCGGCAAACCCCTTAACGTCTCCGCCCGCGCAGAACGCGCCGCCGGCGCCCGTAACGACAATGGCGCCGACCGCGCTGTCGGCCGCAAGGCGCGGCAGCGCCTCAAGCAGGCCGTCGAGCATGGCGTTGGAGAGGGCGTTGCGCGCCTCGGGGCGGTTCAGCGTGAGGACGGCGACGCCGTCCTGAACGGTTTCCAGCAGATCGGCCATGTGCGTTTCCCTCGCGCGTCGTTTGTTCTGTTTGGCGAGGGATAGGACCGCCCGGGAAGCCGCGCAAGCGCGCCTACTTGGCCATGGCGTGCGGCTGGGCCTGTGGTTGCGGCTGGTGTTGGGCGGGGGCGTAGGCGTCGATGTCCACATCGGCCGAGCCGCAGACCGGGCAGGCCATGTCCGCCTTCAGCGTATCGAGATCAACCGCACGTCCGAGGCGTCGTGCAGGAAGGCTCGGATCAATCGGCGTACGGCCGCCACAATCATGACAGGTGCAGAGTATCAACCGGTGACTGCTGATCAGCTCGCCAATCGTCATCGCGCCACCCACCGACCCACCTGCCAGCGCAGCGCCCATCTGATGGGGCGTCGTCAGCCAGCTATGTGGAGAATTCTGGCGCCGAATTGCGCAGAAAGCGAATCAGATTTGCGGTTCACGCTTCCCGATTGAATCCCTTGCGGATTCCTATCAGCGAAGCTCGATGTCGCCATTCTCCCAAGCCGCGCGGCAGTCGGTGGCGTCGTGGAACATGTCCTCTTGGAGCAGTTCCTCGGCCATGGCGTAGCCAACGAAACGCGGATCGTCACATTCGTCGTCGAACGCCCACTCGCTGTCGTCATCGCCGAAATCGGGAAGCTCGTCATTGCGGTCGTCGCCGCCGATCAGGCGCAGTTCGCCATTCTCCCATGCCGTGCGGCAGTCGGTGGCGTCGTGGCCGATATCTTCATCGAGCAGCATCGTGGCCGTCATGCCGGGGCCGACGAAGCGCGGATCGTCACACTCGTCGTCGAACGACCATTCGCTGTCATCATCGCCGAAATCAGGCACGTCGCCGCCGTAGTCACGGCCGGAATCGGGAGCGAGGTGCAGCTTGCCCGCGCGCCAGGCCGTACGGCAGTCAGTGGCGTCGTGGCCAACGTCTTCGTCGAGCAGGAGGGTGGCTGTCATGCCCGGACCGGCGAAGCGCTTGTCGTCGCACTCGTCGTCGTTGGACCACATGCTGGCGTCATCGCCGAAATCCGGCGTCGACGGCTGGGCGATGCCCACCGGCGCAAATCCGGAGCTCGCCGCCATGAAAGCG
>Ga0209480_10002674_pt1 | contig 12052 bp, 10 predicted proteins | sample JI61114C2DNA_FD_187501 | JGI IMG/M metagenome (GOLD analysis project Ga0209480, IMG submission 187501) | Wastewater effluent complex algal communities from Wisconsin, to seasonally profile nutrient transformation and Carbon sequestration -... | ecosystem: Engineered > WWTP > Effluent > Algae...
TACAATATCAATCTTCCCCATGAATTCATTGTATCTCCCTGGGAAACTATGAAACTTGGAGATGGAACTGTTATCGAGGGGGGACTGATTAATCTACCGGCAATTTTTATTGTATGTGTTTTATCATTGGTATTGATCAGAGGAACACAGGAATCAGCAACGATGAACAACATGCTTGTTATTCTTAAAGTTGCAGTGGTATTAATGTTCATTACTTTAGGCTGGAGTCATATCAACCCAGAAAATTATGTTCCTTATATTCCTGAGAACACCGGAAAATTTGAGAATTTCGGCTGGACGGGTATTTCAACAGGGGCTGCTGTAGTATTTTTTGCCTTTATTGGATTCGATGCCGTTTCAACAGCTGCACAGGAGGCAAAAAATCCACAGAAGGGAATGCCAATCGGTATTCTGGGTTCTCTTATTATTTGTACTATCCTGTATGTATTATTTGCTCATGTGATGACAGGGCTTGTCAATTATAAAGACTTCGCAGGTGATGCAAAACCGGCAGCAACAGCTTTTGCCATGACAGGATATACATTCCTGCAGGATGCATTAATTATTGCGATTCTGGCGGGTTATACCTCCGTGATTTTAGTCATGCTCATGGGACAATCACGCGTATTTTATACCATGGCTAAGGACGGTCTATTGCCAAAATTCTTTGCCGCAGTTCATCCAAATTACCGTACTCCATGGAAAACCAATCTATTCTTTCTGGTTTTTGTAAGTCTTTTTGCAGGATTTGTTCCGGTCTCTGACCTGGGTCATATGGTCAGTATAGGTACATTATTTGCATTCACACTGGTTTGTATCGGTATTATGGTATTGCGTAAATCATTACCTGATGCAGTTCGTCCTTTCAGAACTCCATTGGTGCCCTTTGTACCGGTGATGGGTATCCTTGTTTGTCTTTATCTGATGTATTCATTGCCTACAGAAAGCTGGGTCCGTTTATTTATCTGGATGGCGCTGGGTGTAATCATATATTTTATTTATGGTAAAAAACACAGTAAGGTTCGTGAGTTAAGAGATGGAAAAATTGTTGAACAAGACAGAGAATAAAAAAATCAAATGAAAAGCAAAAGGTTTCGGAATTTTCTGAAACCTTTTTGCTTTATATCTATTTTTAAAAAATCATTACCGGTAAGTTACAGCAATGGAAGATTTCAACTATAAGCAGATTCTCTCAGTAACTATGATTTTATTTGCGATCATAGATATCCTCGGGTCCATTCCGGTTGTAATCTCACTGAGGAATAAAGTCGGGCATATTCAGTCGGAAAAGGCCTCTATTGTGGCACTGCTGATTATGATACTATTCCTTTTTATCGGGGATGAAATGCTGAAAATCATTGGTCTTGATATTTCTTCATTTGCTATTGCAGGTTCTGTGGTCATTTTTATCATCGCCATGGAAATGATATTAGGAATCAATTTCTTCAGGGAAGATGTACCTGAAAGTGCATCCATCGTCCCTCTGGCATTTCCATTGATTGCAGGTTCAGGGACACTGACCACCCTCCTCTCGCTAAAATCTGAATATGCGACCCAGAATATAATAGTAGGTATTGTTCTGAATATTTGTTTTGTTTACATCGTTCTGAAAAACACAGTTTATCTCGAAAAACTTCTTGGGAAAACCGGATTGCATATCATGCGTAAAGCCTTCGGAATAATTCTTTTGGCAATTGCCATCAAGCTTTTCAGAAACAATACCGGTCTTTAATCTGGTAGAATTTTCAGGTTTGATTTAATTTTTGATTAGTCGCGCAACAAACATAGTATCTGCTTTGTTCTCATAACCTTTGATTATTTCAGAACCCTCAAGCTGCATCCCATGATTTTTTTGCAGCCAGTTGATTACTTCCTCATTCTCCTCCCTGAAAACTGAACAAGTAATATAAATCAGGGGCTTGCCCTTTTTAAGGTATTTGATCACATTAGCTGCGATAGTCATCTGAAGATTCTGAAATCCCCTTATTTTATACTCCTCAAACTGGCTGATCATCTCAGGAGTTCTGCCCCAGGTTCCTGAGCCGGTGCATGGCGCATCCAGTATGATTCCATCAAATTCATAATGATGAAGCTCTGGATCTGCATTCTTTGTCAGATCAATTAGCTTCTTTTGATAGGTTCTCAACCCTGCTGCAATAAAACGCTCATCCAGGTTATCTAAAACACTAGCACGAATATCAGAAACCAAAAGTTTTATATCAGGCTGTTCTGAAAACAACAATAATGACTTACCTCCTGAAGCGGCACAGGCATCCCACCAATGCTCATACCGATTCGGTTTGAAATAAACTGCTGTTCTCTGTGAAGACAAATCCTGAACTTCATATGGCTTCACCCGAAAACTACTATCAGAAAACAAGGCATTGAGATTCGTACCATTGGGAAGTGCTATTGTATACTCTGAAATCATTCTGAATTCAATATTGCTCTCCTCAATTGTTTTTAGCACCCAGGATACAGCCTCGGGAAGTAGTCTGGCAAACAGATCGGGCTGGACAAAAAATGAACGCAGGAAGGCTTCCTTATCTATTCCATCAGATAAATGTTCCGTAAATGGAAATATTTCATTGAGTGCCAATCCTTCATTCAATGAAGCATAGCTTATTTTCTCTTCCAGGCTGAGATAGATCTTCTCATTTAAATCAGGACGAAAATGGTGAAGGAAAGGATTATCTACTGTTGTGCAAAGGAATTCAGCAAGAAATAATCGCTGTTCTATCGATTTGCCGGCTACCGCTCTTCCAAGTCTGAAGTAATTATAGAGTAATCGCGAGACCGAACGACGATCATTCGAGCCCATTTGCTTATTCCTTTTAAAGAATTCCGGAAGAAATTTGGCAAGAGGTTTATCTGCAGGAAATTTCTCAAAAACCCGCATAAAAGTCCGTAATTGCTGCTCGGCTCTCATTTTACAGGCTGTAATTCAAAATTCTGATATCTTAAAAGCATTAAACCAGTATTCCTGAAACCATATTTAGGATCTTTACTGAATCGAAACTGATTATGAAGTCCGGTGTAAATCTCTTTTACCAGGTAATCTGCATACTGCTTATCATACTTTTCAATTAAGGAACCAAAATAATAAGCGATATCAAATCCTTTAAATGAATATTCTGATGGTTCCAAACCAAACTCATCACGGTATCTGGCAACAAAATTTTTTACATTCTGTGCCTTATAATTCACAAAATAGGACGCACTTATACGGGTATTCAAGGTTTGCATCTTCTCTGGGCTAAGATACCTTGCCTTCATCCAGTTAGGGTGTCCAAAAAGTTCAATGCGATATTTCTGATTCTTTAATTTGTATAATTTATCAATAGCAGGAAGCAAAAATGCCCTGTCAGATGAAGTAATTATAACCAGATTATTCTTTGAAGTACTTAAGTATCCTTCTATTCCAATCGCATTCGGGCGTTCTATAATTCGAAATTCAGATCCTGATAATTCTATAAGTGATCTTTTAATAAAATTAGAAAATCGTGCGTCATCAGTCCTTTGGGTATTGACCAGAACGATCTGAACCAGTTCCGGTTTATATTGACTATTTATAAATTCAGCAATTTTCCTCCCATGCTGATCAATAGAATTATTGATAGTAACCAGATCAGGATCATTAAATTCTGAAGGCATTGATGCTGCCAGAGGCGAAACCTGAAGGGTTTTACCTAAATCTGCAAATTCAGAAAAGGTCCTTATACCCTCCGGAAATACAGGGCCAACAATCAGATCCTTGTTTTTAACAGAAGCAGACATGGCAAGGTTCACTATCTGGGTCTCCTGATTTCGGGTATCAAATACCTGCAGCTGATAATTATGACCTCCGGCACTGAGTGAATCCAGCCCGAGTTTAAAACCCTGGTAAAAATCTATTGCCAGATCGGCTTTACTCAGATCACTTTTACGGGATGTTTTTAGATTTAAGGTATTCAGCTGAAAAGGCAGCAGAAGTACAATTGAATGATCAATATTCTTTTTAACCGGCTCTTCAACCTTTGGCCTGATTACTTCAACCGGCACAGGTTCTTCAGCCGGTTTGGGAGGAATAACTTTTTTAGAGCATGCTGAAAGAAATATCAGCATGCCTATTAAAATCAGATAATTATTCCCACTCAATCGTTGCAGGTGGTTTGGAACTAATATCATACACAACTCTGTTAATTCCTTTTACATTATTAATTATTTCATTCGAGATTTTAGCCAGAAGATCGTAAGGCAAATGACTCCAATCGGCTGTCATACCATCCACAGAACTTACAGCTCTCAAACAGATTACATGCTCATAGGTACGTTCATCCCCCATCACACCCACCGACTGTACCGGTAAAAAGATTGCACCAGCCTGCCAAACCTTATCATACCAGCCTGAAGATTTTAAATTGCTGATATAAATGGCATCCGCTTCCTGAAGAATTTCGACCTTCTCTGGGGTAATATCACCCAGAATACGAATTGCAAGTCCCGGTCCCGGAAAAGGATGCCGTCCCAAAAGCGATGCGTCCATTCCTAAGGTTTTACCTACTCTCCTCACTTCATCCTTAAATAAGGTATTTAATGGTTCAACTACCTTAAGTTTCATAAAATCAGGTAAACCACCTACATTATGATGAGATTTAATTGTCGCAGATGGCCCTTTAACCGACACCGATTCAATAACATCAGGATAAATTGTACCCTGCCCAAGCCATTTTACATCCTGCACTTCATGCGCAGCATCATCAAATACCTCTATGAAAACGCGGCCGATTGTCTTTCTTTTTGCTTCAGGATCTTTAAGGCCTGCCAGCTGACTCAGGAACCGATCTCCAGCTCTTACACCCCGTACATTCAGACCCATGTGCTGATATGAATCGAGTACCTGATCAAATTCATTTTTACGCAACAAACCATTATCAACAAATATGCAATGAAGATTTTTTCCAATGGCCTGATGAAGCAAAACTGCAGCAACTGATGAATCTACCCCACCGGATAAGCCAAGGATCACTTTATCGTCCCCTATTTTCTCTTTCAAAGAAGCAATTGTAGTCTCTATGAATGCATCCGGAGTCCAATCCTGGCTGCAACCACAAATATCAACCAGGAAATTTTCAAGAAGCTGTTTACCGTCAGTACTATGAGTTACTTCTGGGTGGAATTGAATCCCATAAACACTGGTATTTTTAATATGATAGGCTGCTACCTTTACCGAATCAGTACTTGCGATGATTTCAAAGTTATCAGGAATCGAAGCTATGGTATCAGCATGCGACATCCAGGTTTGAGAGCCTTTGGTAATATTTTTAAACAGGGGATGCGTATGATCAATATAATCCAGGCAGGCTCTTCCATATTCACGTGTTGAAGAGGCCTTTACCTCACCACCAGATGATTGCGCTATGTATTGAGCACCATAACATACTCCAAGAATCGGAAATTTCTGCTGCAAATCCTGATAATTGAGCTGAGGCGCATCGGCCTGCCTAACAGAATACGGACTACCCGAAAGAATAATGCCCTTAACTGAAGTGTCGAATTCCGGAAGATGATTGAATGGGTGTATCTCGCAGTATACATTTAGCTCTCTGACTCTCCGGGCAATAAGCTGTGTGTATTGCGACCCGAAGTCAAGAATGATGATTTTTTCTTGCATGGGCAAAGATAACTTTTTTGTGCTGAGGCTGAAAGTATTATCTACGCTTTTAGTGCATTTATGTCCAATGTAATTAAATTGATAAATTTGCTGAATGAACAAGCTACCATCCCCTGCTGTTTCCTTTTTAGCTCATTTAGAGCATGTTGATGGTCCTATGGTACATCATGTCATTATCATTCCAGATGAAATCTCCGAACAATTTATCAAGGGAAAAGGTTCTGTTCGAATTTTATGCAGAATCGGAGATAAACCTGAATTCCCCTGTGCGCTGGTCCCCCGGCATGGCCGCTATGTGGTGATTGCAAGCCTGAAACTGATCAGAGAGAATAATCTTTTAATTGGTTCTGCGTTTAATATGTCTATTCGTGCTGACCCAGCCAACGGACTGGATCTTCCCGAAGAATTCAGTGAAGTTCTGGCTCAGGACGAATTTGCTTATCAGGCTTTTATGGCGCTTAAAGATGGAGGGAAACGGGGTTATATCTATTATATCAGACAAGCAAAATCAGTCGAAACACGAATTAAAAGGAGTTTTGAGATTGCAGAGAAGTTGAAGGAAAGATTTTCAAAAAGCTGAAAGGGCAAAGCTAAAAGGATAAAGGTAAAAGCTAAAAGTTTATATCTATTAGATATTGAGAACCATTGTTTACTGCCAGATAAACTCATCTTTAGCACCTGTTAATTGTAAACAGAAAAATGATTGGACAGGTTTTTGCAGGGATTAATTCGTGAATTTAATGATTTTAAACGTTTTACTATTTTTATTGCTTTCCTCTTGTGAGTTTCCATCAGGAGATCATTACATTCCACCTACCAAGGTTAAGGTAGTAGCGACCAATGATATTGCTGTAACTAGACCCAAAGAAATAAATGAATCGGATACAGATACACTGGCATCAAAAGCTATTCATACTAATAGAACCAGAGGAGATGAGTTAGTCGGTTTTGCAGAAACCTTGCAGGGTATTCCATACAAATTTGGATCAACCGACCCCCGTATAGGTTTTGATTGTTCGGGATTTATAACTTACGTTTTCAATCACTTCGGCATTTCTGTACCCAGGTCTTCGATAAATTTTACGCATGTTCCAAAAGAAATTACACTCAAAGAAGCAAAACGTGGAGATATAATATTATTTACCGGCACTGATAGCACCAAACGTGTAGTGGGCCACATGGGTATTATAACCTCCGAAAAAGGGCTTAGCCACGAATTTATACATTCAACCTCCGTGAAAGCCTACAGCGTGACCAAAACGCCTTTAAATAAATATTATCAAGGCCGTTTTGTGAAAGTAATCCGTATTTTCAAGGATAATGAGATCTGATAGCAGAAATTTTCTCAAAATAATCTGAACTCGACATAACATATAAAAAAATGACATACCTACCGCCTCGGGTGGTTACTGTGTGTACAAATCTTCTATGGCGTCATGCTTAGGCATCCTTGTCCCCCGTTCAGCCTAGCATATGCCCAAATCATCATTACCTGAAATGTCCTAAGAATGGACCGGTTATTTATTACACCTAGGATAGATTTACAGGTCTAACATTTCTGCTATGCACGATGACCCAGAATGGGTCAAATGTTTATAGAATATCATCTTTTCCGAAGTCCCGACCCCGTAGGGTGTCGCATGTAAAACCATAAAACATGCGACACCCTACGGGGTCGAACAAAAATTGGACTTTAACTATAAACATACGACCCATTCTGGGTCGATTGATCAAAATTATATTAAAGAATAAGGTGGGAAAACTATAGTTGATGCAGGCAGGAAAACATCATACAAGTCAGAAATTGTGGTTAGACATTGATTTTTTAGTAATTATATATCGAACTCACGTTAAATAATTCCATAAAGCGAACCACCCTTTTCTCCGAGCCTGTCAACTCTTTCCTCTACCTTTTTGTCTTTGATAAGTTCCGGAGCATGGTGCTTTTTAAGTCGGGCATCGATAATCAAGGGGCCTTTACAACCCCAGTGTTTATGCTCCGTAAAGGAATTTATCCCATAAATATCATGTGAGGGATTACTTCGCGTAAAGCTGACCCAAACAAAATTATTTATATTTTCTGCTACGAATCCGGCATCATCACACAGAACAAATAAAGGGAGGCCATCCAGATCCTGGGATGATAGCGCTGCATTCAAAATTTGAATTTCATGCCCGGTCTGCTGATAGCTTTCAAAGGCAGGCGACTCAACAGCCAGCACACCAGGCATTACCATCTTATAATTGGAGAATGGCCCCGGAAGTGAAAAAGAAGAAGGCAATTCCGTCCAAAGATTACGCTTTTTATCCCCTGCGGCTGCAATAGCAACTTTCGATCCGGAGTTTATATCGGTTCCACTGTAATCAAGGGTGTCAATTGTAGTTCTGGTATAAAAATGCAGGTCACGACTGAGGTCAATCCGTTCCAGAATATGTTTGAAAAACCCCTGAATATTACTGGTCTTGAGTGAAGGATCATCTTCTTTGCTGCAAATGAACAGGTATTTCGCAAGGCTTAGCTGACTTTTACCCAATATATGATTAGCAATTGTTAGGATCTCCTGAGGCTTTTTTTCTTTCAGATAGGGTGTATAACGCTCACTGCCTATTGCAAACAATAATGGATGAACTCCTGCGGCATCAACTGCATTCACTTCGTGCAGACCCGGAATTTCCTTTGGGATAGCAGATCCGGTAATCTCATGAATCAGTGCCCCGAAGCTTGTGTCTTCCTGAGGAGGCCTTCCAACAACAGTAAAGGACCAGATGGCATTTTTACGGTGATACACATTTCTGACCTTCATCAGTGGAAAAAGGTGCTTCAAACTGTAATAACCCAGATGATCCCCAAAAGGGCCTTCAGGTTTATTCTGACCTGGTTCAACGGTACCTGTAATCACAAAATCAGCATCAGATGAGATACAAAATCCCTCATTATCATAAAAATATCTGAACCTTCGGTTCCCCAATGCTCCGGCAAAGGTCATCTCCGATAAACCTTCAGGTAAAGGCATCACAGCTGCCAGAGGATGGGCAGGCGGCCCTCCAATGAATATACTTACCTTCAAAGCCTTGCCCCTGGCATTGGCCTTGGTTTGATGTACTCCAATACCACGGTGCAGCTGATAATGCAAGCCAATCTCCTGATCCGGGATATAATCGTTTCCACCAAGCTGAATCCGGTACATACCAAGGTTAGCATTCATAATACCCGGCTTATCAATATCCTCAGTATAAACCTGCGGCATGGTTACAAATGGTCCACCATCCCTTGGCCAGTTAACGATCTGTGGCAAGGCCGAGATTGTTGTTTTGCCAAATTTAATCGGGGAGAATAATTCCGTATTCCAGGGTAATGCCGAGAATGCGGTAAGACCGGATCCGGCATATTTTAATGGGTTTTTAACAGCCTTTAAGGGATCTGATTTAAGATCTACCAATGTTTTTATCGCTTCAAGAGTATCTCGAAACATAAATTTAGACCTCTCTAGTGTACCAAATAAATTGGACACAGCAGGAAACTTACTTCCTTTAATATTTTCGAAAAGTATTGCAGGCCCTTCATTTTCAAATACCCGAAGATGAATTGCAGCAGCCTCCAGAAAAGGGTCAACCTCTTCCTTTATTCTGATCAGATGGCCATGCTTTTCAAGATCTGAAACACATTCGGCAAGACTTTTATAACCCATGGATACGGTTCGTTGAAATATGGCTGCAATTTAAGAAATTACAAGCTTTGAAAAACCGGGATAGTTTCCTGGAGTGTTAAAGAATTGCAATCTTCTCAGAATTTGAGGCATTCAACTCCAAAGCGATTCAAAAAATCAACACCTTCATCCGAGGGTAAACCCTTGTATTCAGCATAAGATGATTTAAACCAAACTTTTTTTATCCCGGAAGAAAATATAATCCTGGCACAGGCAATACAGGGGGAAAGGGTAAGATAAAGGGTTGAACCTTCCAGGGTTGAACCGTTCTTTACAGCATAAAGGATTGCATTCTCTTCGGCATGCAATGCAAGAGAACAGCTATTTTTTGAATCACGCGGGCAACCTGTTTCAGGCCATTCCTCATCACAATTATGAGTACCTGCAGGCGGACCGTTGTATCCTATCGAGATAATTCTTGTGTCTTTTGTTAAAACAGCACCGACCTGAGCTTTGACGCAGTGTGAGCGCTCAGCCAGGTCGGTTGCTAGTTTCATAAAAATCAAGTCGAAGCTTGGTTTAACTTTCATCAATGTGATGCTTCTGCCTCCAGATCGTTTACGTCAATGCCTTGCTTTTTCAGTTCAGAGCTTACTTTTATTGCAAAATAAACCAGGTAAACAAAGCAAAGGAATGGAACTATGTATGAGAAATGTATACCACTTGTATCAGCCAGAATTCCCTGAACAGGTGGAATGATTGCACCACCTAAAATCATCATAATCAGGAAGGCTGAGCCCTGAGAAGTATATTTACCTAAGCCGGTGATGGCAAGGGCGAAAATACATGGCCACATAATTGAGCAGCAAAGTCCGCCGCTTAGGAATGCGTAAATAGCCACCTGCCCCTCGGTCATTAATCCGATGATCATTGCAACAGATCCCAAAACGCTAAAAGTAAGAAGGGTTTTTGCTGGTTTATCCTGGCTGTAAAAGAATCCGGCAATCAGAATCACAATACATACCCCGTAAATAAAGAACTGCTCGACAGAGGCACCATTCAAATGATTTGCCACAAGAATAATAGCGAATGCAATAAATGGAACGATAATGGTCAGAATGGTTTTTGTACGCTTTTCCAGTTTAAAGATACTTACCGCACCTGCCCAACGGCCGATCATCATACTTCCCCAATAGAGTGAAATAAATGGTGCAATTTCAGATCCGGTCAGTCCCCCAAATTCAGGAAGCTCGAGTAAAGCTCCCATATTACTTTGAATGGTTACTTCCACCCCTACATAGGTAAAAATAGCGATCATCCCCAGAATGAGCTGCGGATAGCCCATTGCACCCCATCCGGTTTTGTCCTTTCCGGCAGACCGGAGTGCTAAAAGCAAGGTCGCAACCATAATGAAAAGTGACAGATAAACAAATACATTCATTCCTATACCTGTAGCTGCAGCAATCGGGTTTGCCGCAAGAATCAATAAAAAGGCGACAAAAATGACGAACAAGGGCAAATTAGTCTTGGCACTGGCTTCAACTTTCTCGTCACTTGTAACCTTTGGCAATTTGGCCATCCAGAAATACAAAGCAACGGCTAAAAATAAACTAGCCAGTATATAGTATAACAAATTGATTGACTCAATTTCAACCTCCTTTGGAGCAGCACTGGTAGCAGTTCCAAAGAGGATAATACTTACGGCAATCGGACCTAAAATTCCACCCAGATTATTAATTCCTCCGGCCAGATTCAAGCGATTGGCACCGGTTACCGGACTTCCAAGCGCAACCACAAATGGATTAGCCGCGGTTTGCTGAAGTGAAAAGCCTATTGCAACCACAAAAAAAGCTGTTAAAATAAATGCGAAAGAACCCGATCCTACGGCAGGAATCATTAGCAATGCTCCGCCGGCCGATACCACGAGTCCGATTGCAATACTGTTCTTATATCCCAGATAATTCAGAATATCAACCTTAATGATCTTGGATGCATAAAATAGAATAAGTGATCCAATGAAATATCCCCCATAAAAAGTAAAATCAATCAATTGAGACTCAAATTGGGTCAAATCAAAATGCGTCTTACAAAAGGGAATAAAAATCCCATTACTGGCAGCTAGAAAGCCCCAAAAGAAAAACACTGTAATCAGTGTATATAAAGCCGAGGAATAATTTTTTTGTGAATTGTTATCCATAACTGGTTTCTATTGTTAAATAATTATCTAACATAAATTAAATTTCTCATATCTCTAAGTTTTAAATGTTTTTATCAAAAATCTGAAGATGTCTTTGTTTTTAGGTTAATTTGCGAAAACAATTTTTAGGAATTATTATTCGGAATGATAGAATCAATCGTTTCAGGAATAGGATTGGGATTTGTGCTTTCTTTTCTAACCGGACCTGTATTTTTTGCTCTGATAAAAACCAGTATTGAAAAAGGTTTTGCTGCAGGTGTTTCGCTTGCAGGTGGTGTGGTTATCAGTGATGTTTTTTATGTGGGTATCAGTTTGTACGGCACCTCATTTATCGCGCTTGAAAACACTTACAGGCTTCAAATAGGAATTGCCGGAAGTTCGATTCTGTTCGCAATTGGGCTCTACTACCTTTTTAAGAAAGTTAAGGTTAATTATGAGCAGACCAGCTCGAAAAGAAAAAACACCGGCTATTTTATCAAAGGATTTTTGATGTGCATTTTCAACCCGGCTATCCTGTTGTACTGGCTTAGCGTTACCAGCAGCGTGATATCGATT
>Ga0209480_10002678_pt1 | contig 12041 bp, 8 predicted proteins | sample JI61114C2DNA_FD_187501 | JGI IMG/M metagenome (GOLD analysis project Ga0209480, IMG submission 187501) | Wastewater effluent complex algal communities from Wisconsin, to seasonally profile nutrient transformation and Carbon sequestration -... | ecosystem: Engineered > WWTP > Effluent > Algae...
AAACAGGATGTCTACGCATGGAAAGCCTACGCGCGCTTCAGCAGTGGTGAAGAGACCACGTTGAAGGGCGACGTCACACTCCTCCGATAAATGAACAGGGACCGTTACGCTCTATCAGCCATTTGCCTTTTCTCCCTCGCGCTCACTGCCAGCGCGCAGAAGGGGTACACGCGTGCGCACAGCAGGATGCTCGATGAGGCCAAGAGCCTGTACGACGCACGGCAGTGGACGGAAGCGGCCAAGATCTATCGCAAGCTGGTGGATGTCGACACGACGTTCGGCGAAGTGGCCTATGAGCTGGGCATGTGCTTCAACAAGATGCCTGGCCAACGCGATCTGGCGGCGGGGCAATTCGAGCGTGCCGCGCGCAACGGTAGCATCGAAGCGAAGTTCGAAGTGGCCATGATGCGCCACCGCCAACAGCGCTTCGATGAGGAGATCGTGCTGTTGAACGCCTACAAGCAGGAGACCGGTCGTGCCATGGACGACATCGAGGTCGATCGCCGGATCGGAATGGCGAACACCGCCAAAGAGCTCACGGCATTCCCCGCCGAGATGAACATCCGCAACATGGGCACCTTGCTCAACAGCAAGGACCACGATTACTGCCCGATCATCACGGCGGACGGGAACACGATGTATTTCACCAGCCGCCGTGAAGGCAGCACGGGTTCCATGCGCGACCCCAGCGGGCAGTATTTCGAGGACATCTACGTGGCCAAGCGGATCGATGAGATCTGGAGCAACGCCACCAACGTGGGCGCCCCGCTCAACACCTTCGTGCAGGACGCCACCGTGGGCTTGAACCCGGACGGCAGTTCGATGATCATCTACCGCACCGCGCAGAACCTCACCAGCGGTGACCTGTACGAGTGCAACAAGCACCTCGGCCTGTGGCAGCAGCCCACGAAGATGACGGACCGGATCAACAGCGAGTTCCATGAGCCGAGCGCGACGATCTCGCCCGACGGATCGGAGATCTACTTCACCAGCGACCGGGAGGGCGGCTTGGGCGGACGCGACATCTACCGGATCCGCAAGCTGCCGAACGACCAATGGAGCCTTCCATTGAACCTGGGCCCCACGATCAACACGCCGTACGATGAGGACGCGCCGTTCATGCACAGCGACGGCACCACGCTCTTCTTCAGCAGCAACGGGCACAGCACCATGGGGGGCTATGACATCTTCAAGAGCACGCTGTTGGACTACGACATGAACGGCTGGGCACCGCCCGAGAACATGGGCTACCCGCTGAACACCGTGAACGACGACATCTACTTCTGCATGAGCGAGGATGGCCAGACCGGCTACTTCAGCAGCGAGCGCAGCGGCGGACTCGGCGGGCAGGACATCTACCAGATCACCTTCCCCACGAGCCAGCTGGAATACCTGGTGGTGCGTGGCGTGATCACCGATCCGAACGAAGAGCCGGTGAAGGCGCGCATCATGCTCACGGACCGCGGGGGCGAGGAGCTCATCGGCGTGTACACCGCCAACGCGAAGACCGGCCGCTACCTGATGGTGGTGGAGCCGAACGAGAACTATACCATGACGGTGGAAGCGGCCGGATTCGAGACACGGGTGGAACCGGTGAGCACCTTCATCGTGGAGGAAGGCTCCCGCGAGATCCCGAAGGACGTGACGCTCATGCGCAACGACAACACGGCCGGGACCGTAAAGCCTTAGGCTACGCATGAACGCACGGCAAGCAGGCGCGATCGCTCTTGTCGCCGCACTAAGCCGTGCTGCGGCACAGGACCCGCACTTCACGCAGTTCTACTCCGCGCCCACGTACCTCAGTCCCGCCTTCGCGGGCACGGGCGTCCAAACACGCTTCGCCTTCCAGTTCCGCGACCAGTGGCCCTCGATCCCGGGCGCCTTCGTGTCGTACAACCTGGCGGTGGACCACTACCTGAGCGAGCTCAACAGCGGCATCGGCTTCATCGCCACGCAGGACCGCGCGGGCAGCGGTGCCTTGCGGACAACGAACATCGGCGCCCAATACGCCTACGAGATCCAGTTGAAGCGCAAGGTCTTCCTGCGGCCCGCGTTGCAGTTCAGCTACGTGAACCATGCGGTGGATTATTCGCGACTGGTCTTCGGTGATCAGCTCGCTCGCGGCAACGACCTCAGCACCTTCGAGAACTTCAACGGCCGCAATGCGAAGTACACGGACATCAGCGGCGGCTTGCTCTACTTCACGCCGAAGGTCTGGCTCGGCCTTGGGCTTCATCATCTGAACCGGCCGAACCAATCGCTGCTGTTGAAGGAAGCCATCGTGCCTGTGAAGCTGAGCATCCACGGCGGCCGGAGGTTCAAGATGAGCACCCCGGTGATCGTAAAGCACCCGGTGAGCATCATAGGCGCGTTCAACTACCGTATGCAAGGGAAGTACGACCAGCTGGACCTCGGCGGCTACTTCGAGCGTGATCCGGTCTTCGCGGGATTGTGGTACCGTGGCATTCCGGTGCTGAAAGCGTTTGAGCAGGGCTACCAGAACAACGATGCCATCGCCGTGGTGATCGGCTACAAGGTGAATGACTGGCGCTTCGGCTACAGCTACGACATCACCATCAGTCGCCTCGCCGCGCAGAGCGGTGGCGCGCACGAGATCACCATGGTGTACGAGCTCGCCGACAAGCGCAAGCGGAAGCGCATGGCCAAGCGGAGGGTGGTGCCTTGTGCGAAGTTCTGAGGTAGTTCGTACCGGACCTGGACTAACTTCGTCGGACAAATGCCACACCGGTCATGAAAGGCGCGAGCGTGCTTTCCAACACTGCGCAGGTCGATATGAGGGCTAAGTGTGGCCATGTTCTGCGAACCGGGCGATTGACGTCTGCCCCGGTCCCGTTCTCTGTGAGTGATCTGGCTGAGGGTTCGTACGCCATCCGAATCTCCGTTCCAGGCGAAATGTTGGTCACATCATTCGTTGTTCTCCGATGAGGATAGGGTTCGCTCGTTTGGCCATGGGATGCGTTGGTGTTTCCACCTGGGCCGGTTTGCATGGACAGAATTATGTGCCCAATCCTGACTTCGAGCAGCACGATGATTGCTCCGGTGGTGTCACTTACTCGATACTCTCGGATTGGTCGGTGCCAATGGGGTGCATTGAATCGACCTATTTCAACGCATGCGCTCCACCTCCGAATGACATCTACTTGGGAGTTCCACTTAACATCAACGGATATGAACCAGCGCATAGTGGTGTGGGATACATTACCAGCAAACCGTTTACAACAGTATCTTCCAACTATCGCAACTACGTAGCGGTCACCCTCTCATCCAACCTCCCCGCAGGCGAGCATTGTGTACGCTTCTGGATGAGCCTGTGCGATTCATCGAGTTTCAAAACGAACACCTTCCATGCGTTACTGACCTTCGGGTTCCCGGCAGTGTATGATGATCAGGACAGCACATGGGCTGAAGATGCGCAGGTAACATTCAACACCAGCGAAGTGGATGGCAATGGCTGGTACTTGATGCAAGGGTCGTTCACGTCCACCGAAACGCTCCGGCGTTTGACCCTCGGCAGTTTCTTGAAAGGCCAAGCCCTGTTGGACGACACCACCTTCCTGGGTTACCATTACATGCTTCCAAGTTTCTTCGCGGGGTACTACATCGATGATGTGTATGTGGGGCCGTGTGATGTGGCCATACCGGAAACTCGTCATAGGGCGGCTCTGGAGCTCTTCCCGAACCCGGCCACCGATGTGATCAGGGTATCACTTGGCGATGCGCAGGTCGACTACTTGGAGGTACTGAATACCGTTGGTGCGGTTGTACTGCATCAACCGGCAGGCTCTTCGTCCATGAACCTGGATGTCTCCGGTTTGGTGCCGGGACCGTACATGGTCCGAGCGATCGTTGATGGGCGGCCTATCGCCACACGGAGTTTCGTGCGGATCGAGGATTGATCGAAAGGAGAAGCCCTACCGGGTGGTGCTGCGGACGAAGTTCTGATCAGGCTTTCGGCCGGTAGCCTGCCCTTTCTCTCACCCTTTTCAACGTAGCGCTCGCCACCACCAGTGCCTTCTCCGCACCGATGCGCAACTGCCTGTCGAGCTCGCCTTTGTCGTTCATCAGCGCTTGGAAAGTCGCGCGCTCTCGCGCGTAGCGTTCGGTGAGCACGGCGAGCAGTTCCTTCTTCGCATGCCCATAGCCGTAGTTGCCGCGCAGGTAGTTTTCCCGCATGGCCGTGACCTGTTCCGGTGAAGCCACGAGCGCATACAGCTTGAAGGTGTTGTCGTTCTCCGGGTCCTTGGGTTCTTCGAGCGTCTTGCTGTCGCTCACGATGCCCATCACCTGCCTCTTCAGTTCCTTCTCATCAGCGAATACGTTGATGGTGTTACCGTAGCTCTTGCTCATCTTCTGTCCGTCCGTGCCGGGCACCACCATCACTTGCGCGTCCACCTTCGCTTCGGGTACCACGAAGGTGTCTTCGCCATACGTGCGGTTGAAGGCGTTGGCGATGTCGCGCGCGATCTCCAGGTGCTGCACCTGGTCCTTCCCGACGGGCACGTAGTGCGCGTCGTAGAGGACGATGTCGGCGGTCATGAGCACGGGATAGTAGAAGAGCCCGGCGTTCACATTGCTCAGGCGGTCGCTCTTGTCCTTGAATGAATGCGCGTTGGCGAGCATCGGATAAGGCGTGAGGCAACCGAGGTACCAGGTTAGTTCGGTCACTTCGGGCACATCGCTCTGGCGGTAGAAGGTCACCTTGTCCACATCCAACCCGGCGGCGAGCCATGAGGCGGCCACGGCATACGTGTGCTCGCGCAGCACGGCTGGATCGCGCATGGTGGTGAACGAATGCAGGTCGGCGATGAAGAGAAAGGCGTCGTTCCTCGGATCGCCGCTCATGCGGATCGCGGGTTGGATCGCGCCGAGCAGGTTGCCGAGATGCGGGGTGCCGGTGCTCTGGATGCCGGTGAGGATGCGGGCCATGGGGAGGTGTGAGGAGTGAGGGCGGAGGTGTGGGGTGCGAAGTGGTGCAACTTCACACTTCACCGATCACACTTCACACCTCACCTTTTTCGGGGCGTCGAAGATAGAATGCGCTGTTGGCCACTGGCTTTCGGCTGCTGGCCCGCAGCGCGAGCGGCGCGTTCAGCGCTCTTGCCAAGCGACGTGCAGCGATCGGGGCCGGGCATGGAGCGGCACGCGCAACTCCTGCGTACGGCAAGTGGCCAGCAGCCAAAGGCCAGAAGCGTAGCGCAGGGGGCATTCTACATTCGCGCCGCGCGCGCCGAAGCTCCAGCGAAGGCGCGCTCCGTTTTCCACCGCCGGGATGTCACCCACGCACGCGCACGAACATCACGAGCAGCCCTTGGTCTGCGACGGCGAGTCCATGCGCTCGGCTGTGCTGAAGTGGCTGCTGTGCGTGCCGCGCTTCGTGTACAAGCTCTGGTTCGGGCTGATGTTCTTCGGCACGCTCGCGGTGCTGTACGTGCCCTTCCGCATGCTGTTGCGCAAGGAGGACGGTTTTCCGCGCGCCTTCAAGCTGATGAACGCGTGGGGCGTTGTGCTCAACGTGGTGCTGCTTGTACCGGTGAAACGGGTGAGCATGGCGCCCTTGCCAAAGCCGCCTTACATCATCTGCGCCAACCATGGCAGCTATCTGGACATCGTACACATGTACAGCATCGGGCTGGACTTCTTCCTCTTCATGGGCAAATACGAACTGCTGAAGTGGCCGCTCGTGGGCATGTTCTTCAAGCGCATGAACATCGCCGTGAACCGTGGTAGCCGCACCGAGGCGGCGAAGGCCTTGATGCGCGCCGCGCGTTCCATCGACAAGGGCATCTGCGTGTCGCTCTTTCCCGAAGGAACCATCCCGATGACCACTCCGCGCATGAAGCCCTTCAAGGATGGCGCGTTCAAATTGGCGATCGAGAAACAGGTGCCCATCGTGCCGGTGACCTTCCTGGACCACTGGAAGCTCTTCGGCGATCCCGGCGATCCCTTGAGCCGTGGCCATCCGGGTTACGCGCATGCGGTGCGGCATCCGTACATCGATACGAAAGGCATGACCGAGGCCGACTTGGATAACTTGCGCCGCCGTGTGTATGACGCCATCGAAGGGCCCCTGAAGAAGTACGCACCGAAGAAGAACGGACCACCCATCGTACTATGAAGATCGACAACGCCACCTTGGACCGCATCGCCGAGCTTGCCCGCTTGGAGGTGGGTGATGATGCCACGCGCCAGCAACTGCTCGGCGACATGCAGCGCGTGATCGATTTCGTGGAGAAGCTCAACACGATCGACACGAAGGGTGTGGAGCCGTTGATCCACCTGAGCGAAGAGCAGGATGTGCTGCGTGAGGACGTGGCAATGGAGGGACTTTCGAAGCACGATGTGCTGATGAATTCCCCGGTGAAGGACAGCGACTACTTCAAGGTGCCGCGGGTGGTGGACAAGGGCTGAGCACGCTTCAATACGCAAGGCTCAGGCTTCAACCGAATAGGTCGGCCGAGCTTCAGGATCCGGAGCGGAGGCGCATCCTGTCGGATCCGGTTCGCGTGGAAAACGCAACTTGTGCGCCTCAGTTCCCCATCATGAAGCGTCTTTCGGTCATCGTAGCGTTCGCGTTGCTCGTGCTGAGCGCCAGTGCACAATTGGAATCCCTGCGGTACACGGCCAACGCATCGGGACAACCCGAGTGGGTGCAGTTGATGTACGCGTCTGCCCCGGACCCCGGTGCTGTCCAAGCGGCCTATGAGGCCTACTACACCACCCACCGGTTCGAGAAGAACAGCCACACGCAGTACTTCAAGCGTTGGAAACGCCAATTGGGCCATGACCTTGTGCCGAAGGATGCTCAGCAACGGGCGGACTATGCCGACAACGTGCACGCCTACCTGAGCGCGACGGACGAACTGGCGGGATCCCGCGCGGCGAACTGGAGCTGTATAGGCCCCTTTGATTGGGACCACGGCGCGGTGGCGAAGAGTTATGCCTGTGGTGCCGCGCATGTGTACACCGTGGAACAAGCCGCCACGGACGGCAACATCGTGTTCGCCGGCACGGCCAACAGCGGCGTGTGGAAGAGCACGGACAAAGGACTGAACTGGACCAACATGACCAAGGGCATGCTCGTGGGCCAGGTGCTCAGCGTGGAGATCGACTTCACGAACGCGAGCACGGTGTGGTTCGGCGCTGAAGGCAAGTTGTACAAGACGATCGATGGCGGTACGAACTGGAACATCGTCGGCGATGCGACCTTCAATTCGGTATCGCACAGCATCCGCGACATCGTCCTTCATCCCGCGAACAACACGAAGCTCTTCGTATGCAGCAACCAGGGATTGTATCGCAGCGACAACGGCGGAACGAGTTTCACGCAAGTGCAGTCCGGCACATGGCAGGAACTTGAGTTCAAGCCCGGGGATCCAACGACCCTCTATGCGGTGAAACAGACCGGCGTGGTGACGCAGTTCTGGAGGAGCACCGACAGTGGCAACAGCTTCACGCAGATGACGACGGGTTGGCCGGTAGCCGTCGCACCGGATGAGCAGGAACGTACCGAGATCGCCGTGAGCGCTGGGGCACCGAATACCGTGTACGCGTTATGCACGGGCGCGGCCAACGGAGGCAGCGGTCTTTACGGCGTGTACAAGAGCATCGATAGCGGGAGCAGTTGGACCTTCCAATGCTGCGGGACCGGTCCCGGTGGCGTGCCTTCGCTCACGAACTTCAACCTGATGGGCTGGGATGATGGCGGACAGGACGATGGCGGCCAGTACTACTATGACCTCGCCTTCGCCGTTGATCCAGCGGACGCGAACAAGTTGAACGTGTGCGGGGTGCAGCGCTGGGTGAGCACGGATGCCGGCGTTTCCTTCACGTGCCCTGCGAAATGGAGCCACAGCAACAAGGTGGATTATGTGCATGCGGACATCCACGACATGCGCTACTACGGCAATGAGATCTGGCTCGCCAACGACGGCGGCATCTTCTACAGCAACGACGCGGGAGCCACGTTCGATCGCCGCATGTTCGGCATCGCGGGCACGGACTTCTGGGGCTTCGGTGCGGGCGGCTGGACGGGCAGCCAGGTGATGCTGGGGGGCACCTACCACAACGGCACATTGCTGAAGGACAACAACGTGTACACGAACGGCTGGGTGAGCACTGATGGCGGGGATGGCCTGCGCGGATTCGTGCATCCGCAATACGACCGGCGCGCGCTGAGCGATTATGGATACAAGACGCTGAGCGGTGATCGCACGGTGAACAACGGCAACACGGGCTGGAGCAAGCAGCCGAACGCGGACTACATCACTGGGCACAGCAGTGAAGTGGCCTGGCACCCGAACCTGGTGAACACCGCCTACCTCGGCAACGGGAATGCGCTCTGGCGGACCGACGACAACGGTACATCGTTCGTCCAAGTGAAGGACTTCGGCGAATATGTCACCAGCATCGAAGTAGCGTTCAGCGATCCGAGCACGATGTACGTGTGTACCTACCTGGGTTGGTGGGATACGAAGAAGGTCTGGCGGAGCATCGACGCTGGCGTGACCTGGACGAACATCACACCGAGCAGCGCGCAATTGAACGGCAACGATTGGGTCCCCTATGACATCGCGGTGAGCGGAACGGACCCGCAGACGATCTGGCTCGTGCGCACCTCGCAGTACGGCGACTATCCGAACCACGACGGCTACGTGGCCTACAAGAGCGTCAACGGAGGAACGAACTGGACGAACATCACTACCGCCAGCCTGAACGGGGAGTGGCCAACGAACATCGCGCACCAGCTCGGCACCAGCGGCGGTCTCTACATCGGCACACGACGGGCTGTGTACTACCGCAGCGATGCCACGGGCACGTGGAGCTTGTGGAACGCGGGCCTTCCGGCGAAGATCTTCAGCACGCGCATGCTGATCAACTACCGTGATGGCAAGATCCGCAATGCTACAGATCGCAGCGTATGGGAGAGCGCATTGGAAGCGACCGCTCCACCTGTGGCCAACTTCGCTGCGGATAAGCGCACGGTGACCTGTCTCGCACCGATGGTGCAATTCTGGGACAACAGCGCCCTGAGCGGCAACGGTGCCACCTGGAGCTGGAGCTTCCCCGGAGGAAGTCCTTCCACCGCAACCAGTCGAAGCCCACTGGTCACCTACAGCGCGCCAGGCGTGTATGACGTATCGCTCACCGTTACCGACGCGAATGGCACGCATACCCGGACGATCACGGGTTTCATCACCTATGCGAACAGCAACGCCGCCACGCCGGTGAGCGAGAACGCCGAGAACCAGGCCGTAGCACCGACCGGATGGATGCTGGAGAATCCGGACGCGCTGGATACCTGGGGGAACGTTTCCGTGACCGGGGCCGATGGCAACGCCACACGTGCATGGCGCGTGGATTACTACTACTACAACGCACCGGGACAGGTCGATCGGCTCGTGACACCGGTGATCACGCTCGGTGGCAGCGCGGGCACACGGTTGAAGTTCCACCATGCCTACAAGCCGTACGGCGCATCGTACACGGACGGATTGCGTGTGGAGATCAGCACGAACTGTGGCGCGAATTGGACGCAGCTGTACTATCAGGAAGCGCTCGCCTTGGGAACCACGACTACGGGAACCAGTCCGTGGGCGCCCACGGCCGCGAACCAATGGCTGCTGCACGACATCGACCTCAGCGCCTACGACGGCAAGAGCGTGGTGATCCGATTCACCGGAGTGAACGACTACGGCGATCGACTGTATTTGGACAACATATCGGTAACGAACAGCGGCATGCGCCTCGCGCTCAAGCTCATGCTCGAAGGCGCGTTCGACAGCGGTACCGGCAAGATGCGTGATGACCTGCGTGGCGCGGGCATCCTGCCGGCGGTCGAACCGTACACATCGCTCGGCTTCCCGCAAGCGAGCGATGGCGGAGGAGAAGTGCTGCAAGCCGGTGTGACTACCACCACCGGCGAAAACGCGATCGTGGATTGGGTACAGGTGGAACTGCGCAACAGCACAACGCCCACGACCATCGTGGCCACACGTCCGGCATTGGTACAACGCGACGGCGATGTGGTGGCGGAGGACGGTATTTCACCGATCTCGCTGCTCGCTACGGCAGGCAACTATCACGTGGCTGTGCGGCACCGGAACCACCTTGGTGCGATGACCGCCGCGCCGCTGACATTGAGCACGGCCACGACAACGATCGACTTCACCTCATTGGCCACTAGCACGTACGGAACGCAGGCATTGAAGACCATCGGTGGTGAAAATGCTCTGTGGATGGGCAATGTGTTGCGCGATGGTGGCCTGAAGTACACCGGTTCCGGTAACGACCGCGATCCGATCCTCGTGCGGGTCGGGAGCACCGTGCCGAACAACACCGTGAACGGATACTTCATCGAGGACTGCACATTGGATGGCGTGGTGAAGTACACCGGTTCGCAGAACGATCGCGACCCGATCCTGGTGAATGTGGGGAGCACGGTTCCGACGAACGTGCGGGTGGAACAGTTGCCGTAGGTGGATCCACCCGCCCTTGGTAGGTTCGCCCACCCATTCCATTGCCACATGCCCACGACAACGACCACTCCCTTCCTCCAGCATATACAGCAAGAGCTCGATTCCATCCGCGAGGCCGGACTCTTCAAGCGCGAGCGCATCATCACCAGCGAGCAGGGCGCGGAGATCACCGTTAACGGGAAGACCGTACTCAATTTCTGCGCGAACAACTACCTCGGCCTCTCGTCACACACCGATGTCATTGCTGCCGCGCACAAGACGCTCGATACGCACGGTTATGGTATGAGCAGCGTGCGCTTCATCTGCGGTACACAGGACCTCCATAAGGAGTTGGAGAAGAAGCTAGCGGACTTCCACGGAACGGAGGATACCATCCTCTACGCGGCGTGTTTTGACGCGAACGGCGGAGTGTTCGAGCCGCTGTTGCAAGAGGCGGATGCGATCATCAGTGATTCGTTGAACCATGCGAGCATCATCGACGGTGTGCGCTTGTGCAAGGCCATGCGCTACCGCTATGCGAACAACGACATGGCGGATCTGGAGACCCAGTTGAAGTCCGCCCGCAAGGACGGCGCTCGCCACATCATCATCGTCACCGATGGCGTGTTCAGCATGGATGGCATCGTGGCGGACCTGAAAGGCGTGTGCGATCTGGCGGACAAGTACGGAGCGTTGGTGATGGTGGACGAATGCCACGCAGCCGGCTTCATCGGGAAGACGGGCCGCGGCAGCGTTGAAGCGTGCGGCGTCACGGGCCGTGTGGACATCATCACGGGCACGCTCGGCAAGGCGCTCGGCGGCGCGATGGGCGGCTACACCACCGGCCGCAAGGAGATCATCGAGATGCTCCGTCAGCGTTCACGTCCGTACCTCTTCAGCAATTCGCTCGCTCCCGCCATCGTGGGTGCGAGCATCGCCGTGATCGATCTGCTGACGAAGAGCACGACGTTGCGCGACAAGCTCGAAGCGAACGTTCAGCGGTTCAAGACCGGGATCGAAGCGCTCGGGTTCAAGACGCGCGGCGATCGCAGTGCCATCGTTCCGGTGATGCTCGGTGACGCGAAGCTGAGCCAAGTGATGGCGGACAAGCTGCTGGAGGAGGGGATCTACGTGATCGGCTTCTTCTTCCCGGTAGTGCCGAAAGACACGGCGCGGATCCGGGTGCAATTGAGCGCAGCGCATACCGATGCGCACATTGACAAGGCGCTCGGGGCTTTCGGCAAGGTGGGCCGGGAGCTCCAAGTGATCTGACGCCGGTCGTTTGCTCGGGAGACTGGCGCTGGATCAACGGATCCGCTTAACTTCCGCAGCCTTTGGCACTCGCCAAGGCGCCATTCATCCATACTTCCGCCATGTCGCTCATTACCCGCAACAGGAAGCCCTTCGGCGTTGTCGCCCTCATCGCTATCGGTGCTTCGTTTCTCGCATTCGAGCCGTTCGAGCTGCCGAATGCCGGATCAGCAGTGCCGGCCAGCACCTTCGCCAATTTCGAAAGCGGTCATGTCCATCCATTGGACATGACGCCGGACGGCACCAAGCTGCTCG
>Ga0209480_10002683_pt1 | contig 12016 bp, 9 predicted proteins | sample JI61114C2DNA_FD_187501 | JGI IMG/M metagenome (GOLD analysis project Ga0209480, IMG submission 187501) | Wastewater effluent complex algal communities from Wisconsin, to seasonally profile nutrient transformation and Carbon sequestration -... | ecosystem: Engineered > WWTP > Effluent > Algae...
TGGTGCGGCTGTCGATCTTGCTGGTTACGCGGAAGGCGATGCGGGCCGGGAAGTTGGCCTTGATGGTGCCGGTGATGATGTTGACACTCGGACGCTGCGTGGCGATGATGAGGTGGATGCCGATGGCGCGGGCCAGCTGCGCCAAACGGGCGATGGGTGTTTCCACTTCACGGCCCGCGGTCATGATCAAGTCGGCGAACTCGTCCACCACCAGCACGATGTAGGGGAGGAAGCGGTGGCCGTTCTCCGGGTTCAACCGGCGGCTGATGAACTTGGCGTTGTATTCCTTGATGTTGCGCACTTCGGCATCCTTGAGCAGCTCGTAGCGCTCGTCCATTTCAATGCACAGGCTGTTCAGCGTAGCCACCACCTTCTTGGTGTCGGTAATAATGGCTTCGCCCTCGCCCGGAAGCTTGGCCAAGAAGTGCCGCTCGATCTTGTTGAAGAGCGTGAGCTCCACTTTCTTCGGATCCACCAGCACGAACTTGATCTGGCTCGGGTGCTTCTTGTACAGCAGGCTTACCAAAATCGCGTTCAAGCCCACGGACTTTCCTTGGCCCGTGGCACCGGCCATCAGCAGGTGCGGCATCTTCGCCAAGTCGGTCACGAAGGTCTCGTTGCTGATGGTTTTGCCCAGCACGATGGGCAAGTCGTATTTGCTGTTCTGGAATTTCTCGCTGGCCACCACCGCGCGCATGCTTACCACCTGCGGATTGCTGTTCGGTACTTCAATGCCGATGGTTCCTTTGCCGGGGATCGGCGCGATGATGCGGATGCCCAAGGCGGCCAAGCTCAAGGCGATGTCGTCCTCCAGGTTCTTGATCTTGCTGATGCGCACCCCGGCTTGCGGCACGATCTCATACAACGTGACCGTTGGGCCGATGGTGGCCTTGATCTTGTCGATCCCGATGTTGTAGTTGTTGAGCGTGGTAACGATCTTGTTCTTGTTCTCCTCCAGCTCCTCTTTCGTCACCGTAAGCTCGCCCGTGCTGTGTTCGGCCAACAAGTCCAGGGTAGGGGGGACGTAGCTGCTGAGGTCCAGCGTAGGGTCGTATTCGCCGAACTCCTTCAGCTTGGTCTCGATCTCGGATTCGCTCAGGGCTTCTTCGTGGACCGCTGCCTCAACACTGAAGCCGTTCTCTTCGTCGTTGATCCCGCTCAAGTCGGAGGTCACGGCGGTTTCCATTTCCAGCTCCGGGCCACTGGCGAATGCTGTTTTTTCGACTTCCTCAACTGCTTCCGGTTGTTCTTCCTCCACTTCCGGCTCTGGGGTTTCCTCCAATTCTTCCGCAACCCCGGCCACCGGCTTTATCCGGTTCTCCCGCACTTCGCTCCAGTCGCTTACCTCAGCTTCAACAGCCAATTCTTCCACTTCCTCTTTGGGCTTCCGCTCGAACAATGCCGCTACCCAATGGAACGACGGATTGAACGTGTACACCAGGAACGCCGCTGCAGCGAAGAGCACCAACGCACCTGCGCCGAAGGTGCCCAGCCAGCCCGTGAGGTGCGCATTGATGGAGTAGCCGATGCCGCCGCCCAGTACTTGCCAACCGCCTTTCGGGAAAAAGAAGCCCAACAGCGTGGGCAACCAGATCAACGACATCACGCTCCAACGCAAGGTTTTTCCCAAGGGAAGCAGCCACGTGCCCAACGCCAACCGGATGCCGGCCAAGAATGACCACAGCACGAACACGAATGCGGCCACACCGAACCATGTGAAAATGAACTGATGTCCGACCAATGCGCCCAACTTGCCGAGCCAGTTCTCCACCCGCACGTCCGGGCTGAAGATCTCGCCCCAAGGACGGCCCATCAGGTCCTGGTCGATCCGCCAAGTGATCATGTAGCTGGTGAACGCAACCAGCAAATATGCCGCAGCCAGCACCAGGAAAAGCCCGCCCACTTTGCGCACGCGCTCGTCCGCCGCGAATTCACGCAGGCGCGCAAACCGTTCAGTAGTCCCGCTTTCCACGTCCTTCTTGGACTTGGTGCGCTTCTTCTTCACGGGGGCTTCCTCGACCTCTTCGGGCTCGCGGACCTTGTTCTTGCGTTTCTGGGCCAAGGGTGTGGATTGTTGCCGAAAACCCCGCCCATGCGGCATTTCCGTGGTTGGCCGCCTTCTACCGGACGGCTTCAGGCAAAACTACCGGGCCTGCCATAGAGGAACGCCGCAACAAGGCCGCTATTATCAACAACCGCGTGTTGCCTGCGGAAAATGCACTGGATTATGGGGCCAATGCCGGATTCCGTTAATTGCTAATTGCTGATTCCTAATTCCGGCTGCCGAAGCGGCTTTTCGGAAATTAGGAATTAGCAATCCGCAGTGCCTGCGCTATTGACCACTTCTGCGGACGTGCTTGTAAGTCCAATGGGTATAAATCCCCTATTGATTGAAGGTGCCCAGAACCTCCTCAAGCTCGTGGTCCAGCACGGCAGGCGACACTTCTTCATGCCCCGGGCGCAACTGGAACTTGGCTTTGTCCACCGGACCCGGCTTTACCGAACTGGCTTCCATGCGGATGCGGATGTGATGCTGCATCACTTCGTAGCGCATCAAAACGCCGGGGATCTCCTTGTATGGAGTGTACCAGTTGGGAGTGGACATGGTGATGGCGTCGGTGTACCAAACCTCGGCTTCCGGTTGGTCCATGTTTTCGTAAACCAAGTATGCCTTTTTGCAAGGATAGCCTGCTATGGTGTCCACGCTGTTGGTGTAGAGCACCGAAATGGGCTCGGGTGTGCTGTCGATGGCTTCCAAGTCCCGTGGGCCATACTTCGCAAAAAGGCTCTTGCCCATTATGCTCATGTGGTAGTCCACTTCCTGGGCCGGGGTGTTGATCACCATGCTGGTGCGGAAAATGCCCATGCCAGCACTGAGGTCCATGGATTGTTGACCATCGGCGAAGCTGAGCTCCGATTTTTCCGGTAACATGCCGGACATCAGGCCATTAGGGTCCAAGTCTGGAAACGTCATCTTGTACTCGATCACCCCTTCGGTGATGCTTGCCGGCAAAAAAGAATGTCCGCATCCGCTTCCCAATAGCACGGAGCCGACCAGCAATGTGGTCATTTTAGGAATGATGCGGGAATGCGGCATTTAATTGGATTCCCCCCTGTTACGCAAGTGGTTGCGGTTTCGTTGCATCCCCTTGTTCATCGGGTGAATTCGAAGCTGAATGCGGATTTGTTCCCGCGTTCGTCCACCGCGCTGGCTTCTAATTGGTGCTTACCGGGGGCCGAGCTGTACTTGTCGAAGGTGTGTTCCAATATGCTTGCCCCGGGGTCGTATTCCATCATGATCCATTTGCCGTCCAGCTTTACTTCCCAACTGGCAATTCCAGAAAGTCCGTCGCCAATTTTCAACTTGAAGCCTTTTCGGCCTGTCATGTTTGTCTTTAGGTCCACGTTGTATAGTGTCGGGGGAAGCGTGTCCACCATCACAGTGAAATCCCCGAAGTTGCGCACCTTGGCTGTTACTACACCATTGGCATAACTTCCACCTTCAGCGACAGGCTTGCCTTTCACAATGCGGACGATCAATAGCTTGGAATTCAGCTTGTCATCTACGTTATCCTGCACCGCTACATCGATCTCTCCGGACACTTGTAATGGCGTGTTCGCATCCTGTATGCGATGCAAAGGGGCGAGCGCATCCTTCGGCTTGGGAAGTACAGCATAGCGGATCCGCTCATCATCGTACAGTGCAGCCGCTGGCAGGCTGAAGCGCACTCCGTCCTGTACCAGCAAATTGGCTTCGTTGTAGCGAAAGAGCTGGCCCGGTTCCGGGGTGGAAGGCCACGCTGCGGCTTCTTCCGCCGTAGCCCCATGAAGCACAAATGTGAGCTTGCTGCGGTTGCCTGCGGCATCGGTCGCAACTATCTGCACGGCGTGATCTTTACCCGGTTCCACAGTGATGCGTCCTTGCGCCATCTCGTTGCCATAAATCCGTAGCCCGTTGTTCGGCAGTTTGTACAACCTGTTGTATTTCATAGAGTTGCCGGTGTACATGCCGAAGTCCATGTAGGCGTTGCAATAGCGCTGCTTCGCGAAATCAATGTCGTCCAAATGGGCGCTGTACACCTGCGCGCCGTCCACGCTCACGGTGATGTAGCGCACCCCGCACCGGTTGCGGCTGTTGGAATAACTGTCCGTGATGTTCAAGGCCAAGCCCAAGGTGCCGTATGCCGAAAGGTTGGACCCGGCTTTGAGCATATAGGTGGAATCGTTCAGCGCGGTGACCGGAAAGCCCACAGCGCCAGTGCCATAGGGGCTGCAACGCGAGCTGTCGCCCAAGGCGTAGGTCCGGAGGCCGAAGATGCTGGGCGGCACATTATCCGGCGGATTCATGCCATATGCTTGTGGGTCCAGCGCGTGTTGGTCCGAAGTACGGCGTACTTCAAAGTGCAGGTGGGGGCCGCTGGAGCCACCGGTATTCCCGCTGTAGGCGAACACTTCGCCCTGGGTAACAGGCAGTTCACCCCTTGCAAACTCTTTGTCAATGCTGAAATCGCGCGCTTTGTATTGAGCCTCCAAAGTGGCTTCAGCGAATGCGCCTTTCAAATGATCCAGGTGGCCATAAACAGTGGTGTAGCCTGAAGGATGGTCGATATAAACCGCCTTGCCGTAGCCCCACGGGCTGATCTTGATGCGGCTGATCCAGCCATCGGCCACCGCCTTTACCGGCTGTCCGATCCGGCCGCCGGTCTTCATGTCCAAGCCCGAATGGAAGTGATTGGATCGCAGCTCCATGAAATTCCCAGCCACTTCCAAGGGCAGGTCCATGGGGTGGATGAAATTCGGCTTTTCTTGAGAGAAAGCAACCGCAGTGACTAAATTTAATGCGCAGAAGGCGAGGGACTTGAGGTGATTCACTTCGTAGTTTGGTTTGTGGGTGGAAGAGGGAGACTTGAGTCCTGATTGGTTTGACGCAGAGGCGCAGAGACGCAGAGAAATGCAATGGTTCTTTCGCTTGAACGAGTGCCTGCCGACTGCCACTGCCACTGCCAACCGCCAACTGATTTCTCCGCGCCTCTGCGCCTCCGCGTCCCCTGATATCCTCGCATTCTGCAAAGTTCGATTTCCCCCCTTCACCTTCAAGCCAAGCAAACCAAACATGGTCAACATGGCCCCGTGCAAACAAAAGGCGTGCTGCATTGCCGAACCCGGCTATCTTTGACACGGACCATACCGGTCTTTTGTTCCCGTGAATGGAAGGATTGCTTGAGCGGATCAGCGCTGCACGCACTAAAGTGCAGCAGGACCAACGTGAGCGTTCGCGCCTACGTGCGGCCTCCGATGCCCTTGATGGCACCTTGCGTGACAAGGCCCGCGAGGCCGAAGTGCTCAAGGCAAGGATCCAGGAACTGGAACAGGAGAACGAGGTTCTCCGAACGGCAAAAGCGGCCACTGCGGCCGCAAACCGGACGGGATCGAAGGAAAAGATCGACGAACTGGTGAGTGAGATAGACCGATGCTTAGCCCTGTTGAACACCTGAGCGCCACGGACGGAAACACCATGGAAGAACGATCAATACGGATTGAATTGGCCGGGCGGGCATACCCCCTCACCATCCACCCGGATGAGGAGGAGAACATCCGCGCGGCTGCTAAAGAGCTGAACGAGAGCATTACACGGTTGAAGGCCGGATACCCACTTACCGACAAGCAGGACCTGCTGGCCATGGCCGCGTTGGAAGTGACCACCCGCGCACTGAACTCCGCCAAACCCACACCATCGCAGACCGACAAGGAAGTGATGGACGAATTGGAACGGCTGCTCAACGACCTCAACGGATAGATCCAACCTTCGCTCCCCGGAGCACCGAATGGTCCACTGAACCATCAACACAAACAGTGGACATGAATTTTGACATCGTAGCAGCACTGATCGGGGCCATCGTGGGCCTCTTGGCGGGCAGCGGCATCGTATACACCGTACTGAACGGCATGCTGAAGAAGCGCCGCCATTCCATCATTCGGGAAGCCGAAGCGGAAGGCGAGGCCATTAAAAAGGAAAAGCTCCTGCAGGCCAAGGAAAAATTCCTGGAACTGAAGGAAGAGCACGAACAGGTTGCCCAGGAAAAAGACAAGCGCCTCAACCAAGGCCTGGAAAAGAACAAGCAGCGCGAGCAGCAGCTTAGTCGCCAACAGCAGGATCTTTCGAACCGCGAAAAGCAGGTCAACGCGATGCAAGGCGAAATCGACCAGCGCATGCAGGGAATCGAATTGCGCCGGCAGGAAGTGGAAAAGAACCACGAGAAGCAGGTGGTGCAACTGGAAAAGATCAGTGGCCTGAATGCCGAAGACGCCAAAAAGCAATTGGTGGACAGCCTCCGCGATGAAGCCCGCACCAACGCCATGGCGCTGGTGAAGGACGTGGTGGAGGAGGCGAAGACCACCGCCAACAAGGAGGCCAAGCGCATCATTATCCAGACGATCCAGCGCGTGGCCACCGAACATGCCGTGGAGAACGCGGTGAGCACCTTCCACATTGAGAACGACGAGCTGAAAGGCCGCATCATCGGCCGCGAAGGCCGCAACATCCGCGCACTGGAAGAGGCCACGGGCGTGGAGATCGTGGTGGACGATACCCCCGGTGCCATCATGCTGAGCTGCTTCGACCCCGTACGCCGCGAACTGGCACGCCTCGCCCTGCACCAATTAGTGAAGGACGGACGTATTCACCCCGGTCGCATCGAGGAGATCGTTGCCAAAACGAAGAAGCACCTCGAAGATGAGATCATGGAGATCGGCAAGCGCACCTGCATCGACATGGGCATCCACGGCCTGCACAACGAACTGATGCGCATGGTGGGCCGCATGCGCTACCGCAGCAGCTACGGCCAAAACCTGCTGCAACACAGCCGCGAAACCGCCAACCTCTGCGCCACCATGGCCGCCGAGCTCGGCCTCAACGTGAAAGCCGCCAAGCGAGCGGGGTTGCTGCACGACATCGGCAAGGTGCCCGAAGACAATCCCGAATTGCCACACGCCCTGCTCGGCATGCAACTGGCCGAGAAATACGGAGAGAAACCCGATGTCTGCAACGCCATCGGAGCACACCACGACGAGATCGAGATGACCGGCCTGCTCTCGCCGATCGTGCAAGCCTGCGATGCCATCAGCGGCGCACGCCCCGGTGCCCGTCGCGAGGCCACGGAGCAGTACATCAAGCGCCTCAAGGACCTCGAAAGTGTGGCCATGAGCTACGAAGGTGTGTCCAAAGCATACGCCATCCAAGCCGGTCGCGAGCTGCGCGTAATGGTGGAAAGCGACCGTGTTACGGATGCCGAAGCCGACAGCATCAGCATGAGCATCGCGGACCGCATCCAATCGGAAATGACCTACCCCGGCCAAGTGAAGATCGTGGTGATCCGCGAGAAACGCTCGATGGCTGTGGCGAAGTAGAAGTGATGCCCGCCGCCGTGCCCACCACCCTCGTAACCGGCGGCGCAGGCTTTATCGGTTCGCACGTGTGCGATGCGCTGCTGGCTCAAGGCAACGCCGTGCGGTGCTTGGACAATTTGGCTACGGGCAACTTGCGCAACATCGAACATTTGCAAGGCGCGAAAAACTTCACCTTCGTGCAAGGCGACATCCGCGAAGCGCGGGACGTGGAACAGGCGCTGGTCGGTGTGGATGCCGTGGTACACCTGGCTGCCTTGGGAAGCGTGCCGCGCTCCATCGCCTTTCCATTGGACAGTGAAGCCGCGAACCTCGGTGGTTTCCTCAACGTGCTGGAAGCCGCACGGCATGCGGGGTTGAAACGCATTGTTTACGCCAGCAGCAGCAGCGTGTATGGCGATAGCCCCGCGCTTCCCAAGCGGGAAGGGCAGGAGGGAAATCCGCTTTCACCCTATGCTGTCACCAAAATGATGGACGAGGTGTACGCCGGGCTTTACCACCGTCTGTTCGGCATCGAGACCATCGGCTTGCGGTTCTTCAATATTTTCGGAGAACGTCAAGATCCCGAAGGAGCTTATGCCGCTGCCATTCCGAAGTTCATTCGAGCATTGTTAAAGCACGAAGCACCAGTGGTTCATGGCGACGGCCACCAGACGCGCGATTTCACCTACGTGGGCAATGCCGTGCAGGCCGTGCAGTTGGCGCTGGAGACCCCGAAAGCTTGTGCCGGTGAAGTGTTCAACATCGCTTACGGAGACAGTTGCGACTTGCTTGATCTGATCGGGAAATTGCAAAGCAGGCTCGCCCGGATCGACCCGGCCATTGCAGGCGTCGGCGTGGAACATGCGCCACCGCGTGCCGGTGATGTGCGAGCTTCGTTAGCCGATGTTTCCAAAGCCAAAGAACAACTCGGCTACGCTCCGCGTTTCAGCTTGGACGAAGGATTGGAACGCGCCGTGCCATGGTACGCGGAGCATTGGCGCTAATTGAGCCACAATGGAAAAGAAGACCTTGGTGCTGGGTGCCAGCTTGAACGACGATCGCTATTCCAACCGTGCCATCCGCGCACTGCGGCAACATGATCAACCCGTTGTGGCCGTAGGGTTGCGCGAAGGCGAGGTGGCGGGCGTGCCCATTGTGAAAACGATCCCCGAAGGGTTGATCGTGGATACCGTGACGATGTACCTCAATGCGTACAACCAAAAAGCGTGGGAGCAAGCCGTGCTGGCGTTGAAGCCGAAACGGATCATCTTCAATCCCGGCGCGGAAAACCCGGAGCTGGCTGCAATGGCGAAGGCGCAAGGGGCGGAAACGCTGGATGCCTGCACGTTGGTGATGCTGGCGACGGGGCAATTCTGAGGAGAGAAACGGAGAGGGGAGAGGTAGAGATTACACCACAGAGTCACGGAGGCACAAAGAACACAGGGGATTAGTCGGTAGCGGCAGTAAGCAGTACGAAGTGCGCGTCGGCATTACTTTGGCTAATGCTCGGCCCCAGCCGAGCGGTAATATTGGGTCGCGCGTCGCGACAATTCTGATTCAAATCTCAATGTCCGAGGCTGGCGCTCGCGTGTCGCGAGTGCCAACCTCCGCCAAAATTGCCGCGCAAGCCTCTCTCACAAGATCTTCAGTAATGCACAACGGCGGTGCGATGCGGAACGCGGTAGGGCAGCTGAGGAACCAAAAGCCCAATACGCCGCGTTTCAAACAGCCCATTACAGCGTGCTGCACTTTTTCCGCATCGCCGAGGTCCACAGCGAGCATGAGGCCCGTGCCGCGCACTTCTTTTATTGCTGGGTGAATGAGCAATTCCTTGAAGAGCCGGCCCATGCGTTCGGCATTTTCGGCAAGCGCTTCTTCTTCCAGAACTTCCAAAGCCGATAAGCCAGTAGCGCATGCTACCGGGTGACCACCGAATGTGGTGATGTGCCCCAAAACCGGGTTGTGCGTAAGCAGTTTCATGCGCTCCCGTGAACTGACGAAGGCGCCCATGGGCATGCCGCCGCCCAAGGCTTTCCCAAGCACCAAGATATCCGGCACCACGCCGAAATGCTCGAAGGCAAAGCGCTTGCCCGTGCGGCCGAAGCCGGTCTGCACTTCATCGAAAATGAGCATGGTGCCTGTTTCATCGCAACGCTGGCGCAATGCGCGCATCCATGCAAGGTCGGGGATGCGCACACCGGCATCGCCTTGGATGGGTTCGACCACCACGGCCGCCGTGCTGTCGTCGATCAACGTAAGGCCTTCGGTGCTGTTGAAGGTGATGAAATGCACATCCGGCAACAGGGGCCGGTTGCGGTACTTCTTCTCCTCGTTCCCGGTGATGCTGAGTGACCCGTGCGTGCTGCCGTGGTAACTCTTGTGGCATGCCACCAACTTCGTGCGACCGGTGATTCGCTTGGCCAGCTTGAGCGCGGCCTCGTTGGCTTCGGTGCCGCTGTTCACGAAGTACACGCTGTCCAATCCCGCAGGCAACAAGCTGGTCAAACCTTCCGCAAAACGCACTTGCGGTTCTTGGATGAATTCGCCGTACGGAATGACGTGCAGGTACTTGTCCGCTTGCGTTTTGATGGCCGCCACCACTTTTGGGTGGCGATGCCCCACGTTGTTCACTGCGAGGCCAGCGACTAGATCCAAATAGCGCTTGCCGTCGCGCGTGTGCAGGTGGCAGCCTTCCGCGCTAACAATGTCCAACGCGATGGGATAGGGGCTGGTTTGGGCGAGGGAAGACATTTCGATCAGAAAATTAGACGATCAGATGATCAGACAATTAAATGTCGGCCTCAATGCCTCAATGGATCATGCCCGCAGGTTCACCGCCTCGGGACCCTGCGATGGGACGATTACTTCCGCTTCAACACGCGCTTCACCGCCGCCACCACGTCCGGCGTGTCCAAGCCGTACTTCGCCAAAAGCTGATCTGCTGTGCCGCTTTCGCCGAAGCTGTCGTTCACCGCCACGTATTCCATTGGCGTGGGCATTTCCCGTGCGAGCAACTGCGCGATGCTGTCGCCCAAGCCGCCGTTCCGTTGGTGTTCCTCGCAGGTCACTACGCATCCGGTCTTCTTTGCGGAAGCCAGAACAGCCTCATTGTCCAACGGTTTGATGGTGTGGATGTTGATCACCTCCGCGCTGATGCCCGCTTTCTCCAGTTCCTCCATGGCCTGTAGCGCTTTCCAAACCAAATGGCCGCAAGCGAAAATGCTCACGTCCGTGCCTTCACTCAGCATTTGCCCCTTGCCAATTTCAAACGGCATGTCCGGCGCAATGAAAACCGGCCACTTCGGGCGACCGAACCGGAGGTAGACCGGGCCTTCATGGTCGGCGATAGCGATGGTGGCCTGCTTGGTCTGGTTGTGGTCGCAAGGCACGATCACCGTCATGCCCGGCAACATCTTCATCAGGCCGATGTCCTCCAAGATCTGGTGCGTGGCGCCGTCTTCACCCAAGGTCAACCCCGCGTGACTGGCACAGATCTTTACGTTTTTCCCCGCGTAGGCGATGCTCTGGCGGATCTGGTCATACACCCGACCGGTGCTGAAGTTCGCGAACGTGCCCGTGTAAGGGATTTTCCCGCCGATGGTGAGGCCAGCGGCCATGCCCATCATGTTCGCTTCGGCAATGCCCACTTGGATGAAGCGCTCCGGAAATGCCTCCGCGAAGGCTTCCATTTTCAGCGAGCCGGTAAGATCGGCGCACAGCGCAACAACTCGGTCGTCTGCTTTGCCGACTTCCAACAGCCCGGCTCCGAATCCGCTGCGTGTGTCTTTTTTATCGAGTACGGGGTAGGTGGTCATGTTGGTTGGTTGTTGGACGTTGAGGCGCGGAGGCGCAGAGAATGCAAAGTGGTGGTTGGTTATTGGACGCTGAGGCGCAGAGATTTTATCTGATGGTTGGTGATTGGACGATTGAAGACTGCCACTGCCGACTGCTTCTGTTAATTAATTTCCCTGTGTTCTCTGTGTCTCCGTGACTCTGTGGTGTAAATCTCTTCTTCCGCTCTCCCCGTCAAAGTTCGATGTTTACCGCTCTTCCGCTTACCACCGTCACATCTTTCACGATGGAAAACGCTGTTTCGTGTGCACCACTAGGTCGATAGATCACGCGGTAGTCGCCGGGTAGCAGTTTGAATTGATCGCGTGCGGTCCGCGTATCCAGGTCCACCACCCATTTGAGTTCGTTGCCGTCCTTTTGAAAAATGGCACCGGGCCCGGCGACGCTGGCCACTACGTTCAGCACGCCGCTCCTCGGAATGCTCACCGGAGTTACGCCGCTCTGTTTGATGACGACGCCGGGGATGTACAGCCGCGGCAGCGTGAGCACTTCCAAGTCATACGTGCCGGTGCGATAGAGCTGCGAAGTGTTCATCGGCTGCGCGTTCAGCGTGGCTGTTTCGCCCTGCTTGCGCACAATGCACGCCACGGGGAATTCCGTCGTTACCGCGCCTTCGATCTTCAATTCCAAGCGACCTTGACCGGCCACCAAAGCGATCACGTTGTGTTGCCCCGGCTCGATGGTTACGTTCTGTTTTACGCTCGGCGGAACGGTGTGCGCCACGATGCGGTAGGTGAAAACCGGGTCAATGTTCAGCGTGTCCGGCTCGCCATTCAGC
>Ga0209480_10002684_pt1 | contig 12012 bp, 9 predicted proteins | sample JI61114C2DNA_FD_187501 | JGI IMG/M metagenome (GOLD analysis project Ga0209480, IMG submission 187501) | Wastewater effluent complex algal communities from Wisconsin, to seasonally profile nutrient transformation and Carbon sequestration -... | ecosystem: Engineered > WWTP > Effluent > Algae...
GAGCAGCTCCGGCACCACACCGGCGACGGCGGGTCGCGGCGCGGCGCCCTCGAGCACGTCCGCGGGGCCGGTGCCCGCGCGCGCGAGTCGACTCGCCGGCAGGTACACGCGGCCGCGGCGGGCGTCCTCGGCGACGTCGCGGCAGATGTTGGTCAGCTGCATCGCCACGCCGAGGTCGAGGGCGAAGGGCGCGGCGATCGGGTCGCGGACCCCGAGCACGCCGCACATCATCAGGCCGACCGTGCCGGCCACGCGGTAGCAGTAGCGCAGCAGCGCGGCGTCGTCGGCGAGCGCGACCGGGCCGCTGTCCGAGCGCACCCCGGCGATCAGCTCGAGCGCGACGGCGCGGTCGACCCCGTACTCGTCCATCAGCTCGCCGAACACGGCGATCAGCGGGCGCGCCGGGGCCTGGCCGCGCAGCTCGGCCTCGACCCGGGCGACGGCGAGGCTGCCGGCGGCGACGTCACTGGCCTCGTCGACGAGGTCGTCGACCAGGCGACAGAAGGCGTAGACGACCGCAGCCTGGTCGCGGCGCGCGGCGCCGAGGAAGCGGCCGGCGAGCTCGAAGGTCCGGGCGTGGCGCGCGAGCACCTCCCGGCTCTCGGCGCTCACCCGCGCACGATCGCTCACGAGGCGGCCGCCCGCACGGACCTGTCCTTGGGGACAGGGACGCGCTCACCCTGCGGCGGCGCCGGGAACACCCGCTCGAGCACCTTGGCGGAGGACAGCACGCCGGGCATGCCGGCCCCGGGGTGGGTGCCCGCGCCGACGAAGTACAGGCCCTCCACGTCCTCCGAGCGGTTGTGATAGCGGAAGAAGGCCGACTGGCTGAGGCGCGGCTCGGGGCCGAAGGCGGCGCCGCCGACCGAGCGCAGGGTGGTCTCGAAGTACTGCGGGGTGATGTGGCGCTGGGTGACCAGGTTCTCCTTCAGGCCGGGGAGCTGGCCCTGGTCGAGGAAGTCGAGGATGGTGTCGAAGTAGCGCTGGCCCTTGGCCTCCCAGTCGATCTTGCCGAGGGTGTTGGGCACCGGCGAGAGCACGTAGAAGTTCTCGTGGCCGGGCGGGGCCAGGCTCGGGTCGCTGCGCGTGGGCGCGTGGAGGTACAGCGAGAAGTCGGCGGCGAGGATCTTGCGCTCGAAGATGTCCTCGAGCAGCTCGCGGTAGCGGTGGCCGAGCACGATGGTGTGATGGGCGAGCTGCGGCCAGGTCTTCTTGGCGCCGAAGTAGCCGACGAACAGGCCCATCGACAGCTTCTTCTGCTTGATCACGAAGTCGCGGTTCCAGCGGCGGTGCCGGGCGGCGACCAGGCGGGTGTAGACGAAGGCCGGGTCGGCGTTGCTGACCACGGCGCTGCAGCGGATGCGCTCGCCGCTGCCGAGGCGCACGGCGACCGCCTTGCCGCCCTCGACCTCGATCTCCGTCACCGGGCTGCTGCAGCGCAGCTCGGCGCCGATCTCGTCGAGCAGGCGGACCATGCCCTTGATGATCGAGGTCGTGCCGCCGAGCGCGAACTCGACGCCCCACTTGCGCTCGAGCCAGTGGATCAGGGCGTAGATCGCCGGAGCGCGGAAGGGGTTGCCGCCGATCAGCAGCGGCTGGAAGGTGAAGACCTGGCGCAGGCGATCATCCTTGATGTACTGCGCGACCCAGCTGTAGATCGACTTCCAGCAGCCGAGGCGGACCAGGTCGGGGACGATCTTCACCATGTCGGTGAAGCGGTCGAAGGGCTGGTCGACCAGCTGCGTGTAGCCGACGTCGAAGATGCGCCGGGCGTGGTCCGCGAGCTTGCGGTAGCCGTCGACGTCGGCGGGGCTGAACGCGGCGATCTGCGCGAGCAGGCGCTCCTCGTCGCCGACGTAGTCGAAGTGCGAGCCCTCCGGGAAGACCACCCGGTAGAACGGGTCGACCGGCACGAATTGGATGTAGTCGCGACGATCGCGGCCGACCAGCGCGAAGAGCTCGTCGAAGAGGTAGCTGGCGGTGACCACCGTCGGGCCGGCGTCGAAGGAGAAGCCGTCCTGCACGAACACCGCCGCGCGCCCGCCCGGCTGGTCCATGGCCTCGAGGACGACGACCTCGTGACCCATGGCCCGCAGGCGGATCGCCGCCGCGAGGCCGCCGAGCCCTGAACCGATGACGATGACTGGATCTCTGCGCATGCCGTGCACTCCTGGGTTCGCCGGCGCCAAACATAGTCAGGGTCGACGCATCCGCCCGTCAATTCGGGCGCAGAAAGGTCACGGGCGGTCTCTGGCCGGGCGTGCGTTGACGCGCGGCGCCCGCTTTCACGGGGTGGCCCGCGCCGGTAAGCTGCGCTGTCCGAGAGACCTCGATGCATCACGCCGGCCCCGTCCTCACCACCCTCGCGCTCATGTTCACGGTCGGCTGCGGCGGCGACGGGGGCTCCGCCACCGCGGCCAGCGGGAGCTCGACCACGAGCGAGACGGCCACGACCGGGGTCACCCCGACCACGGGCGAGTCCTCGATGGGCACCGACCCGGACCCGACCGGCGGCGCGGCGGCGCCGACCTACTGGCAGGATGTCGCGCCGATCTACTTCGAGAAGTGCGGGAGCTGTCACCGGGACGGCGGCATCGCGCCCTTCGTGCTGACGGACTATGCGAGCGCCAGGACCTGGTCGGCGCCCTCGGCGGCCGCGGTCGGGGCCCGCACCATGCCGCCGTGGCTGGTCCGCGACGACGGCACCTGCGGCACCTTCCAGGACTCGAAGGCGCTCGGCGCGGACGAGATCGCGGTGATCGAGGCGTGGGCGGAGGGCGGCGCGCCCGAGGGCACGCCGCGCGACGACCTCATGCTCCCCGAGCTCGACCACCTGGCCGAGGGCCTCGACTTCGCCACGCCGGTCTTCGTCCCGGAGATCGTCGGCGGCGACCTGGCCCCGTCGGACGAGTACCGCTGCTTCCTGATCGATCAGGAGTTCGCCGCGGAGACCTTCATCACCGGCTTCGACGTCCTGCCCGGCAACGACAAGATCGTCCATCACGTGCTCGGCATCGTCGTCGACCCGACGAAGGACACCGGCGGCGGCAAGACCAACGCCGACGTCATGGCCGAGCTCGACGCGCAGTCGCCCGACCGCGACGGCTGGCCCTGCTTCGGCGTCGCCGGCGACGGCGTCGAGGAGGCCGGGATCCCGGTGACCTGGGCGCCCGGCATGGGCGTCGTGCACTTCCCCGACGAGACCGGCTTCCGCGTCGAGGCCGGCTCCAAGCTCGTCCTTCAGGTCCACTACAACCTCGCCGACCCGAAGGTGATCGGCGAGTCGGACAGCACCGTGATGCGCCTGGAGCTGGCCGACTCGGTCCCGCGCGAGGGCTTCTTCAACCTGCCCGACCCGTTCCTCGAGTCGCTCGGCGAGGCCATGCCCGCGAAGCTCGAGCCCGGCCAGGACGCCGTCGAGTACACCTGGGAGCTGCCGGTCGGTCTGTACCTGGCCAGCCTCGGGATCCTCGAGACCGACCTCTACGGGGTCTTCCCGCACATGCATCAGCGCGGCCGCAAGATGACCATCGAGCTCATCGACGACGACGACACGCGCTGCGCCGCCGACGTCCAGCGCTGGGACTTCGGCTGGCAGTTCTATTACTTCTACGCGCAGCCGCTCAAGATCACGCCGTCGACCAGCCTGCGGGTGACCTGCGAGTACAGCACCCTCGGCGACACCGAGCCGGTCCTGCCGGGCTGGGGCACGAACAACGAGATGTGCCTCGCCGGCGTGTACGCCGTGCCCGTGCTGTGAGCGCCGTGCTGGAGAAGCTCATGAACCCGGGCACCTATCAGTACCCGAGCGACTTTGCCCGCAAGTACATAGCGAGAGGCAAGGCCGAGGGTATGGCGCAGACGCTCCTCAAGCTGCTGCACGTCAAGGGCCTCGCCGTCCCCACCGAGCTCGCGGCCCGCGTCGAGTCCTGTCAGGAGTTCGACCAGCTCGACCGCTGGATCGAGCGTGTCCTCTCCGCGACCGTGCTCGGCGAGGTCGCACGCGCCGCCTGAGCGCCGCCTCCTCTCGCTGCCGCGCCCAGGCTGAGCCCGCCGGCGCGTGCGACCTCGGAGAGGTCGTGACGCGAGGCCGTCACTTCGTGTACTTGACGGAGCAGCCCCAGGCGCGGGTCTCGGCGGTGGTGACCGGCTTGCCGGCGACGACGGCCGCGAGCGCGTCCTCGAAGTGAGCGACCCGGGCGTCGCCGTCGGGCACGCCCATCGGCGCGTTGTCGAGGGCGCCGCGGTAGGCGAGCAGGCCGCGCTCGTCGATGACGTAGAGGTGCGGCGTGTTGCTGGCGCCGTAGGCGTGGCCGACCGCGCCGGTCTCGTCGAGGAGGATCGGGTGGGTCAGCGACCAGGTGGCGGCCGCCTGCTTGTTGACCTCGGCGCCGTGGCCCTGCTTGCCGGGCCCGCCGCTGTTGATCGCCAGCCACACCACGCCGGTCGCGGTCGTGCGCGCGGCGAGGTCCTTGAGCGCTCCCTCGCCGTGGGCCGCCTTGACGAAGGGACACTCGGGGTTGAACCACTCGAGCACCACGCGCTTGCCCTTGAAGTCCGAGAGCTTAACCGTGCTGCCGTCGGCGGCCGGCAAGGTGAAGTCGGGGGCCGGCTGACCGACCGCCGCGCTGGCGCTGGCGTCGGCGAGCGGGTTCGGGGCGGTCGAGGCCGGGGTCGCCGCGGGGGTCGCCGCGGGGGTCGCCGTGGGGGTCGCCGTGGGGGTCGCCGTGGGGGTCGCTGCGGCTGCAGGGGTCGAGGCGGGCGCGGCGGCGGGCGCCTTGGCGCCGCCGTCGCAGGCGAGGGTGAGGGACACGAGCAGAAGAGGACGGTACATGCGAGGCTCCGTCTCCCGTGTACCACTGCTCGCGGGCGTTGTCGCAGCGGGGCCCGCGGCACGCGCAGCCCGTGGCGCGTGCTAGGCTCGCGCGCCATGGTCGACCCCGACGTCCGCTCGCGCACTGGTGCCCATGATGTCGGTGACGACCGTGACGACGGCGGCGAGGCGATCGAGCGCGCGAGCCCGGACGACGAGCTGCCGGTCGTCGCCCGCCTCGTCATCGAGATCCGCTCCGACGGCACGCGCACGGTGGCTCGCGGCGCGCTCGAGCAGGCCGAGCTCGGTGAGCGCATCGGCGTCGAGGCCCGCGGCGGGAGCCCGGCCGCCCTCGCGGCCGACCTGCTGCGCGCGATCATCTCGCTGCCGCTGCACAGTACGCTGTCTCGCTGGACAGGTCGCGAGGGACAGGTCCCAAAGGCCAGCCTCGACGCCGCGCGGGAGCCGGCGCCCGGCGTGGTCGGACGGGTACGCGAGGCGCTGACCGGTCGGCTGCGCCGCAAGCTCGGCCTGGACGGCTGAGGCGGCTCGGCCCCCGCGGCTCAGCCAGGGGACGCGGCGCGGTTGACGATGTCGATCGGGGCCTCGCAGCCCGAGTCGCGCAGCTTGCAGCCGCGACATGCGGCGCCGCGCCAGATGTGCTCGTAGAGCGCCTGGACCTGGTCGATCACGTCCTCGTCGTCGGTGATCATGCCGAGCTCGAAGTTGCGGCGGCCCTCGCCCTTGGCGCCGAGGCCCGCGCCGGTCCAGTTGGCGCTGCCGAGGTAGCAGAACTGGCCGTCGATCAGCACGGTCTTGAGGTGCACGCGCGGGCACTGGCGCAGCTCGAGGCCGCCGCGGACCAGCTTGGGCCGGCGGTCGAAGCTCGCGCGAAAGGGGCCCGAGGGGGCGCCGGCGTGCAGGATGCGGAGCTCGACGCCGCGGGCGGCGAGCGTGCTCATCACCTCGAGCACCGAGTGGAAGCGGGCGCGGGCGCGGCCGGTCGCGCGCGGGTCCTCGATCAGCAGCTCCTTGAGGTTGGCGGTGGCGATCCACACGCTGGTGCGGGCGGCTCGCAGCGCGGTGAAGATGCGATCGTAGTGGCCGCGCCCGGCGATCAGCGATAAGCGCACGGGACGGGCGGGCAGGGCGAAGTCCACGGGCCGCGCAGGCTAGGCGCGCGGCCGCGGCGCGGCAAATTTCCGGCGCTTCAGCGGCGCGGGACGTCGGGCTCGATGAAGCTCCAGCGGACCTCGGGGCAGCGCGCGCGGAGGCGGTCCTCGAGCTCGTTGATGGCGCGGCTGACCTCCTCGACGGTCATCGTCAGCACGAAGCCGAGCTTCATCGCCACGATCACCTCGCCGGGGCCCTGCTGCACGGTGATCAGGCGCAGGACGCCGGTGATGCGCTGGTCCTCGGCGATCGAGGCGTGCACGCCGGCGACGATCTCCGGGTCGGCGGCCTCGCCGACGATCAGCGACTTGACCTCGAGGGCGAGGAAGATGGCGACGCCGATCAGCACGAAGCCGATCAGCAGGCTGCCGATCGCGTCGTAGATGCCGTCGCCGGTGGCGGCGGCGAGGCCGACGGCGATCATGGCGATCAGCAGGCCGAGCACCGCCGCGGAGTTCTCGCCGAACACGACCACGAGGTCGGAGTCCTTGCTGTCGCGGAGGAAGCGAAAGAAGGGCCGACCCTTGCGGCGCAGGTTGAGCTCGACGACGTTCTTGTAGGTGGCCCAGCTCTCGAGCAGCAGGGAGAAGCCGAGGATCACCAGGGCGAGCCGCATGTCGCCGACCGGCTCGGGGTGCTGCAGCTTGTGCACCGACTCGTAGATCGAGAACATGCCGCCGCCGGTGAACAGCAGCAGCGCGACCATGAAGGACCAGAAGTAGAGGACGCGGCCGTAGCCGAGCGGGTGGCTCGCGCTCGGCGGCCGGCGCGACTTGTGCACGCCCATCAGCAGCAGGCCCTGGTTGCCGCAGTCGGCGAAGGAATGCAGGGTCTCGGCCATCATCGAGCCCGATCCGGTCATCACCGCGGCGATCCCCTTGGCGACCGCAATGACGAAGTTGATGACCAGCGACTGGATGATGTGAGCGGTCGAGCCGGCCATCGAACCGCGGTTGTAACACGGGGTTTTGGGGCCCCGGCGGGCGCGGTCTCGCGCGATGCGTGGCTTCGCGCTGTTCGGAAATAGACGTACGTTGGATTACGTTAATTTCTTGATGCTGCTTACGCGTTCAGTATCCTGGCCCCATGACGACGGTGGCGCTTCAGTGGGCGGAGGGGCGCGTTGAAGGCCTTTCAGAGGGCACGGGCGTCGCGCTCGGGCAGCTGGCGGAGCCGGGGCGGTTGACCGAGATCTCCGGGGTGGGGGCCTCGGCGCGGCACACCACGGCGGTCGCGCTGGTGCGACAGGCGCAGCTCGAGGGCGAGACGACCGTGTGGGTGCAGCCCGCGGGCGGGCCGCTGTATCCGCCGGACCTCGCCGAGTCGGGCGTCGACCTCGACGCGCTGGTCGTCGTGCACGTGCCGGAGGACCGCGGGCAGGTCGGCCTGGCCCGCGCCGCCGAGCTGCTGCTGCGCTCGGGGGCCTATGGGCTGTGCGTCGTCGATCTCAGCGCGGCGGACTCGATCTGTCCTTCAGGGCATGTGCATTCCGACATGTCCCCGCAGCCAGCTCGTCCGCCGCGGCTCAAGGGCAGCGCCTGGCAGGCGCGGCTGGCCGCGCTGGCGCGCCTGCATCACAGCCGGGTCGTCGTGCTGACGCGGGCCGCGGCCGATCGGGCCTCGCTGGGGCCGATGGTCGGGCTGCGCATCGATCCGCGGCGCGAGCGGCGGGCGTCGGGGCTGTTCGCGGTCCGGACCGCGGTCCTCAAGCACAAGGGCGGGCCGCTGCTGGCCGCGGCGACGCTGCGGCGCGGACCCTGGGGGCTGTGAGCGCGATGACCGAGCGGATCGCCTGCCTCGACCTGCCCGCGCTGCCGCTGCAGGCGCTGCTGCGCGCGCGGCCGGCGTGGCGCGCGGGGCCGGTGGCGGTGCTGGCGCGGCCGGACCTGCAGGCGGAGGTCCTGCACGTCAACACGGTGGCGCGGCGGCGCGGGCTGACGCCGGGGATGAAGCACGCGGCCGCGCTGGCGCTGGTGCCGGACCTGCACGCCGAGGCGGTCGACGCCGGGCTGCTGGGGAGCGCGGGGGCCGAGCTGCTGGAGCTGCTGCTGCGCCGCGCGCCGCGGGTCGAGCCGGGCGAGCCGGCGGGGGTGTTCTGGATCGATCCGACCGGGCTGCTGCGGCTGTTCGGCGACCTCGATCGCTGGGCGTCTGGTCTCCTGGCCAGCTTGAAGCTCGCGGGCTTCGTCGGCGGGCTGGTGGTCGGCTTTCATCGCCACCGCGCGCACGCGCTGGCCTGCGTGCGGCGCGAGGCGCTGGTGCTCGGCGACGCGGAGCAGGAGCTGGCGCAGGCGGCCCAGGTCCCGCTGGCGCGCCTGGAGCTGCCGGCGGGGCTGACCGACAGCATGCGTCAGCTCGGCGTGCATCACCTCGCGGGCTTCCTGTCGCTGCCGCCGGCGGAGCTGCGGGCCCGCTTCGGCGCGGCGGCAGCGGCGGCGCAGGCCCGCTATCTCGAGCCGCCGCCGCCGCTGCGGCCGGTGCTGCCGGACGAGCCGGTGCTCGAGTGCTTCGAGCTCGAGCAGGCCGACGACAACCGCGAGCGCCTGCTGTTCGCTATGAAGCCGCGCCTCGATCGCCTGCTGCTGCGGCTCGCGGCGGAGGGCGAGGCCCTGGCGGCGCTGCAGCTCGACCTCGAGCTCGAGCACGCGCCGACCCTGCGCACGCAGATCGAGCCGGCCGCGCCCGCGGGGCCCGGCGACGCGCGGCAGGTGGTCGAGCTGCTGCACCTGCGGCTGTCGGGGCTCGAGCTCGCGGCGCCGGTCGTCCGGGTCGTGATGACGGCGATCGGGGCCCGCGCGCGCGCCGAGCAGGGCCAGCTGCTGCCCGGGGCCGGCCGCGATCTGCAGGCGGCCGGGCGCGCGCTCGCCCGCCTGCGCGCGGCCTTCGGCGAGCAGTCGGTGACCCGCGCCCGCCTGCGCCCGGCGCACCTGCCGGAGGCCGGCTTCGCCTGGGAGGCGGTCACGAAGGCGAGCTGTCCCAAAGTGCAGGACCTGCCGGCCAACCACCACGAGGCCCTGGCCGCGCCGCCGCTGTGTCGGCGCCTGCTGCCGCGCCCGCGCCCGCTGCCGCCGTGGCCGGGGGACGACGATGATGGTTCATGGCTCGGCAGCACCGGCCTGGTCCGCGGCGCGGTGATCCGCATGGACGGGCCGCACCGGGTCAGCGGCGGCTGGTGGGCCCGCACCGTCGAGCGCGACTATTACTTCGCCGAGACCTCGGCCGGCGACATCGCCTGGGTCTACCACGACCGCGCGCGCGCGCGCTGGTTCCTGCACGCCCTGCTGGACTGAGCGATGGGACAGGTCAGCTACGCGGCCCTGTGGGTCAAGAGCAACTTCTCGTTCCTCGAGGGCGCGTCGCACCCCGAGGAGCTGGCGCAGCAGGCGAGGGCGCTCGGGTTGCGGGCGCTCGCGCTGACCGACCGCGACAGCGTATCGGGCTCGGTGCGTGGCCACGTCGCCGCGCTGCCGATCGAGATGCCGCTGATCCATGGGGCCCAGCTCGGGGTCGGCGAGCCTGATGAGCTGCTGGGCCTGGCCGAGCTCGATCCGACGGCGCGGCCGACGAAGCGCCGCAAGCCGGCCTGGAACCTGAGGGCCGGGGCGCTCGGTGATCTGTCCCCAGGGACAGGTGGTCCGCGCGGCGGCGATCCGCTGCCCGCGGCCCGGCCGGTGGTGATGCTGGCGGTGAATAGAGTCGGCTGGGGCAACTTGTGCCGATTGATCTCGCGGGCGCGACTGGCCTGTCCTAAAGGACATAGTCGCATTCGCCTCGGCGAGCTGGCGGCGGCGAGCGAGGGCCTGATCGCGCTGGTCAGCGATCCCGACATGCTGCCCGCGTTGCGCGAGCCGTTCGCCGGCCGCCTCTACGCCCTGCTGGCGCGGCACCGCGTGGCCGGCGAGCTGCCCACCGAGGCGCGGCTGCGGGCCAGCGCCGGGCGCCTGGGCGTGCCGGTGGTCGCCGCGACCGAGGTCCTCTATCACGATCCTGCCCGCCGCCCGCTGCAGGACATCGTCACCTGCATCCGCCACGGTCTGACGCTCGCGACCGCGGGCACGCAGATCCGCGGCAACGCCGAGCACGGGCTCAAGTCGCTGGCGGCGATGCAGGCGCTCTACCACGACGACCCGGCCGCGTTGACGCGCACGCTGGAGGTCGCGGAGCGCTGCAGCTTCTCGCTGACCGAGCTGCGCTACCGCTATCCGGCCGAGTCGGTGCCGGAGGGCTCGAGCGAGCGCGACTGGCTGCGCCAGCTGACGCTCGCGGGGGCGCGGGGGCGCTACGACGGCGAGCCGCCGCTGCACGTGCGCCGCCAGCTCGAGCGCGAGCTGGCCTTGATCGCCGAGCTCGACTACGGCGGCTACTTCCTGACGATGGTCGACATCGTCGAGTTCTGCCGGCGCTCGGGGATCCTGTGCCAGGGCCGGGGCAGCGCCGCCAATTCGGCGGTCTGCTACTGCCTGGGGATCACGGCGATCGACCCCGTGCGCATGGACCTGCTGTTCGAGCGCTTCATCAGCCGCGAGCGCGCCGAGCCGCCGGACATCGACCTCGACATCGAGCACGAGCGGCGCGAGGAGGTGATCCAGTACGTGTATCAGCGCTACGGCCGGCGCCGCGCGGCGATGGTGGCGATGCTCACCCGCTACCGCCCGCGCTCGGCGCTGCGCGACGTCGGCAAGGCGCTCGGCCTGCCGCAGACCACGATCGACCGGGTCGCGAAGTTGCAGAGTTTGTATGGATCGGGCATCGACCCGGCGATGATCGAGGCGGCGGGCGTCGACGCGACGGTGCCGGCGCAGCGCCACTGGCTGCGCCTGGCCGGCGAGCTCGAGAATTTTCCGCGGCACCTGGCGACGCATCCGGGCGGCTTCCTGCTCGGGCACGAGCCGATCGACGGCCTGGTCCCGATCGAGCCGGCGGCGATGGCGGGCCGCACGATCATCCAGTGGGACAAGCACGACGTCGAGGACCTCGGGCTGTTCAAGGTCGACCTGCTGGGCCTCGGCGCGCTCAGCCACATCCGCGGCTGCTTGAACATGATCCGCGAGCACCACGGCCGCGCGCTGACGATGGCGACGGTGCCGGCGGAGGACCCCGCGACCTACGCGATGCTGTCTCGCGGCGACACCCTCGGGGTGTTCCAGGTCGAGAGCCGGGCGCAGATGGCGATGCTGCCGCGGCTGCGCCCGCGGACCTTCTATGACCTCGTCATCCAGGTGGCGATCGTGCGACCGGGGCCGATCCAGGGCGACATGGTCCACCCGTACCTGCGGCGCAGGAACCGCGAGGAGCCGGTGGTCATGCCGCACCCGAGCTTCGAGCGGGTGCTCGGCAAGACCCTCGGGGTGCCGCTGTTTCAGGAGCAGGTGATGCGCCTGGCGATGCTCGCCGCCGACTACACGCCGGGCGAGGCCGACCAGCTGCGCCGCGACATGGCGGCCTGGGGCGCGGAGAACCGCATCGAGGCCCACCACGCGCGCATCGTCGAGCGCATGGCGGCCCGCGGCATCGAGCGAGAGTTCGCCGAGCGGGTGTTCGCGCAGATCCGCGGCTTCGGCGAGTACGGCTTCCCCGAGAGCCACGCGGCCTCGTTCGCGCTGATCGCCTACGTCACCGCGTGGCTGCGCTGCCACTATCCGGCGGCCTTCACCGCGGCGCTGCTCAACGCCCAGCCGATGGGCTTCTATCACCCCTCGACGATCGTCGACGAGGCCCGGCGCCGCGGCGTCGAGCTGCGCGCGATCGACGTCCAGCGCAGCGCCTGGGACTGCACGCTCGAGGCGGGTGGTGACGACAGGCACGACAGGCACGACAGGCACGACAGGCACGACAGGCACGACAGGCCGGCGGTGCGCATGGGCCTGCGCTACGTCAAGGGCCTCGGCGCGGCCGAGCGTGCGGCGCTGGAGGCGGAGCCGGGCCCCTACGCGAGCCTCGAGGCGCTGGTGCGACGGACCCGACTGGCGCGGCCGGCCCTGCACGCGCTCGCCGAGGCCGGGGCGCTCGACGGCTTCGGCCTCGAT
>Ga0209480_10002685_pt1 | contig 12009 bp, 7 predicted proteins | sample JI61114C2DNA_FD_187501 | JGI IMG/M metagenome (GOLD analysis project Ga0209480, IMG submission 187501) | Wastewater effluent complex algal communities from Wisconsin, to seasonally profile nutrient transformation and Carbon sequestration -... | ecosystem: Engineered > WWTP > Effluent > Algae...
ACCCTTATTTGAATGTTGTTCTACCAATAATTGTTTTTGAATTTTCAAACTGGTATTGGCATTGGTAATTTGATCCATGTTCTCAAAATACTGCCAATAAATATTGCCCCAAGCTGGTTGATTGGTTTTGCTGTTTGGGCCATTTTTGCTAGCAATAGTAACCTGAATTTTGCCCATGTCAGCACTCATTTTTGCTCCATCAATTCTTTGCTGAAAATAGCCAGTACCTGCTTCTGTTGAAAGTTGTTTGGAATCCAAAACTGTTTTGCCCAATTGAATACGAACAGTTCGTTGGTCATCTAACCAATTGGTGCCGCTCATTAAGAAGGCATAGCAAACATCGGCAGTGCCCATAGCATTACCCCAATAATTGGTTTGCTTATGTAGGATTAACCAAGTCTTCATGGCACTCAAAGGTTCTTGTAATTTTGAAGCCATTCCCGTTTCCGTTAATTCAGCAAACATTGTTGCTACTCTAATTACGGTGGCCATTTCTGAGCCCTGCCAATAATAGTTATTGGGAGTTTTCCAATACATGCCTTTTTCCTTGCTATTCACCGCATTTTCAAGAATGGCAGGAACCAATTTGTCAAAAACCAATGCCGTTTCTTTATTGCGATAATACACTTGGGCCAGCATAGCTTTTTCTTCTATCCCCAATCTATTCCAGCTAGTTCTTCCAAGCTTCAAATAAAACTGTTGTGCTTTGGTATGATTAATTTGAATATCGCCATAAAAACTGCGCATAAATAGATACTGAATATGCCAATTGTTTATACCTGCTTTTGCAAAGTCATATTTTCTACTCACCAGTTTTTCATACTGCGTTAGAAATACTAAGTCTAGATAAGCCACTGCTTTTAAGAGCATGGGTTTTAAACGAATGGCCATATCAGGTGTAATGGCTCCCAATCTTTTTAATTGGCCAATTCTGGTTAGCACCAAACTTGTCATATACGGACTTGTCCAGCCACCTTTAAACCAAGCAAAACCGCCTTCTGGTAATTGCCATTCAATTAACTGCTTTAATTGATTTTCTTGATCTTCTGCCAATCTAGCTAGGTTAAACAATTGGGCCAGGGCCTGCATTTGTTCGGTCTCTGTTTTGGCTTGCAATACCCAAGGTGTCTCTTCAATTAATACTTGTTTGAGTGCTTGATTTTTTTGCAAATTGGAAATCAAAGAGGCACTGTCTTTTTTCCAGTCTTGGTAATAGGCTTTGATCTTGGGGTATTTATGCAAGATCTGTGCAGCCATGGCATTGGCATAAAAACGATTGATCACCGTTTCAATACATTGGTCATTACCCGCTTGCAAATAGGGGAGGGCCTTAACCACATACCAAGCGGGATTGCTACTAAATTCTACCGTTAAGGATTCATTACTTGCACTAGCACTTTGTTCTTGCAACAATTTTTCAAAACGAAGATTAACCGTAGTGTCACCCATGGTATGAATAGGAAGTGTTTCTGTAACCAACTGTCTATTACTCAAGACAGGAATGGTTTGTTCTTCTCCATCACTATAGTTGCCTGCTCTAGCAACTACCCTCCAAATCAATTGCTTGTTGTATGTGTAAGGAATTTGAATAGGAAATTTTACTGGACTATTTTGTCCTGCTGCTACCGTAAAATATTGGGTAGGAAAAATGTTTTGAAACCATCCATCCACGGATGTATTGGTACTAGGGTCAATTAACTCTAAAGTTACCTGACCAGTTAATTCTTTGTCACTTAGATTGGCAATACGGCTGCTAAATTCCAATTTGTCACCTTCTCTAAAAAACCTTGGAGCATTGCTTTGAAGCATTAAAGTCTTTTGCGTTTGAATAGTGGCACTCTGATACCCCGTACTCAAATCTTTGGAATGCGCAAAGCTTTGCCATTTCCATTTGGTTACCGCATCTGGCATGGTAAAACTAAATTGGTATTTACCGCTGCTGTCTGCGTGTAGTTCAGGAAAGAAGAAAGCCGTTTCAGAAAAGTTCTTTCTAATGACCAATTCATCCACCGGATTTTTACCGTCTTTAACCACTCTTCCGTTGACAATATGTTCGCCTGTTTTTGGATCAATTACGTCTACCGTTGTGAAGACTTTGTCATAGGATTCTTCTTGTACCGCAACATCATTCAAAGTAGCGGAGTTATTTCTTCCCCTTATTCGAACGCCTTCTGTCTTTGCTGTTGCATATGACTTTATTTCCATTTGTTTCAATGTGGCTTCTTCACGTGAATTTAAAATCAGATTCAGGTTATTCAAACCCATAGTTAATTTGTCATAATTGATTGGGGTATAATCTTGTCTAAAAAATGTTTTAAAATAGTTTTGTTGACTAGATAGGGCTTGAAAATTTTGGTAACTGTTCCAGCCTTTTGCATAAGATGGTTCTTGCCATAAATCAGGTATTCCCCATTTATGTGGTTGAAAAGCATCTAGCGAAGCATCATACATAGAGCTTAGCAATTCTGAAGATTTTTGCTCTGCTTTTTGGCCTTCCAATTCAATGCTCCATTTTTCAACTGAACCAGGTTCAGATTTATTTCTAAAACTTGTGTAACGAATATTCAATTCTTTATTTTTCCACGGTACTTCTATATGATTTTCACGGTAATAGACCCTATTGTCATATACATAAACATATGTTTTAATCATGCCACCTCTATCTGATTCCTGAATGGGAAAGAATGTGTTGTTTTGTCCATTGTTTAGTAGTAAAGGCTCGATGGAAGTTTTTTTATTGCCATAATATGTTTCCTGTATAAAGAATATTTTTTTGGGTAAAACAGTTCTTATCATATGAATACTATCACCTGGTTGATATTCTTTGTCTTCAAAATAAAAAGACTCTTGCAGATTGTTGCAAAATTCAGGTTTGGATGGGTCATAGATTTTCAAATAACTTGTATTTGTTACGGCCCTTCCATAAGCATCTTTAGTTTCAACCGTCAAAGCATAAAATCCCGCTTTTAAAGTACCAGATTTGTATTGTATTTTTTTAAGACTACTGGTATGGATAAGGGTGTCAAGTATGCTATTTTGTTTTTCCCAACTAGTGAAATTGGTTTCATTTTCGTATTCATCTGTTGGGAAAAATTTCCAAAAACTGTGCTTGTCCATCAATCGTAAATCAGGCTTGGGCCAATACCTGCTTCTAAATAAGTTGCCTGGATTGGTCAATGGTTGTATATGTAATAATACATCTCCAGTTAAAGCTTGATCATTTATATTTTTAAGGCTGATTTCAATATTTAGCAAACTGTCAATATGGATAGCTCTTTTATTTGTAACAGCAATATATCGGTCAGTATACCCACAATTAAATTGGGTATTCCCAGATCTGGATTCGCCATTGGGATCAGTGGCGTCTATCGATATATTATAAACATAAATGGGTTCAACGGAAGAGTCAATCAAAGGGTCTGGACTTGCTTTAAATTTAATTGTACAATTCCCTTGCTCATCACTAATCAATTCTCCATTGGCAATCTCAGAGGGAGGCATATAGCGAAAAGAGGTATTACGAATAAGATTAAAAGCGGGTTTGGCATTTCTTGTTACTCGGTATTTGACTTTCACGCCGTTTAAAACATTTCCTGCAAATGCCTTAATGTTTAGCGAGACATTAGCGGAATCATTTAATTTAATTGCCTCTCTAGGCGTTTCAAAACTCATGAAAAAACTGGGTCGCTTGTATTGTTCAACGCTAAATCTAGCAGAACCCATTCCTGAATTTTTAATTACTATTTGAAAAGTACCTAGGAATCCCTTTTCAGGTAAAACAAATTTTCCATTAAAACTGCCATATTCATTCGAAACTAATTTTAATGAATCAATCGGTTGCAAACTTGCATCTAGTAAGAAAATAGTACTACTGTCATGTTCAACTAATTTATTATGATTGGTTTTAAAATCTTCGGTTATCACAATTGCTTTAAAAAAAACTGTTTGTCCTGGTCGATAGATGCTTCTATCTGTGAAAAAGAAAGTCTGTTTATTTTCTTGTTCAAACTTTTCCTGATTGAATTCTGGTTTTATTTGGTCTAATGGAATATAATGGTATTCACTTGACTGAAAACGATCTTTCCCATAACTAATATTTAATCGAACATAATCACTTTTTTTATTCGTATTAATTTGAATCCTTCCATTTTTATCTGTTCTATACTCTGAAGAAACAATCCAATTGCCATTAAATGTGCCATTTGAATTTCGCTCTTGAATAGAGGTTTTCACTATTGCATTTTCTAAGGGCAGGCCTGTACTTCTGTTAAGTACGTAAAAATCTTTTTCCTGCTGAATATAACTAATGGAAGAGACCTGGAAATTTTGAAGTGACACTGGATGAGTACTATCTGTAAAATTATTGTCTGTAGAACATAGTAATGCATAAGTTCCAATGGGAAGACCGTCCATTTTCATTTCTGTAGAATGGGTTTGGTAGTCTTTTGTTTCAGGCAATTCTTGCTCCATAACAAAGTATGGCTTCAGCTTGCATGCCAATTTTATCAAATCGTTACTAGGATAAGCTTCTCTAATACCACTATGTTGTTCTGTTTGAATGATTCTGAAATATAATTTTTGGGTATTGCGGAATTGAATCAAAACACGAAAAGGTTTTTCTGGAATATTTACCCTTTCAGTTTGAGTACTAATACTAACGGTTTGAATGGATCTTTTTAGGTTATCCATTTCAGCACTTGCAGGGTGGTTTTTGCCAAATTTATGTTCAACCTCTTCAATAATTTTCATAGCAGCTACATATTTCCATCTAAAACTGCTATCATAATTTGGTTGATATCTAGTAGCATCATTAGCTAGATTTTGGGCCAACACATAGAAAGCTTTGGCAGAGACGGAAATATCAGAAAAGCTATTTGTAATATATTTTAATGATGCCATTCGGGCTTGCTCTTTTTGAGGAATATTACTAAAGCGGTAAACCCAATCAATTCTTTCTAAGTCAACATCTACCAAGGCAGATGGATTTTTGTTTTGTAAATGTGTTTGAATGAGTTGTTGGAAAATTTGTAAACTTATCCATAAATGAGAGAGGCTATCAGGTGTTGAAAAAATGGCCTTACTAAATTCCATATAATTACCTAAAGCATTAGGGTCACGAATAATATAAGGTTCTAGAGTTTGGTTAATCCGGCCTTCCTGTGTTTTAAAAAAGTCTAATGCTTTATGAGCAACTAGATCAAAAAGCGTAGGTCTTAACTGAGAGGCATTCCCTTTCTGAATTAATGGAGCTAGATTTTCAAGATTTGCTGCAACCAGTTTATTTCTTGGAGCCAAAGCTAAAAGATATTCTTCTTGAATTTTTTGAAATAAGTCTGTATAGTCCCATGTTTTTATATCCGTTTTCTTAGAGCTTTTACTAGCTGTTCTATTGTAAAGTTTAATGCGATTTAAATTGAAATAGGTTTGGAATTCCTTTGCAATTAATAAGTGATACATTGACCTAAAAACACTATCCTTTGTTCCATTTAATTTGATTTCTAAAACTTTTACTCGTTGATTAATATCTGTTTCAATAACCCTGTCTTCTAGTTTCAATTGGTAGACCAAGGTTTTCAATTGTTGCACCTGATTGCCTGCTTGGATAGTTTGAGCTTCCAATTGTTTCACTTTGCCCAAAGCAGACTTGGTTAGGTTCAAGTTGATCAAACTATCTATTTCCTTCCATTGCTTGTTATATTCCAATGCTGGAGCCTGGGCAGAAAGCCAACCAGATACCAACAAACATCCCATTCCTATAATCAGTCTTTTTAAATGCATAGTTTCTATTTTACCACTGGCAATTATGATGCAAATCTCTCAGTCTTTGCATAAACGAAAATACCCATTAACATTCTCTTATGGGTATGGAATAAAAAATCCCGGTCTTTTGGACCGGGATCAATATTCAAAAGTTTAAAGCTTATTTTTTCAAAGCAGCTGCCATAGTAATACCAATATCAGCTGGGCTAGCTACCACTTCAATACCACATTCTGCCATAATCTTCATTTTGGCTTCTGCAGTATCATCGGCTCCGCCAATAATAGCTCCTGCGTGACCCATACGGCGTCCGGGAGGCGCTGTTTGACCAGCAATGAATCCTACTACAGGTTTGGTCTTGTTGTCTTTGATCCAACGAGCTGCATCGGCTTCCATGCTACCACCAATCTCACCAATCATGATGATACCGTCAGTTTCTGGATCGTTCATCAACAGTTCAACTGCTTCTTTGGTTGGAGTTCCAATGATGGGGTCTCCACCAATACCAATGGCTGTGCTGATTCCTAAACCAGCTTTCACCACTTGGTCAGCAGCTTCATAAGTAAGGGTACCGCTTTTTGAAACAATTCCAATGCGGCCTGCTTTGAAGATAAAGCCTGGCATAATGCCCACTTTAGCTTGTTCTGCGGTAATCACACCTGGGCAGTTTGGTCCAATCAAACGGGTGCTAGTGCTTTGTAAGAAGTTTTTCACTTTTACCATGTCCTGAACAGGAATGCCTTCTGTGATACAAACTACTAGTGCTATCCCAGCTTCAGCAGCTTCCATAATGGCGTCTGCAGCAAATGCTGGTGGAACAAATATGATGCTCACATTAGCGGCGGTTTTATTAACCGCATCGGCCACTGTGTTAAAAACTGGCTTGTCCAAATGGGTGCTGCCACCTTTACCAGGTGTAACGCCACCAACCACATTGGTTCCGTATTCAATCATTTGGGTAGCATGGAAAGTACCTTCCGTACCAGTAAATCCCTGAACAATGATCTTAGAGTCTTTATTAACTAAAACTGCCATGACTATTAAAAATTTGCGGCAAAAATAGGTGAAAACCGTTAAGTCTTTGGGTAAAGCACCCTAAACTTTGGGAAATTTTGCGCAAACGTTCACTTCCTGTTTTTACAATTTGTAAAATGCTCGGCTGTCTTTGCCGTTTTTAGAACTCACTTTTAGGTAATAAGGTCCCTTGGGTAACAATTCGGTATTGATTTCCAATACATTATTGCCTTGAATCAATTGTTTGGTCAAGGTCCTTTTTAATTGACCATAGATATCGTAAATGGAAACCTCGGTATCTGTTTGGTTATTTCTGCTCCAAATGGTCAGGATCATTCTGTATGCCACTGGATTTGGGTTAATACTCACAATCCTAATATAGTCTTTGGGTGCTTGGGGTAAATTGGTACTGTCTTGTAAAATCACTGGTTTGCATAGTTCAGCTTCGCAACCATTGGCTGTTTTGACTTTTAAACAGACGGTATATGCCCCTTGAATAGGGTATTCTTTTAGTGGTTTTACCTGATTGCCAGATAGGGTAGTATTGTCTCCAAATTTCCAAGTTCTTGATACAATGCTATCATTAGCAGCGCTGCTCAAACTGCTATTAAACTGTACTTTTTTGGTTCCAGTTCTTTCTGCACTAAATTGAATTTTTACAGCACAATCAGGTTTGGGTATTTGAATAGTGATGGCGTACTTACTTTCACAACCCTTTTTGGTTTTGATATACAATATCACCGTATAGCTTCCGCCTCTTGCATAGGTATGTGGAGGGTCAATCCTGTTTCCGTCTTGAATGCCTGAGCCATCTCCAAAGATCCAGTATCGGTTGATAATGCTATCTCCTGGGCCAGCCATCGCGTCAGCACTATTAAATTTTACTTGATTTTGTTCTTGTTTAAAATTGAAGAAGGCACGGCAATTGGTTAGAGGAGGTGTCACTGTACTATCCTTAATATTGAAACTGACACAATATTTGCTTTCACATCCAGCCTTGGTTTTGATATACAAACATGCTTGATAAGAACCTGCTTTTGCATAGTCATGTGATGGGTCAATCCTGTTTCCAGATAAGATGGTACTGCTGTCACTAAAGAGCCAAGACCTACTGATAATGCTATCTCCAGGGCCAGCAGCTATTGATTCAAAACTTTTAAACTTAACAGACTTTCCAGTAATGTTGATGGCAAAAAACGCTTTGCAATTGTTTGGTATTGTTGGAGGAGGAACACAGATGACAAAATTGCTTTCCACAATATTGTTGAGTGTAACATTGGGATCTTTAATGATGACTGTACCGTTGCAATTTTCTACGGCAATTTTTAGTTTGCGAATATCGCCGCCAAGGCATTTTAAAGTATCTATATAATATCCATTGGGATTGGTTAAAACTGTATGCGTAATAAAACAACCAGTTGCACTATTTAGGCTATCGGTGGTAATAGTTACTTTTTTATTGGCAATGGGTTTTTGATTAGCGTCTTTGACCGTTCCTTTTACAATAACGGTATTGGCTAAGGCCGTATTCACTAGGAACATGCAACAAATGGCAATTGAACCGAGAAAGTTTTTCATATCCGTATGTTTTGGTAAAAAATAGATACCACTAGTTTTTAAAATGCAGCTTAACTGCTGGATAAAACCAGAAATTCTATTGTTATGCTTGTTTTTGAAAGCCAATCCTTACTTTTGCGCCTGCTTAAACAAGAATAAAAAACTATAATTATGGCAAATACAGCCGACATCAGCCGTGGAATGATCCTGAAACTAGACGGAAGTCTGTATTCAGTAGTGGAATTTGGTGAAAACAAGACAGCCCGTGCAGCCGCTAAGGTTTGGGCCAAATTGAAGGGTGTTGACAACAAACGCTCTATTGAAAAGACCTGGAACAGTGGTGAAACCGTTTATCCAGTAAGGGTGGAAAAGAAAGCTTTCCAATACCTCTACAAAGATGAAAGTGGTTATAACCTAATGAATAATGAGACTTTTGAACAAATTGCTTTGGGCGAGGAAATGATTGACGCGCCTCAGTTCTTAAAAGACGGTTCTGAAGTATTTGTATTCATCAATACAGAGACTGAATTACCTATTGGAGCTGAATTGCCAGAGAAAATTGTCATGAAAATCACTTACTGTGAGCCAGGTTTAAGGGGTGATACCGCTACTAGGGCCTTGAAAGCAGCTACCGTAGAAGGTGGTGCTACTGTTATGGTTCCCCTATTTGTAGAAGACGGTGAACTGATTCGCGTAAACACCAAGTCTGGTGAATATGTAGAGCGTGTTAAAGAATAATTGACTTGAATTCTTATATCAAATGGCAGCTATAGGCTGCCATTTGTCATTTAAATAAGGTAATTTTTGGTGTCGGAACTAGTTGTCCCCATTTTAAAGAAAATGGCCACTTTTACCAAAAAAGGGCTATTTTGCCCCCCGATTTGACCTAAATCAACCGTTTTTTTATCAAAACCTGCCATTTATGGACTTAAAGCAAATTCACGAATTAATCAAAATCATCAATAAAAGCAATATTGGTGAAATCAGTATAGAAGATAAAGATGGTAAGGTAACCATCAAGCAAAAAGAAGAGCCAGTGGTTAACGTTACTACCGCTCCTAGTCATCAAGTGTATACCACTGCTGCCGCTCCAGTAGCAGCTCAAGCTCCTGCTGCTGCACCCGTTGCTGCTGCTCCAGCTGAAGCACCTAAGGCGGATAACTTGATTACTATTAAGAGTCCTATGATTGGAACATTCTACCGTAGGCCTTCTCCAGACAAACCAATTTTTGCTGAAATTGGAACTGAAGTAGCTCCGGGCAAAGTGGTTTGTATCATTGAAGCCATGAAGCTGTTCAATGAAATTGAAAGTGAAATAAGTGGTACCATTGTCAAAATTTTGGTGGATGATGCAAGTCCAGTAGAATATGACCAGCCCTTATTCTTGGTTGAGCCAACTAAATAGTTGCTCCCACTTTATTTTTTCATCAAATTGAATCCATGTTTAAAAAGATATTGATTGCCAACCGTGGTGAAATTGCCCTTAGAGTAATTAGAACTTGTAGGGAAATGGGTATTAAAACCGTTGCGGTCTACTCAACAGCTGATAAAGACAGTTTACACGTAAAATTTGCTGATGAGGCAGTTTGTATTGGTAAACCTCAGAGTTCAGACTCTTACCTGAATATTCCCCATATTATGGCTGCTGCTGAAATCACCAATGCCGATGCAGTGCATCCTGGCTATGGTTTTTTAGCTGAAAATGCCAAGTTCTCTCAAATTTGTGCCGATCATGGCATTAAGTTTATTGGTCCCACTCCTGAGATGATCAATAAAATGGGAGACAAAATCACCGCCAAAGAAACCATGATCAAAGCTGGCGTTCCAGTTGTACCAGGTGGTGAAGGTTTATTAGAAAGTATTGAGGAAGCCAAAGAATTGGCCAAAGTAGTTGGCTACCCTGTAATTCTTAAAGCAACTGCCGGTGGTGGGGGTAAAGGAATGCGTGTGGTATGGCAAGAAGACGAAATTGAAAAAGCCTATACCACAGCCAAAATAGAAGCTGCTGCTTCTTTTAAGAACGATGGCATTTACATGGAGAAATTTGTGGAAGAGCCCCGTCACATTGAAATTCAAGTAGCAGGTGACCAATATGGTAATGTATGTCATTTGAGTGAGCGTGATTGCTCTATTCAAAGACGTCACCAGAAATTGGTAGAAGAATCTCCATCTCCTTTTATGACACCAGAGCTTAGGCATAAAATGGGAGAAGCCGCTATTAAAGCTGCATCTGCTATTAATTATGAAAGTGTTGGTACCATTGAGTTCTTGGTAGACAAGCATAGGAATTTCTACTTCATGGAAATGAATACCAGGATTCAGGTAGAACACTGTGTAACGGAAGAAGTGGTAAGTTTTGATTTGATAAAAGAGCAAATTAAAATTGCCATGGGTGAGAAAATTTCTGGTAGAAATTATGAACCCCAAATGCACGCTATTGAATGCCGTATTAATGCGGAAGATCCTTACAATGACTTTAGACCTTCACCCGGTAAAATTACCGTATTGCATACCCCAGGTGGGCATGGTGTAAGGGTTGATAGTCATGTCTATGCAGGGTATGTAATTCCTCCTTATTACGATAGCATGATTGGTAAGCTAATCACGGTTGCACAAACTAGGGAAGAAGCCATTGATACCATGTATCGTGCTTTGAGTGAATACGTGATTGAGGGCGTAAAAACCACCATTCCTTTCCACTTACAATTGATGCAAAACGAAGATTTTAGAAAAGGTAATTTCACTACCAAATTCTTGGAAACTTTTAAAATGAAATAAACATTGGGGTTACCCTTTGCAGATATTCTTGTTAACCGAATAGTCCCCGCCACAACGGGGATTATTTATTTACTACCTGTTCTGGATAGAGTTGGTTCTCTTTAAAAAAGTTGATGGCCATTACCAATTGATCTTCTGTAAGGCCACTTGCCTTATGGCGATTCTCTCTGACCTGATACATGGCTACTGTTTTACGAATTCTATTAAAATCAGTTTCAGGCATAGCAGAAATGGCCAATGCTTCTTTTTGTTTGTAAAACTCTGTTTCAAAAATCATATCGGCTTGTCTGCCATTAATACCCAGTTTGTCAATCAGTGATTTTCTATATTTTGTCTTCATTAATTGAAGCGCTCTGGCCAAGCTTAAGGTATCATAGGCTTTGTTATAAGAAAGGGTAATGGCTTCACAAGGTGTTGGGTGCTCATCTCTGTTCTTTTTAAATTCTGCCAATGATTTTAACTGCTGGTCAGACAATTTTAAAGCCTTATATCTTTTAATCACTTCTTTGTCTAATTCTCCTTTGGTAGCAAAAACTTCATTGGTATTGTTGTCAATACTAATGAGTTCCTTGGTGGCCCATAAATCTATATCGCCAATTTTATTGGCAACGTCTTCAGCTATATTAAACTGTTTCATCAGGGCTTGTTTATCGCAATAGCCAAAAAGTTCTCTCTGTTCTTCGGGTGTTCTATTTTGAGCCATCCCCATTTGGGCAACTAAAACAAAAACAAAAAAGCTGGAACAGATTTGATAGATCTTTTTCATAACTGATATTGTCCCGTCCTGAAATAATGATACACAAAAACAATCATTATGGAAGAACTACAAGCAAATCAGTATGTTAAGCGTAAACAAGGAGATTATCCTTTGTCTTTAAAGTTGCAGATTGTACAAGAGATTG
>Ga0209480_10002687_pt1 | contig 12001 bp, 7 predicted proteins | sample JI61114C2DNA_FD_187501 | JGI IMG/M metagenome (GOLD analysis project Ga0209480, IMG submission 187501) | Wastewater effluent complex algal communities from Wisconsin, to seasonally profile nutrient transformation and Carbon sequestration -... | ecosystem: Engineered > WWTP > Effluent > Algae...
TAGCACCAACGTAACCGTTCGCTACAGTTGTTGTAGCCACTTCGTCAACAGAGAATTGACCATCGCCGTTAAAATCTATCCAACCATATAAATTGGCTGTGCTTCCAGTTGTATTCGTTAGTGTATTTATTGTTACACTGAAGTTCTGACCTGTTCCAGATGTAAGCACCGGTAAAACTGTGATTCCATCCTCATCATCGGAGCCAAGAACGTCATCACCATTCGCGTTAGTAGAGGGTTGATGACTAGCTTCATCATCCACCAAGGTGCCCATGAACAAATTTGGACAATCTAAAATATGACTTGGAGCAAGATAACTTGCAGGAGCATCGCCATAATCACTTCCAAGAAGTGAAGCAAATTCGATAGCAAATATGACATGAGTATCATCACTGGCAGGATTCGCATTATTCGTTTTCACAATATCGAAACCACCATTGCCAACGAGTGCAGGGGTTTGTGAAGCGCTGTGAATGGTAGTACCAACATATACGTTTGCACCGTTCACCCACAAGTGGTTCGCACCTCTAGGCGCACCGGTATCACCCAGGTAATCATTTTCATCACCGCCCATGTAAGTTCCGAAAACGAGTGGTCCTGTTAAATCCGCTTTGAAACCTCCAAAGAAGATATCAAGTCCTCCATTATTGGAACTATCAAAGAATGGCTCGCTATTAATATTTTGAGTTGGCAATCCACCTTCTGTGGTTCCAAAAACCAGTAGGAATGAATTTGCAATTCCATCGCAATCTATCTGACTAACCAGACGAATGCCGCTTCCAAGCTGATCGCCCGTTCCGCCATAAAACGTGCACTTGTAATTAGTAGACCCTGCTGCATCCACTGAACCAACAATGCAATCACTTCCACCTCCGTGAGAGGTATCGTATGCTAAGCCAGATGTTGGGAAACCGCTTGCGCCAGATCCAGTGAAGTAAAGTGTGTTACCTACGATTTGAACATCGTTGATTCTATCCGTGCCAGAACCTCCTATTTCATCAAGATAGTTATAAGCACTTCCTGTGCTGGTCAAAACACCAACAATTCCGTCTGTGTTGTCCGTGTTTGTTGATCTGTTGGCAGCGCTGTTTACTTCAGTAAGCTGACCATTACCATAACCCGCAAATGCGACGCGTCCATCAGCAAATAACTCAAGATCATTAAAAACTTCATCATTGCTTCCGCCAATGTACGTACCCCAGGAAATAGAATTGAGTGAGGTGAATTTTGCGATGTACATATCACTCGCGCCACCAAAAGAATTGTCAGCAACTCCAACGGTAAGATATGCCGCAGGCAAAGCCGCTTCTGCAGTAAATCCAACAACAAAAGAGTTGTCGTCAATAGCACGAATTGATGTTACCCCTGGATCTTCATCACCGGATCCGCCGAGGTAAGTAGAATAATGAAGAGTGCTGAGGTCTTTGGAGAAAACAGCAACAAATCCGTCATAGGCAGAGCGAGTATTGTCGAACGCATTTGCTGTCATTGGAATGTTAACGTTTGTTTTGCCACCAATGAAAACCCGATTGTTCGATAAGCTTAAAGCATAAGCAATTGCGTTGTCATCCGCAGCGCTTCCATTGCTGGAAACTGATGAAGGACCATAAAGAGTCATGTCGATCAAATCAGAACCGTTCGAACTTATTCTGTAGATGATTGGAACACGGGGAGTTGCTCCTGTGCCAAATCCTGTGATGTTATTTAAATAACCATTCGCATCATAAGGAGCTGATCCAGTTTGAACCGGTTGGTTGGTGCCACCCGCGCAATAAACAATACCATCGGTATCAACTTGAATAGCAAAAAGGTATTGGTCGAAGTCGGAATTGTTTCCGTCGAAATAAGTACCCCAGCTTAGTGTTGGGTCGATGATGAGTGGATAACGAGAGTCAATGTTATTTTTTGTTACAAAATTGATTTTGTTATTTGATTTCACCTCAAAAGACATATCCACGGCAGTTTTACCGGATGGAGTTAATTGATATGATTCTGGAATATTAAAACGAACTTGTGTAAAACGAAGATCGGCTGTCAAGCTGCCATCGTTTTCAATTGTAAGGTTGTCCTGCCCATCAAATTGCAAATTCACTTGGTTAAAGTCAGCACCAGCCGCTACTATCCAGTCGAACTCGAATGAACCATCACTGTTACTATATAAACGAAGGTCGATACCTGCATAAACATTTTTGATCATCAGATCTTTAGAAGCCTTCACTCCGCTTGCCCATTCACTGCGGTCACCTAGGAGGAAATTGTAGTGTGTCGCAAAAGATTTGCCTGCTTCGATGTATGAGTTAGCATTGGCACCTTCCATCTCTAAAGAGAAAGTGTGCGTAGCTTTTAAATGAGCTTCTTTATCCGGAGTGACGTTTTTGAATTGAACGTCGTCCGATACCTTTTTATCCACAAACTCGATGTCCTTCGCAACAAAACGAATTTTGTTCTTCTCTATATAAGTAGACCCACGCAGGCCTTCGAAATAATAAAGAACTTCTTTGTTTTTGATTTGTCCTCTGTTCTCGATAAATCGAACAGTTTCGGCATTTTCTTTCAGCGACGCACGTATCATCTGCTCTTCAACTGGAGTCAAAGATTGTCCTTTGTCAACACTTTTGGAAGTGCCTTGAAGTAGTGTGGATGATTTCGGATCACTCAAATCAGCAACACGCTGACCGATAGACTCTGATGTTGTTAAAGCCAGTAGTGTGGCGAATAACAGTTTTCCGCATGATTTTGAAGTTGTAGCAAAAAACTTCAAAACCTCATTGGAACTCAATGTAGAATGGTTCATTTTGGTTAGTTATAAGTGAATATGTCAGAGGCAGCTTTCAGCCTCTCCGTAAAATAGCAGCGGCGAAGTTATTAACAGATATTGTTAGAAAAGTAGAATTTAACAAAAAAAGCTAGTTTCGTCGACAAATTGGGTAGGTAGGTGTACATTGAACACGAATTCGTCGAAAGCGCTCGTTGGTGTTCTCAGAAGGGTTATATGTTTGAAAAACAGATAAATAGATATTCTGCAATTGACTCAAAATATGTTTTTCAGGTACCACTCGTCTCATTGTCAAATACAAAGCTTTTAGACGGCATATAGCAATTATTCTTCCCAGACGAAGAAATTGAAATGAACTTTCACTTCGCTGTAATGTTATAGCGTGCCATAATTGTGGGTGTTTGTGTTTCGCAGAAAGCACTCTTTAAAGGCCTATGACTGGTCCCTGACATCAGTTAATATCCATGTCTTTAGATGCAATAAATCAACTCCTTATGTTTTTGAAATGCTTTTCGCGCAATCCAATCGATAGTAATTTTATGCTTGAAAATAGGGCAACTGCAAATGGCTCTAGCATGTAAAGCACAAAAAAAACGAGTTAATAAACTACTGTGCTTATTTCATCTGCGCATCCACCACCGCAATGCGCACCATGTTTAGAATTTCACGAACCGAACAACCCATTTGAAGAATGTGATAGCTTTTGCGCATACCCAGTAACACTGGTCCGGTCACTTCGAGCTCAGCAATTTCCTGAAGTAATTTATAGGCAATGTTTCCAGAAGCCAGATTTGGAAATATAAGCGTGTTTACCTTCATGCCTTTCAATCTGCTAAATGGAAAGTTCTCATTCAGCATTTCATTATTCAGTGCAAAGTTTGCCTGCAATTCTCCATCCACAATTAATTCAGGATGATCGCGATGCAAAATTTCAACTGCTTTGGCAACTTTCTCCGCATCACGTCCTTGAGCGGATCCAAAGTTTGAATAACTCAAAAGAGCGACGCGAGGAATGATCTTCATTTTAGCAATCGTTTCAGAAACGCGAAGCGTAATCTCCACCAAATCTTCAGCACTTGGGTCAACATTTACTGTTGTGTCTGCAAAAAACAAAGGACCTTGTTTTGTTTCCACAATATACATACCGCATACTTTTTTCACGCCTTCTGCAGGTCCTATCGTTTGCAATGCTGGCCTGATTACACGGCCGTAATTGCGCGTCATTCCACTGATCAGTGCATCAGCCATGCCTGTTTCAACCATCATTGCGCCGAAATAATTTCGCTCGCGCATGGTGCGTATTGCTTCCACTTCAGTGAGTCCTTTGCGCTTTCGTTTTTTGAAAAGAAGTTTACCAAAATCTTCGCGTGATTTTAACCATTCGTCACTTCTCGGATCAATAATTTGAACTCCTGAAAGGTCGAGATCAGCTTCATCAATCATTTTCCGAATTTTGATTTCATCACCCAAAAGGATTGGTATAGCGACTGCTTCATCCCGCGCTTGCTGCGCTGCTTTTAATATTTTAAAGTTGTCACCTTCTGCGAATACAACCCGTTTAGGGTCTTTCCTGGCGCGCTCTGCTATACTACGTGTAAGCACATTGTCACGTCCCATGCGCTTCTGAAGTTCATTGGTGTATGCATCCCAATCTTCAATAATAATTTTTGCAACACCACTATCAATTGCTGCTCGAGCAACAGCAGTAGAAACAACAACAATCAAGCGAGGATCAAGTGGTTTGGGGATGATGTAATCTTTACCGAATGAGAGATTTTTAAGATTGTATGCTTCTATCACTTCCTCTGGAACCGAATGTTTGGCGAGTTCTGCAAGGGCTTTTACGGCAGCCAATTTCATTTCAATGTTTATGCATGAAGCTCGGACATCAAGCGCACCGCGAAAGATGAATGGAAAGCCGAGAACATTATTCACCTGATTTGGATGATCGCTTCTTCCGGTTGCCATGATAATGTCTTGACGCGCAGCAACAGCGACGTCATATGGTATTTCAGGATCGGGATTGGCCATGGCAAAAACGATTGGGTTCGGGGCCATTGATTTTACCATGTCGGCAGTCATCAAGTTTCCATGAGACAATCCAAGAAAAACGTCCGAGTCGATCAACGCTTCTGCGAGATCTGAATATTTATTTTCTTTGGATGCAAATTTTCGCTTTCTTTCATCCACATCTGTTCTTCCTTCATGAACAAGTCCCTTCGAATCGAACATGAAAACATTCTTTTTCTGAACACCAAGATGCACCATGAGATCAATACATGACAATGCTGCTGCACCGGCGCCGCTAACTATCACGCGCACGTTGTCAATTTTTTTATGCGCTATTTCAAGAGCGTTCAGAAGCGCTGCTGTTGAAATAATCGCGGTGCCATGCTGATCATCATGCATAACAGGTATATCTAAAGCTGCTTTTAGTTTTTCTTCAATTTCAAATGCTTCAGGTGCTTTTATATCTTCCAGATTTATTCCTCCAAATGTTGGAGAAATATTGATGACGGTTTGGACAAATTCGTCCACGTCTGTTGTCCTCACTTCAATATCCATCCCATCAATGTCTGCAAAAATTTTGAAGAGCATTCCTTTGCCTTCCATAACTGGTTTGCTGGCTTCGGGTCCAAGATTTCCCAATCCGAGTATTGCTGTTCCATTGGAAATGATGGCGACTAAATTTCCTTTGGCAGTGTATCTGTAAACATCATCCGGATTTTCAGCAATAGCCAAAACAGGCTCTGCAACACCTGGAGAATAAGCCAAAGCAAGATCGCGTTGTGTGCTATGTGGTTTTGTTGGGATTATTTCCAATTTGCCACGTCTGCCTAGCTCATGATAGTCGAGCGCTTCTTTTTTTCTAATCTGACTCATATAAAAAATTCGGGGGGCTAAAAGTAGCGTTGAGAAGAGGCTTTTGATACAGGCGCCAAAAGCATAAAAAAAAAGCCATCCCGTGCATGGGATGGCTTTGCAAAGCGAGTGCAAGAAGATTATTATTTTGCGATTACAAATCGTTTGGTTTCAAAAACTTTTCCTTCATTTTCGATGTTGCAAAAATAGATTCCACTTGCATAATCAGTAGCGCTGATAAACACGCTACCGTTCTTTTTTGTGAGAGGCACTTGTTTTACCAACTCTCCCATCATATTGTAAATACTCATCTTGCCTGAAGATGGTGGCGACAGGAAGTTATAGGAAATATTGCCTGTACCGTTAATTGGATTTGGGCTAATCCCACTGATCTGGCCTACTGCCGTGTTTTCTCTTACTCCAATGATGCATTCGCCTTCTACACAATAATTCACATCATAACAATATTCATTGGAAGGGTTGTTCGTGTCGAACCAGCAATAACGCACAGTGCTTTGCCCTGCATTTCCATTGTGGCGATAGTGAGCATAGAATGAATTGGAATATGCACCAGGAGCTAGATTTACAACTTGTGAAGATGTAAGATTGCCAGTTCCCCATGCGGAACATAAAATGCCCCAGCAAAATTGATTTAATGAACCTGGGACATCGTAAACGCTTATTCGTTTACATCCGAATGCTATTGTCTCATTTGAAGCATTTATTACTTCCCAATCGGTCACGTGAAGTTCTGATTCACTCAGAGGTCCAGTTATCTGGTTGGTTGCATTTCCGAGTTCTACAAGTTGTGCTTGAGAAAACGTTAAGCTGAAAATACAAATTGAAAAAAGTAAAAATCTTTTCATGGTTTCTTGTTAATTGAGAACACGAAGTTACTTAAAATTCAAACTCCAACACGTTAAAACATCCATTTTCTTGGTATTTCATGGAGTCAAATTTTTGTTGATGTGTTGAAATCCATTGATCATAATCATGATGAATGGAACACTCGCAGGTTCATTCGGTTTTTGGCAACAAGTGCTGCAAAGGATCGGGTTTAACTCGTTACTTTGCGCCACTATTTTTACATGAAAAAGTATTTGATTTTACTTGTGGTCTATGTTCTTTCGAATGCGGCCATTGCTCAGTTGCCAGATGGCACGCTGGCTCCGAATTTTATTGCAAGCGACCAGAATGGCACTGATTGGCACCTGCATGGTTTGTTGAATGAAGGCAAAATTGTGATCCTCGATTTCTTTGGAGCATGGGATTCCTACGCTTGGGATTATCAGCAATCAGGAGTTCTGCAACAACTCTATGCCGCATATGGTCCGTCGGGAACTGATGAGTTGGTTATTCTGCAGATCGAGTCGGAGCCAACAAATTCGATGGCTCAACTCTCCGGACCTCAGCTTATATCGCAGGATCCTTCTACACAAACGCAAGGTGATTGGCTAACCGGAAATCCTTTTGCTGTCATTGACAGTAGCGCTCTTGCTGATTTATATGATGTCAGTTATTTGCCAACGCTTTTTATGATTTGCCCGGATAAATTCATCACCGAGATCGAACAAACGGATTTTGCTTCGTTGGACTCAGCTTTGCATGGAGGTATTTGTCCGGTGCTTACACAGGGTGTGGATTTGGCATTGTTGGATCTTTCAACTAGCACTGTTTGTGGCAGCGGCGAAATCAATGTTTCCTTCAAAATAAAAAATCTGGGTACGGAAGAATTGACATCAGCATTAATATCAATTCAAGGTCTCACCGAGCCCTTCTCTCAAATGTGGAATGGAAGTTTGTTGTCATATCAGGAGGAGATTGTCGTGTTGAATAACCTACCCGTAAATGGCAATACTGAAATTCAAGTGGTCATGGTTTCAAATGATCCAAATACTCAAAACAATACCTTATCAGTCCAATCAGGGGTGAATCACACTTCTAGAAAAATACTTTTCAAACTTGGGTTGGACGAATATCCGAATGAGGTAAGCTGGGAAATTCGCAATAGTGAGAACAACATTGTGTTTTCAGAAGGAGATTTCACTGTCCAGTATCAGTATTTTGAAGATACCTTGGTAATGTCAGAGGATGGTTGTTATACGTTCTATCTTTATGATGAATCAGGTGATGGACTGCACGGCAGTCAATGGGGAGGATATGATGGAAGTTGCTACATCACAGGGTTGAACGGCCTAGGTCAAGAAATTTCTACCATTTTTTCGTATGATGGTTCTACGAATTTTCCCGATAATGACACCACACCCTATTTTCTAAAAGCAGAATTTGAAGCCTTTACCGCGCTCGATGTCGTGCAGGAATCAAAGAAATCGAAAATGCAGATTTATCCGAACCCCGCAAACACCGAAGTGAACATTACATTTGGTTCGTTGGATTCGAAACAGGTTGAAATAAGTGTTTGGAATGTATCTGGCCAGCGCGTGCTGTATATGCCAAGTGGCTTCTTTTCTGCAGGCGCACGAAGTCAAATACTCGAAACAGGTCATTTGCCGAATGGCCTTTATTTGGTTCATCTTTCGGATTTACAGCAAGAGACAAAAACTAAATTAGTCATTTCGCATCATTGAAAAGTGTATACTTTATGAATGGTACAATCCTTGAAATGCCGCAAAACGCAAATTAATTAAAGCATGAAAAAATTACTTCTTCTCTTACTCGCTGCACCTTTCGTATTGTCGATGAACACTCCGCAAACTGCCTCTATACCGAGTGCTTTGCTCAAAGATCTCGATGGAAACACCGTTGACACTGGCACACTTTCCAACGATGGCAAACCAATACTCATCTGTTTTTGGGCAACCTGGTGCAGTCCATGTAAAAAGGAGTTGAACACCTACAATGAGCTTTATGCAGATTGGCAGGAGGAAACCGGTGTAAAAATTTACGCGATTACTATTGATGATCAACGCACAGTGAATAGCGTGAAGCCTTACGTGAACTCGGTTTCATGGGACTATGAAATTCTCCTGGATGTAAATAAAACATTTTCGCAGGCGATGGGCGTGAATATGCCTCCCCATACATTTTTACTTGATGGCAAAGGAAATATAGTCTGGCAGCACGTTGGATACAACTCAGGCGATGAAGAAGAAGTACACGAAGAACTTTTGAAATTAAAACAATAGGATTTTTTGAATCCGATTGAACCCTTTCATCTGATGATGAAAGGGTTTTTTGTTTTTACTTTCGTCCGCTTCTGTAAACTCAAATTGTATGTTTCGAAACCTCCGCATTTTTTCTAGTTTCATTTTGGTGATCAAGGTTACCACATCATTCGCTCAGGATGCAGCGCCAGCAGCAACCCCCGCCGCAGAGCAAAAGGGCCAACTTCATGGGAATTTTCAAGTGCTTTTTCAAAACTACAATCCCGATAGTCTGATTGGTGCCCAAGTTCCCGATGCAAAAGCTGCGTTGAACTCATATGGTAATTTTACCTACAACTACGGTGGTTTCACAGCAGGTGTGCGATTCGAATCGTATCAAAATGCAATCCTTGGTTTTCCGGCTCGCTTTAAAGGATCGGGTATTGGAAGTCGCTATGTGTCCTACAATCATGATAATTTAGAAATTACAGTGGGTAATTTTTACGAACAGTTCGGAAACGGAATGGCTTTGCGCACATATTGGGAACCAAATCTGGGTATTGACAATGCCCTTGATGGTGCCCGTGTGATTTTTAGACCATCCAAAGGCATTATCCTGAAAGGTGTTTATGGCCAACAGCGATATGAGTTTGATAGTCGCCTCATCAACGGTAAGGGAATCGTGCGCGGGTTGGATGGTGAAGTAACAGTGAATGATCTTTTCACTTCGCTAAAGGACAAGCCACTGCGTGTAACGGTGGGAGGAAGTTTTGTGAGCAAGTTCCAAGCAGGAACAACTATTGCTCGCGATTCAAATGTGTTTTTTCTTCCGAACAATGTGGGCACGACTGCCGGCCGCGTCGCCTTGCAATACAAAAACTTTCAACTGTTAGGCGAATATGTCACTAAGATCAATGATCCAAATGCAGACAATGGTTACATATATAAAGCCGGCGAAGGAATTTTTGCAAATGCAGCGTTCAGCACAAAAGGTTTTGGCATTACCGCCAGCGCGAAATACATAGACAATATGGCTTTCCGAAGCGACCGTGACGCACGTCTATTTGATGTGCCTATTAATTTCTTACCTGCTATCACACGACAACATACATACAATCTTGCAGCAACGCTTTATCCATATGCTACCGTTTTGAATGGTGAAAGTGGCGTGAGCGGCGAACTTTTTTACACCTTTAAAAAGGAATCATTACTTGGCGGTAAATACGGGACATACATTTCTTTAAATGTTGCCGCCGTCAATAGTTTGGATACCGCCCATGTTGGAGGTAGTGAAGAACTTATCAATGGCTACAAAACAAATTCGTTTATGTTCGGCGAAACCAAGTATGTGCGTGATGTGAATTTTGAGCTTCGCAAAAAAATTGATAAACGTTGGAGCTTCACATATGCTCATTATTATTTTGAATTCAATACACTCGCAACGCCTGTTACACAAGATTACAAAGGAATAGTCTATGCACATATAGATGTGCTTGATGTGCAGTTTAAGTTTAAACCGAAGCATGCCATTCGCATGGAAATGCAATCGCTGTTGACAGAACAAGACAAGGGCAACTGGGCAACAGGGCTTCTCGAATATTCTTTCTCTCCACATTGGTCTGTTGCTGTTCTAGATCAATACAACTTTGGAAATAAGGACCCAGAAAAACGCGTTCACTACCTCTATGGCAACATTGGCTATAGCAAAGGTGCAAATCGTATCATGGTTGGTTATGGTAAACGCCGCGCTGGTATTTTCTGCATTGGTGGCGTATGCCGCGCTGTTCCTGCATCAAATGGAATAGAAATAAACATTACAAGTAGTTTTTAATTTTTCAGAGAAAAGAAAATGAAAAAAACATTCACATACATCGCCATAGTATTCTCAGCTTTTTCTTTCATGAGCTGTGATAAAATTGAAAATCCGATTGCTGAAGCGCGCGTTTATCGTCAGGATCTTTATGGTCCGGCGCCAACATTTACCTCTGCAACAGCTCCAGTGCAGCGTGTTTTATTGGAAGATTTTACGGGTCACGATTGTGGCAATTGTCCTCCTGGCCATTTAGAAGCGAAAGCAATTTTAGAATCTCGGCCCGATCATGTCGCTGTTGTAGCTGTGCATGCTGGATCTCTTGCTGCTCCATATCTACCTGATTATCCAAGTGATTGGAGAACACCTGAAGGGCAGTATTATCTTTTAGAACAAGTTGGATTGGACCAAATGCCAACTGGCCGCGCCAATAGAAGGCCAAACGCGGCATTCGCTCCCGCTTATGACGTATGGGCAGCAAATGTCAATGAGGCATTGGCTGTAACGCCAGTTTTGAATCTCCAACTCAATGCCAATTATCAGGCAGCATCAAATCACCTCAATGTGCACGTGAATAGTCAATGGTTTGCAGATCTTTCCGGCGAATACCGTCTTGTTATTTTGGTAACTGAATCACACATTATTGCACCGCAGTTATGGTATAATCATAACCCTTTGAATGTGTATGAGTATGAACACGAGCATATGCTTCGTGGATCTGTCACAGGTGCCACGGGTTATGCAATTATTACGGATCCGCAAGTAGGAAATGTGCAAACAGATAGCTACACTTTTGATTGGAATTCTGCATGGGATCCTGCAAATTGTGAGATTGTTGCTTTTGTTACAGAAGGTGAAGTAGGAAGTGTGATCAATGTGGCGAAACAAAAACTCATTCAATGAGATTAGCTTTCGTTTTTTGCTGCTGTTTGTTTTCTTTGAATTTTTTCGGACAGAAAGAATTTAAAGGCGGAATCGTTTTTGGTCCAACAACAACTCAAATTAGTGGAGACGGACTTGGTGGTTGGGATAAATTCGGATTGTCTGCCGGCGCTTGGGTGAATATACCTCTTGGTGATAAATTGGGACTAGGTCTTTCCATGAAATACATCAATAAAGGAAGCAGAACTAAACGAGATACCTTGACCAATCAATCATTCGGTTTTTATCTCAACTACATCGATGTGCCTTTGCTACTAACGTATGATGTTTCTACAAAAAAATCACAACTCACATTTTCAATTGGCCCATATGTAGGAATAATGATGAATCAAAAAATAAAATACAATGGCGCAGATCTGGCTATTGATATTCCGTTTAATAAAACAGATATTGGCGCACAATTGGGCATAGCATATTGGATGAGTCAGAAACTTTTTGTTGAGTTTGATGTTGCTACTTCGGTATTGCCAACACGCCCAAATCCGTCCAAGGTCAATCCTGGCTCTT
>Ga0209480_10002690_pt1 | contig 11996 bp, 12 predicted proteins | sample JI61114C2DNA_FD_187501 | JGI IMG/M metagenome (GOLD analysis project Ga0209480, IMG submission 187501) | Wastewater effluent complex algal communities from Wisconsin, to seasonally profile nutrient transformation and Carbon sequestration -... | ecosystem: Engineered > WWTP > Effluent > Algae...
CACGCCCTTGATCGAGTCAAGGTTCACACGATAAGCCAGATTTTCAAAGGCCATACGGCGCTCTGTTAAGAATCCGAGTTCGATCGCCGTCAGTGCGAACTCATCACCGAGTTCGGGGTAGCCACGACCCAATTCCTTGGCCACGCGGTTGAACGAGGTGTCGACGGTCAAGCCGGCCTCTGCGCAAATCACGAGCAAGTCGAGCGCATCAGGCAGACCCTTGCGGATGGCATCGGTACGCTTCTGGATCAGGTTGCTGAGATAAATATCCGCAGCCTTATAACCCAAGATTGTTATGATGGCGAACGCGGCAAAGCGTTTAAAAGTGCTGTACGTTTCCATACCGCCGAAACCATAAATCCAGAGCGCAGCGCCACCGCCGAAGATAACGGGAAGTACTAGCCGGCTGAAGATGACCGTAACGGCCAGTTCCTTACGGCGGATCCCCGCTTGCGCCAGTTTCTGCTGAACGATCTTGATCTGGTCCTCTTGCAGAACCTGCAATTTGGACAGCATTTGCCGCATCTTGTCCGTTGTTTCGGTCTTACGGACAAGCTTCGCGCGCTTCTTCGACGTTGTTGCAGTAATGCCAGCCTTCAACTGTTCGCGGCGTTCGCTCAGCGCTTTAACACGCTTCGTCATTGGATCACGTACGGTTACGGCAGCATAAATTGCGAAGATCACAGCTACGGCAGCAACGGCCGATAGCATCGTTGCGACCCACAAGACATCAATGCCTAAAAGTTGAGGTCCACCTGGATTGGTCATTTTTCTATCCCGCCCCCAAATTTAGATTTCGAAATTGACCATTTTGGCCATGATGAATGCGCCGATCGACATCCACACGATGCCAATCATGCCAGCAATCATCAGTCGCGGCTCAAAGAAGAAGCCTGCCAGATATTTCTGGTTCACCGACCAGACCATGCCGAAAACGAAGAACGGCAAGGAACCGACGATATAGGCAGAAGCTTTGGATTCCGACGACATAGCGCGAATTTTCAGCTTCATTTGTGCACGCTTGCGAAGCACATCGGCCAAATTCGCCAGAGTTTCCGCCAAGTTGCCACCCGTTTCGCGCTGAATGGCGAGGGTAATGACGAAAAACTGGAATTCGGGTGTGCCCATACGATCCGCAGTTTCCTGCAAAGCGTCTTCCATCGTCTTACCGATGCGCACCTTTTCGGTCACCATCTTGAACTCTTCGCCAACTGGGCCTGGAATTTCTTTCGCAACCATGCCCAGTGTTTCACCAACCGGGAGGCCCGACTTCAGACCACGAACGAGCAGTTCGATGGCGTCAGGAAAGTTGGTCGTGAATTGCTTGATACGCTTTGCCATCAGAAAATTGACAGCAAAATGGGGCAAACCCGCACCCAGCATCAGTCCGCCAAACAGGGCCAGATACATGGGTGCACCTTTAATCCACAGCGCCGCCATGACGAGAAAGGCAATGCTGGCCGATGTGATCATATATTGCTGCAGGGTCCAGCTTTTGCCGGTCTGGGCGAGTCGCAAGCGCAACTGGTCAGTACGGCTTATGCTGCGGCCATCTGTAAAAATCATCGGACGACGCGCGGCGAGTGCCTTGCGCATCTGCTGTTCGACGCGCGCATCCGCGCTGTCGGAATGACGCATTTTCACGGCACCGAGACGGCGAGAGGTTGCCTTGCCTACATTGGGGCCCATGAATGCGAGTGCAATCAGGACCAAAACTAGCATGAAACCCGTTGCAAGTATAAGATTCTGCATCATTTTCCGCTCAGTCCGTGGTGGTCGATGGCGCTGTGTCCTGTCTGGACACAGCGGCCATCAAAACGATTATTTCTTTTTCAACAGCGACTTGAAGCCCGACATCACCGATTTCTTGGACTTCTCGACTTCGGGTGCAGCTTCTGCGGCTTCAGCGGCGCTGCCCGCAATCATGTCCGCCAAGTTGACGATGCCCGCAGACAATTTGCTGCCACGTACGGCGTCGACCACGGGCTGGCCAACTTTGGCTGCCTGCGCAGTTGCCTTGGGATCGGACGGCAGGATCAAATCGATCTTGCGTTCAATCGTGCTTTCAAAGTCTTTCCGGCTGATTTCGAGCGCGGCGGTCTGAACATTATTTGCCACCACAAGTGTTTTGCAATGCGGCGCATTCTGTTTCAGCCATGCCAGTACCCGGATCGTGTCACGTGCCGATGCCAGTGTCAGTTCGGTGGTAACAACCGCCAAATTCACATCCTGCATAAGATGCGGGTAAGCGATCAGCATGCTTCTCGGCATGTCGATAACGGTGTTTTCAAAAGCCGCGCGGAATTCTTCCTGCAGCTGGTAAAACGCACTGCCGTCTGTCAGCACAGGGCTGCTCATCGGAGCTTCGGCGGACAAGATCGACAGCTTTTCGTTCGCCTTGATCATCGCGCGCTCAATAAAGAGCCCGTCGATACGGCTGGGATTGTCGATGGCGTCCGTCAGACCGCGACCTGGTTCAAGATCCATGGCGAGAGCGCCGGTCCCGAAATGGACGTCGAGATCGAGAAAGCCGGTCGGATGACCTTGCGTTTGCGAAAATGTCCACGCGAGCGACGAAGCAATAGTCGACGCTCCACATCCACCGCGTGTTCCAATGACGGCGGTTGAAATATGGGGACGATCGGCCGAATGTTCCTCGTGCTTGGGTGCGTTCAGGATCGTCTGTGCATTTGCAAATGCGTCGCGCAAAGAATCTGGGCTAAGCGGTTTCAGCAGATAATCCTGCAACCCGGACATGAGAAGGTCACGATACAGGCGAACATCGTTCACCTGGCCCACTGCGATAACAATGGTTCCGGGCTCACAAACCTCGGCCAAGCTGTTGATGTCCGAAATCGGATCGCCTGACTCGGAAAGATCGACCAGAAGGATCTGCGGGCTTGCCGATACCGAAAGCGACTGGATAGCGTTACGCAGACCGCCCTTATAGGCCTTGTCCTGGCTCCAACCCATTTCTTCGCATACGCCGCGAATGACGTCGAGCGTCATGTCGTCGCAGACATAGGCGTTTATCGGATCACGTGTACCGGCAACGCCGGATTTCCATGGAGCGTTCATTAGTTGCCTCCAGTTTTGGCGCGGTAGGTGTCGACCGCTCTTTTGCCGCTGTTCGTATCGAGCCGCTTGTTTTCCTGGCCACGGACGAGATCTTCCGGATTTGCGATCATCGCTGCGAGGTTGCTGTTAACAGAGCAGCCGTGATTGCTATGATTGCTGGCGTTATAGTTACGGTCGTGATCCGTCGTGAAGTCGGGGCAGGAAGGCACCGACGCCTTTGAACGGGTCACAATCACGCGAACCATGCCTGGTGCAATCTGACCAGCAGTTACCGGAGCAACCCCATCAAGGAGAACTCCCCGGTCTGAAGCAACTTTCGAAACGATTTTGGTTGCCGATTGATCAGCGTAGCTCGAACCGAAGTCGACCGAGACGCTATCGCCGTAGCCGAGCCGCAAGGCATCAAACCATTCGCCAAGGCGGTTTTGTTCTGCAGTTGAAATGCCACCGCCATCGCTGTTGAGATCGATAGCAAAGTTGGTACGTTCAACTACCGGCTGATGGACCGAGTACATCGAAGTGTTCGTTGTTCCCAGCGAGCCTGCAGCACATCCGGCCAATGTAAGACTGGCTGCAACTGCGGTCAGGAATTTCATGTTACGCATAGTCATTCTCCTGAACTGGGATTACTGGTCGAAGCTGAAACCGGGGCCAGAAGCCGCGGCTTGTGCTTTCGCTTTGTCACCTTTTTGCGGCAAGGCTGGCGCTGCTTCGCTGATGGAGCCCATTTCGGGTCCGCCAGAGGGGGCAGGGGCGATGGTCGGCATCGGGCGGTTCTTGTCACCATTTTTGTCGAGAACCTTGCCGAGCAAAACACGCTCCGCATCGTTCGCCGAATGGATGCCATCGGTCGGTAACTTGATCTCGCTATCCGAAACAGGTTTGACCAAATAGGGCGTGATGACGATCATCAATTCTGTTTCGTTGCGGCGCCATCCGTTGGATTTGAACAGAGCACCCAAAACCGGAATGTCGCCAACGCCTGGTGTTTTATCCACCGAGCTGTTCAACTGATTGCTGAGCAATCCTGCGATCATCATGCTTTGACCCGAACCGAGCTCGACGGTTGTTTCTGCCATACGGGTCGTGGTGGCTGGAACTTCAAGACCACCCACGCGCACTGCGCCCTGCGACGAGATATCCGAAACCTCGGAACGAACGCGCAAAGAAATGCGGCCATCGGCCAAGACAACCGGCGTGTAAGTCAGGCTGACACCGTAGGATTGATACTGGACGGAAACGCCGTTGTCCGACGATGTCACGACGGGGAAAGTGCCCCCAGCCAGAAATTCTGCAGTTTCGCCCGACACCGTGGTCAGGTTTGGATTGGCGAGAGTTGAAACAAGTCCTGCGCGTTCGGACAAGTCGAATGCAGCTTCAACATCGATGCCGAACAACTTTCCGATGCCGGCCACCGTGGTGGTGCTTTCCGGAAATGTAACGGTTGTACCGGTCGTGAAGTCCCGGCCACGGCCAAGCCCGAAGAAATAGGGGTCGCCCGAACTGTTGGTTCCGGGTTTGCCGCCCTGTATGTTGCCCGATATTTCCTTGGAAAGTGAGCGACTAACTTCGGCAACACGCACTTGCAAATTGATCTGCAAAGGCGTGGCTGTTTTTATCCGGTTTACGACCTTGGACTGGCCGCCGCTAAATGCGGTGACAAGATCGGCCGCGTCCGAAGCTTCTTCGGGCTGCTTAACCGTTCCGGTCAACATGATGATACCATTCATCGTCGTGACTTTGATATCGGCATCCGGCATGGCCACGGCCAACATCTGGTCGATGGAGTCCAGGTTCATACCAACTCGGACGGTCGCCGAATAAACGGTACGTCCGGCGGCATCGGTTGCAACAATGCTTGTTTCGCCGGGATTCTTTGCCAGGATATAGATCTGGCGACCGGATTTGACTTCGACATCGGCGACTTGCGGGTTAGCGACAACTACGTCCGTGATGGTGCTTCCCAGGTTGATCTGCTGACCGCGACCGATGGAAAGGGTTACGAGTTTCGCATCCTTTGCCGATTGCGCATGTGCTACCGTTGGAAGGGCAACAAGCGCGGTCGTTCCCAAAGCTGCGGTCAACGCAGCGGCTGCAAAGCCGGATTTGAGTTTTGATATCTTGTTCATCTTACTGTCTCCGGCTTACGTCAACGACGGTTTCGGCACCTGCGCGTGACACGCGCACGGTTTGCGAGCTGACGACTTTCTGGACTTGTCTTTGAATGCGAACATTTTCGGCTGCGATTGCAAGCGGCGTCTGGGCAGGGATGCTGCTCCGCTGGAACCGCGATACGTCGCCTCCGGTCGTGTAGGTGCTTTTGCCTGCTACAGGACGCTGAGCCAGCTTTTTCATGATGGCGGCTTCCTGCTCTGCAGTTGCGCCTTCAGGAATGTTGACTTCACCCGAAGCCAAAGCTTGCTCAAGTTCCGCTGCATTGTCTGCGAGCGAACGAAGCGAAAGGCTGATCGTTCCGATAGACTGGGCAACCGTGATTCGTTCGGCGATCGATGGGGTCGCTTCCATCGTAACAAGCTTATATTTGCGGACGACGGTTTTACCTTCGGCATCTACAGCATTTGTAGAGCGTTGATCGGTTGCCAGAACGCGCATGTTACGCAGGATTGTTTCGGATACCTTCAGCGGCGGGCCGCCAGGGCCTGCGATATTCTGGGTCAATACAAGGTCGACGCGGTCACCGGGGAACACAAAGCCTGCAACACCGGTCAATGCCGACACAGGAACGGTCACAGCGCGCATGCCAGGGCCAAGCGCTGCAGCGAGGAACCCGCGATCACCCGGCTTCACCAAAGAACCCTTGGTGATGGGCTGACCTGCCGTGATGGCGTTGCGTACAACGGTGCCAACCAGCTCTTCAGGTGTGACGCCAGGCGATGCAGTTGCGCCATCGGGGCCAGAGGTGCCGCCGGGGCCTTCGATGAAGTAGGCGTCCTCGACCAGTTCTTTCGGCCATGGCTGATAGCGGAAGCTATCGGCGGTGATGATTGTACCAACCGGCAATGCCTTGGTCGCGACCATGACCTTGGGTCCGGTCTCGACCGGCTTAGCTGCTGCGGCTTGTGGCGCAGACGCTCCGGTAAACATGCTGCGCGCCATGAAGGCGGTAATGGCGGCGATGAAAAGCGCGGCCACCAGCAATATGACTTTTTTCCTATCCATGACGAACTGTCCCCTGAAAGGTCCCCTGATTGAAGAATGCTATTTCACGTAAAATGGTTAAAAATCCGTTCACCGGCTATCCATAAGCCGGCGAGGGCTATTGCGACCCCATAGGGGATGCGTGCCTTACCATCTTGTTGTTTTGCCTTGTGAATCATCACAAAAACAATGGTTACCAAGGCCCCGAGTATCGAGGCATAAAGAACCATCCGGACCACATCGATCCAATGCCACCACAGCGCCAAAGCCGCGAAAAGCTTGACATCTCCGCCACCCATCGCCCCAAAACGGAAGGCAATCAGGAAGAAGATGAAAACAATCGTGGCGGTGAGAAGGTGGAGGCCAATTTCCGGCATGTTGAAACCGCCTGTTGCAGCCCAATAAGCAGGAGCCGCCAACGCGATAAGCAATGTTACCCTGTTGAAAATTAAGCGATATCGTACGTCGGTATAGATGGAGTAAATCAGCGCAATTGCCAATCCCCCAACTAGTGCGTAAGTGAGTGCTTCACCGTTCATTTGCCAAGCATTAACCATCAAAGCTTGCTAAAAGGTAACCATGCACGCCCAGAAAATTCACATGGACCGACGCGCAATCCCGTCGGATGCTACCGAAAGCCTCTGGACCGCCGAAGATGGCTGGTCGATCCGCCGGATAGACTGGGCGGGGGGACAGGAACCGCGTGGATCGATGCTGTTCCTGCCCGGGCGCGGCGATCATTATGAGAAATATCTTGAGACGCTCGCTTATTATGCTGCCCGTGGTTGGCGGGTAACGTCGGTTGATTGGCGCGGGCAGGGTGCGTCCGGGCGGCTGCTTGCCGATCCTGAAGTCGGCCATATCGATGATTTTTCAACATGGATTGCCGACCTGCGTTATTTTTGGACGCGTTGGAAAGCCGAAACGCCCGGTCCTCACGTCGTGTTGGCGCACAGCATGGGTGGGCAATTGGCTATGCGCGCGCTGGTGGAAAAGGCTATCGATCCTGATGCCGTAGCAATGAGCGCGCCGATGCTCGGCATCCAGACGGCAGGACTGCCGCTTTGGCTGAACCATGCCTTTGCGAAGTTGATGTGCAGCATTGGCAGAGACGAGCTGCCCGCCTGGAAGGTGAGCGAGAAGCCGTTATCGCCCATGCATGATCGCGGCAAAATACTGACGGGTGACAAGGACCGCTACGAAGATGAGCTTGCGTGGTGGGCCTTACGCCCTGAGGTAAAATTAGGCCCGCCGAGTTGGCACTGGATCGAACGCGCCATAGATTCGATCCGCTTGCTTGATCGCCCCGGTATGCTTGAGAAGGTGCAGACCCCCATTTTGCTTCTCGCAACAACGGCCGACCAACTGGTCAGCACGCCCCGGATTATCAAGGACAGCAAGCGCCTGCCGCATGCCGAGACACTCATCTTCGGGAAAGAAGCCGCACATGAGCTTTTGCGCGAAGTGGACGCCGTTCGGGATCAATGCCTTTCGCGTATCGACGCCTTTTTGGACATGCACGCCCCGGTCAAATGAGCGATTTCGATATTGCCATTATCGGCGCCGGAATAGCGGGCGCCAGCCTTGCTGCGGAGATTTCGGCGCACAAGTCTGTTTTGCTGATCGAAGCTGAGGCGCATCCCGGCTATCATTCGACGGGGCGTTCCGCAGCATTTTGGGATGAGAGCTATGGTGGTCCGGCCGTTCAGCCGTTGACCACGGCTTCCGGTCCGTTTCTCGCAAATCCGCCGAGCGACTTCCATGAAGGCCCCCTGATGCATCCGCGCGGGGCACTGCATTTGGGAACGGATGCGCATCATTTGCTGGCCGATGCATTGTTGACGGATTTTGCCGATAGCGGTGTCCGGTTTGAACGGCTTGATCGTCAGGGTATCGAAGCGCATGTGCCGGGACTGCTGCCAGCCTGGACGTCGGGCCTATGGGAACCTGATTGCTGCGATATTGATGTTGGCGGTTTGCACGGTGCTTATTTGCGACAGGCAAAGCGGCAGAATGTCATCCTGCGATGCAATTCGAGGTTGCAATCTGCGAAGTGGAATGCGGGGCGTTGGCATATAGAAGCCATAGGAGCGTCCTTTACCGCAGACATGATTGTCAACGCGGCAGGTGCATGGGCCGACGAGGTCGCGCAATTGGCACAAGTCAAGCCGCTCGGCATCCAACCCTATCGCAGAACAATTGCCCAATTGTCCATGTCCCCGGCTGCTCCTGCCAATCTGCCCCTCGTCATCGGGTTGGATGGCAGCTTCTATTTCAAGCCGGACAGTGGCGGGACGTTGTGGCTCAGCCCACATGATGAAACGCCGACGCCGCCATGTGATACCGCGCCCGAGGAACTGGATGTCGCCCTTGCCATCGCGCGGTTGCAGGAAGTGGTCGACTGGGACATTCGACGCGTCGAACATAGATGGGCAGGACTGCGAAGCTTTGCACCTGACCGCAAGCCCGTGATCGGCCACGACCCCGTTACTCCATCCTTCTTCTGGCTGGCAGGGCAAGGTGGTTTTGGGATCCAGACGGCTCCCGCTGCTGCAATGCTCGCGGCCTCAATGCTTTCCGAAGCAGTCGCGCCGCCACCAAATGTCGATGGCAACGTCTATCTTCCCGACCGTTTACACTGATTTACTTGGCAACGGATTGTTGCTGGCTAAGGTTGGCTTTGCCCGGATTCGACGGTCTTTAGACGTTATGTTAAGTTCGCCCCGGGTTCGTGACCAACTGGCCTCACCGGCCCGGTAAGAGGAGGATTTCATGGCACATTATTTCGAGATCAAAAAGAACAAGAAAGGCGAGCATGTCGCCTATTTCAAATATAACAGCGAAGCTATTTTCTGGACCGAAGGCTATTCCAGCAAAGCGAGCGCCAAAAAGGCGATCGAGTCTATATTGAAGAACGGGCCCGGCGCCGAAATACGCGAAGCCGAATAAGGGTCAGGACGCGCGGGCTGCCTCGGCGGCGTCGCTTGCCAGCCGGTCTGCGCGTTCATTTTCAGGGTGGCCATCATGGCCTTTGACCCAAATCCACTCGACTTTATGTCGCGCGACGGCTTCGATCAGGTCATGCCATAAATCGGCATTTCGAACCGGCTGCTTTGACGCATTTTTCCAGCCATTTCGCTGCCATCCGTGAACCCACTTTGTGATCCCGTCGAGGACATATTTGCTGTCGGTGTGCAGCTTGACGTTACACGGTTCGATCAGAATTGTGAGCGCCTGAATGGCCGCCCACATTTCCATCCGGTTGTTGGTCGTGTCGGGATCGCCACCCGATATTTCTTTCTCGTGCTTGCCATAGCGGATTACGGCACCCCAGCCGCCTGGCCCGGGATTCCCTTTGCACGCGCCGTCGGTAAATATTTCAACCTGCTTCAATACCGTTTCCCAACTGCCCCATCAGTTCAGAAATATTGGCATCATCGCTGTAAAAATCCAGTCTCCGCAAAAATGCGAGCGGGTCCTTTCTGGTGACCAACGCATTTGCTGGCGTGTTTATCCAATCGTAACAGCGGGTTAGTAAAAAGCGCAGGCAGGCACCACGAAAGAAGAGCGGCAGAGCGTCCCGCGTTGGGGCATCAAACCCGTGCACCGAATCATATCCGCGAAGGAGATTGGCACTCAGATCACTCTGAAAACGGGTTCCGTCATTGGTGAAACACCACGCGCTGTGGGTTACCGCGAGATCATATCCCAATGCGTCGGTGCAGGCGAAATAGAAATCGATCAAGCCGGTTACCCGGTCCCCCAGCATGAGGACATTGTCGGGGAAAAGATCGGCGTGGATTGCGCGTTGCGGCAGATTTTTGGGCCAGCGTTCCTCCAGAAAATCGCATTCGGCCTCAACTCTCTTGGCCAAGCCCTCATATATGTCTTCCAAGCCTTGCGCCGTGCATTGTTCGGCCAAAGGACGCCATGATAAAAGTCCGAGACTGTTGGGGCGCGTTTGGTCGAAATCGGCAAGCGCGCTATGCATTTGTCCCAGTGCCACGCCGGTAGCTTTTGCTTGCGCGGGGGTTGGCTGGGTCACCGATACACCCTGCAGAAATTCTATCAGACAAGCAGGTCGCCCAGCCAGATTCTGCAGCCATTCGCCATTTCGGTCGGGTATGAAGCGCGGTACCTTGCATCCCGCTTCGTGAAGATGCTTTAGCAAAGCATAGAAGAAGGGGAGGTCGGCCGGATCTACGCGGTTCTCATATAATGTGAGAATGAAACGGCTTTTCGTTGTTTCGACGAAATAATTGCTGTTCTCTACACCCTCGGCAATTCCCTTGAGCGCAATGAGCTCGCCGGCATCATATTGCGCGAGAAACGTCGAAACCTGTTCGGGCCCTAATTGTGTGTAAACGGCCAATTCAGGCCACCGCGCCGGCCACTTCGCGCGGCAGTTTGAAGATGATGCTTTCTTCGGCTGTCGTAACCTGCTGTTCGTCGAGATCGAAGTGGTTGGCGAGAGAGTCGATTATTTCGCGGACCAGTAATTCGGGCGCCGATGCGCCTGCGGTCAAACCCAAAGTCTGAACGCCATCAAACCAGTTCATGCTGATATCGTCAGCGCGTTGAACAAGATGTGCTTTCGACCCCGCCCGCTCGGCGACTTCTACCAAACGCACGGAGTTGGAACTGTTCGGCGCGCCAATGACGATGACGAGATCGCATTCACCCGCAATCGCCTTGACCGCATTTTGCCGGTTGGACGTCGCGTAGCAAATATCTTCGCCCTTAGGCCCCACAATCGATGGAAAACGGCGCTGCAACGCCTCGACGATTTCGGCCGTATCATCGACCGACAATGTCGTTTGCGTCAGAAAAGAAAGATTGTCTTCGTTGGCGGGCACCAAATTTGCGACATCTTGGACGGTTTCGACGAGCGACATGGAGCCGGCAGGAACCTGCCCGAAAGTGCCGATCACCTCAGGATGACCGGCGTGGCCTATAAAGATGATGTGGCGTCCGGCCTCGACCTGACGTTCGGCCTGACGGTGGACTTTGGACACCAGCGGGCATGTCGCGTCCAGATAGGCAAGCCCACGCTCTTCTGCATTTGCCGGAACCGATTTCGGCACGCCATGCGCGGAAAAAACAACATGTCCACCATCAGGGACCTGATCGAGTTCGTCTACAAATACAGCCCCCTTGGCTTTAAGGCTGTCGACGACAAATCGATTGTGCACAATTTCATGCCGGACGTAGACCGGTGCGCCATGCTGTTCCAGCGCGAGCTCGACAATTTTGATAGCGCGGTCGACACCCGCACAAAAACCGCGTGGAGCGGCAAGGAGGAGCTTCAACGGGCGCTTGGCGGGATTTTGTTCAGTCATGGGCAATGTCCTTTAGGTAAAGTCTCGGCTTCCGCCAAGACCTTTCCCCTGTTGCGTGTCCCGCTATGGACGGATAAGGACCTTTCAGAAACGCGCTTAGGCGAAACCAAATAAGAATCCTGAGGATAACCCTGTATGAAATTTGTCGCCAAAGTCCTTCTTGCGGGCACAATCGTGGCATCACTTGCCGGATGCGCAAAGGATGGGGAGTTGGATCTGTCCTCTGGCGTGGGAATCAGTGTGACGCGAACAGGTTGTCCCACGGTTGCTATTCCCGATGGTACGGGCGACATCACACTTTTCAACACAGCGGGAAGCCAGGATGCGAATGCAATCGACGTCGTTGCGTCGATTACGAACGTCCGTCCTACCTGCAACAGCGGCGGCGAGAAAATCTATTCGCAGGCCAGTTTCGAGGTT
>Ga0209480_10002692_pt1 | contig 11989 bp, 3 predicted proteins | sample JI61114C2DNA_FD_187501 | JGI IMG/M metagenome (GOLD analysis project Ga0209480, IMG submission 187501) | Wastewater effluent complex algal communities from Wisconsin, to seasonally profile nutrient transformation and Carbon sequestration -... | ecosystem: Engineered > WWTP > Effluent > Algae...
CTTGGCAGCGGGCCAGTGCAGGTGTTTGCAGGCACAGGACTCTCCATCAGCAGCACCGCTCAGCTCGGTGCCACGGGTTTGACAAAGGTCTTCACCAGCGGTGCCGCACTACCTGTCATCGGCACGCGCACCATCGCTAACTTCAATTCGATCACCGCCGCCGTGGCGGCTGCGATCAGCGGCACGGGAGGCGGTGTTTTGTCGATCGATGCCAACCAGAGCCTCTCCACCGATCCGCTCATGGCCACGCGGGATGGCGGTGTCTTCAATCTCTGGCAGCTCGGTGGTGGTGAGGGAAATGGGAACCTGACCGCGAACAGCGTGACTCCGTGGGGCGTCGGCGGCACTGAGTTCCGCATCGGCGGTGGCAGCAATCAAATCACGCTGAATCCTGCGACTGCAAACTCAGATCAGTTTGCGGGTGTGGGCAACAGGATGATCCTCGGCGTCGCGCACACCGTGATGGGCTATGGCACTGTTTTGTTCGGCGCGAATGGCAACAACAGCTACGATGGCGGCACACTGCTCACGCGTGGACGCAATCTCGATGGCGGCTACCGTGGTGTCGTCCTTAGCGTGCAGGGCGGTGCCATCGGCACAGGCAACACCTTCCGCACACCCTTGGGCACGGGTCAGGTGGATGTCTTCGGTGAAGTGCGCATCGAAGGTGCTTCCGGCACAGCCGTGACCACGGGCGGTCTCACCAATGCCAACAACTGGGTCTTCCACTCAGGCTCACGCATCCGCTTCGATAACAACACACCCTTCACCGGCAGCGGCACCACGGGCAATCGTGCCACTGGCACCATCGGCGGTGGTGGACGCTGGGCCGATGCCGTGGGCATCACGCTGAACAGTTCCGTGCTCGAGATGTTCGGCGATGCTGGCGACCACATCGCCAATCGCGAGATCATCGGTGATCTCACGATTCAGGGCGGGTCGGAAGTCGTCATCCGCCGTGACACCGGCGACTGGGCCGAGCTTTCAGTCGGCAATATCAATCGCAGTGGCACCGGCACGCTGATGATCGCCACGATGGTCGCCACTACAAACACCAGCGGCATTCTCGGCACCGTGGCATCGAATGTGGACAGCTCCCTCTTCCTCGCTGCAAACGGCGCGAGCCTCATGAACAACGGCATGGTCAATCCATGGATCGTAAGCCGCTATGACAACAACTTCGTCAAATACGACGACACGCTCGGCTTCCAGGCGATCACCCAGGGTGGAGATCCGGCCAATTACCTCACGAGCGCGGGCGGCACCATCGACGGCAGCCTTCTGGCCCTGAACGACGGCACGGAGATCCTGAATCTGATCACCGCTACGGGCACGCTCGGCGCGAATCTCGACCTCTACGCCCTGCGTCTCGACCGCGACATCAACAACAGCGCGAACAATGCCTTCAACAAGATCATCATCCGCAGCGGCGGCCTCATGCAGGGCGGAAATACGCCCACGATCAATGCAGATATCTACTTCGGCTCCTCCGGCCTCGGGGATGGCGAGGCGCTCATCTGGGCGAATAACAACACGATCCAGATCAACGGCAATATCTACGCCAGTGATGTGATCAAGTCCGGCACAGCCTTCCTCAACGTGCGCAGTGATCAGCCGCAGTTCACGGGTGACTGGACCGTCAATGGTGGTGGTCTTCAGTTCCTCACTCCTGGCGCACAAAGCAGTGGCGAAGTCATCCTCAACGGCGCGCACATGTCGGATCGCGACAACACGCTCCAGACCACTGAACTGCGCTACAACTTCAACAGTGGCACGCCTGATCTGTTCACCTGGGGAGGCGGCAAGATCACCGTCAATGACCTCGGCATCGTGCGCAGCGTCGCCGCCAGTGATCGTCTCGATCAGATCCCTGCGATCGATTTGAAAACCAGCGGCGGTGGGCATGAGGGCATCATTTTCTTCCAGTCAGACTCCTCACGCCACACCATCCGCACGGGCACCGTCACGCTGTTTGATGACTACATGCTCAGCGTCGATGCCACGAGCTTCGGCCCCGGCTCCACCAGCGGCGTGCAGCTCGGCGCAGGTAATGGAGCGGGCGGCTTGAACAACCAGGGACTCTACGATGTGCGCGTCACTGGCGATGGCATCCTGAGCCTCGGTGATAACAGCGCCAGCTTCACCGGTAATCGCAACTTCCGAGTAGGCGATGGCACCGTGCGTGTGCTGCATAACGGTGCCTTCGGTGCGAACACGGTCACCGCCAGCCTGCGCTCCACCGCAGCGATGGAGATCGCCGTATCAAACTTCGTCCCCACCGCCACGCTGCTCCAGGAGCCCGGCTCCATCGAGCGCTGGGCCGTGAGCGATGCTCGCGGCAGTGGCAATTATTCTCTGCCCAGTGGCGTGCATCTCCAGCTCTTCACCGATGTCACCGGCACCCGCACCATCGACCTCGCCGGTGGTTCCATCATGGGCTACCTCCCGCTGGATTATGATCAGGTCGCCGTGATTCAGACCATTCGCAGCGGCGTCACCGTGAATCTCACCGCCAACTCTTATCTCGGTCAGATCTACCCCGCAGGCACCTCCAATGGTTCCAACCATATCATCTATGACATGGGCAAGCTCAATACGAGCACCAACCTCAATCCCAGCGATGTCGGGCTTCGCGGCTCCTACCTCGTGATCGATGGTAACATCACCGGCAGCTTTGATCTCACCAAGGTCGGCCAGGATGTGATCAAGCTCGCGGGCAGCAACAGCTTCGGCAATCTCTTCATCGAAGACGGCATCATCCAGATGGGCCGCGACAACGCGCTCGCCAGCACCACGGTGGTGAGCACGCGCGGCATTGGCTCCACCGGCATCTTTGATCTCAATGGCTACAACCAGGAAATCGCCGGGCTCACCGGTCCCGGCGGCACGGTCAACAACAGCGCCATGGTCATCAATACGCTGACTCTCAACACCACGGCTGATCAGGCTTACAGCGGCACTGTGACAGGCTCCGTGACCCTGATCAAAAAGGGGGCTGGCAGGCAGACCTTCACCAGCGTGAATGACTATCAGGGCGGCACTGTCCTCGAAGCCGGCACGCTCTCCGTCGCCCAGGATGCCAGCCTCGGACGCGTGCATGTCACCACGCGTGCGGACTCCCTGCGCTTCACAGGCGGCACCTTGGAGACCACGGCAAACATGACCATCGTCCCCACGCGCGGCATCACGCTCGACAGCGCTGGTGGCACGATCTCCACCACGGTTGGCACCACCCTCCAGGTAGCCTCCATCATCACAGGCAGCGGCGCTTTGACAAAGGCAGACGCAGGAACACTCCAGCTCAACAACGCCGCCAACAACTACACCGGCAGCACCAGCATCCTCGGCGGCACTCTGCAAGGCAGCGCGGCGGACACACTCGCGCCGCTCTCACGCCACATCATCAGTGGTGACGCAGCCAGTGGCACGCTGAGTCTGAATGGCTTTGATCAAACCATCGGCTCACTCGCCAGTGCAGGCGCGACTCCTGCCAATGCAGCCACCTCACTCGGTGCAAACATGCTGACAGTCGGCAATGACCGCACTCAGAATGCCGTCTATGCGGGCTCGATCACCGGCACAGGCATCCTTCGGGTGAATGGCAGCGGCGCCTTCCAAACTCTCGCCATCACTGATAACAGCGCTCAGGCCTGGAGCACCGAGATCGCGAATGGTGTGCTCAGTCTGGCAGCAGGAGCCAGGCTCGGCTCCGGCACGGTCAGCCTTGGCGTCGCAGGTGTCTCGGGTGCGGATGACTTCACCGCTCTGCATCTGCAAAGCACCGCCACTTTGGCGAACAACATCATCGTCAACGCGGTGAACTCTGTCGGCAGCGCCTCCATCACCGCCAGCGGTGCCAATGCAGGCATCACCGGCACCATCGCCCTCCATCGCGATACCTTCATCGGTGCCAGTCCGGCCATTCAGTTGAGCTTGGAGAACAGCGTCAGTGGCGATGGTCGCATCACCATCGTAGATGGCGGCTCCCTGCGCCTCACCACCGCAAACACCTTCGGAGCAGGCGTCACCGGAACTTCCGGCAGCGCCATTGATGGCGGTGCCATCGTTCGTGCAGGCGGCCTGTTGCTGGAGCACAATGCCGCCGCTGGATCGAAGCACATCGAGCTCGGTGACATCACCTCCACCATCGGAGCCGCTGTGGACCGCGCCACGTTCAGCAGCATTCTCGGTTCGGGCATTTTTAATCCGAATGGTGATGGCATCAGCGCCACTTCGGGCGGGCAGGATGCCGCTGGCACCACGGGCTTCGGAGCCTACATCGGCGTCAGCAGCACCGTCGATGGCAATGCCTACACGGCTGGCGATGTCGGTACACGTCTGCTCATCGCAGGTGAGGAAGCCAACCCTGAGCGCAATGGCATCTACACCATCGTCAGCGTGACTGGCGGCACCATGAACCTCGTCCGCGCAGATGATTTCGAGACGGCGAACCAGATGAAGTATGGCTCCCAGGTCGCCGTGACGAATGGCAGTTACTCAGGCCAGACGATGTTCATGTTTGAGGAAAACATCGTCGTCAGCAACCAGACCACCCTGGAGCCCATCCGCTTCCGTCAGGATGTGGCGAATGCGAATCTCTCGGTGCTGCAAAACGTCAGCGGACTCACCACCGCCAACCATATCGACATCAACGCCACCAATGGCAGCGGCAGCATCACGCTCGGTGGTAGCAGCGCCGTCACGACAGGCACGGGCAGCTTCACAGGCACCGTCCAGCTTGCCGACGTGTTCGCCGGGGTGGCTGAAAGCAAGACCGTGAATCTTGCCTCAGCCACTGCCAGCGGCACGGGCATCACCTTCAGCGGCATCCTTTCTGAAGCTGACATCACCGCCATCACGGGTGACACGCTTTCCGTAAACAAGACCGGTGCTGGCACCGTGACACTCACCGCTGCCAATACCTATCGCGGCACCACGACCGTCTCTGAAGGCCGCCTCCAGGTGGGCAATGGCACCAGTGGCAGCCTCCTCGGCGCTGGCGGCACGGCGGGCACCGTTTCCGTCATCGGCAGCTCCACCACACTCGCCACCGCACCGATCCTCGCAGGCGGTTCCGCCACCAGCGTCATCGCAGGTTCCGTCATCATTGGCTCGGGGCCGACGTCTCAGGGCATCCTCGCACCGGGTCTCACAGACAGCGCCACCAGCAATCAGCAGCTCACCATCACCAGTGCGGCGGGCATCGTCGTCGCCAATGCCTCGCAGGTGCAGATGTCCCTCACCACTCCGACTCTGACCTCAGGGAATGCCACCGTCTTTTCCTGGCTCAACAGTGGCAACACCCTGGATGCCTATCTCACCGCGAATCCCGCAGATGCTGCGCTTCTGAATGTGGCCCCAGGCACCTACGGCGATCACGACTACATCCAGCTCACTGCTGGCGGACTCACGCTCGGCACGCGCGCCAGCGGTGCCTTCGGCGATGGAGCCATGTTCGTGCAGAGCAACGGTTGGGCCTCTCCGGCTGCCGGCGATCTCTTCAATCTCTTCGACTGGGTCAGCGCCATGTCCGGCTCCTTCACCATGCCCGGCAGCTACACCGCAGGCGGCAGTTTTGGCGACATCGACCTCCCCACCTTGTCCGGTGGACTGATGTGGGACGTCTCCGCCCTCGGCAGCCACGGCATCATCGCCGTCTCCGGCATCGTGCCGGAGCCCAGCCGCGCTCTGCTGCTCATGCTCGGGCTGCTTTTCCTGGGCTTCCGCCGTCGTCGTCAGAATTAACCAACACCGTCATTCCCCCCATGACCACACATCCTCCACTCCACCTCGCCCCACGCGATCTCCATGACATCCAGTCCGTCGCCAATGATCGCTTTCAGGGGCCGCGCGCACGCCGCCGCAGTCAGGCCATGCTCCTGCTCAATCAAAACGCTGACCCGAAGAGCGTGCATCTCAGCACCGGGCTCACACCCGCGCAGCAGCAGCGGATGCTGGAGCGCCTGAGTGCCCACGGCGTCCAGGCCGCCATCTTCGGCTCACCCCACCGCCCGGAGGTCAAGCGCTACGACTCGCGCCAGATCGCCACCTTTGCCGCCGAGTGCCTAAAGCGCCGCCCGCCGCCCGGCTGCCTGCGCTGGAATCTCGTCTGTCTCGTCGATGAAGTCCGCCACTCCATCCCCGGAGCCGAAAACCTCAGCAAGGAATCCCTCCGCCAGATCATCAAGCGCGAGCTCAAGATCCTCTCCATTCGTATGATCGACCCTTACTGGATGCAGCAGACGCGGAGGCAGGCGGTGGCGTGAGGGTAGAGTGACGAAATAAATCCGAAGCACGAAATCCGAAGGCTTGCTTCTTCGGCCAGCGTTTGTTTTCGTCCTTCAGATTTAGTCATTCGTCATTCCCATGCTCCGCTCCCTGCTCTTCCTCACCGCCCTCAGCCCTCTGCTCTCTGCCGAGCCCTTCCCCGCTCCCTTCAATTCCGAAAAAGGCTCCCCCATGCCTGCCGAGGAGGTCGCGCGGACGATGGAGCTGCCGCCGGGGTTCAAATGCCAGGTCTTCGCGGCGGAGCCGGATGTGCAGCAGCCCATCGCCATGGCTTGGGATGCGAAGGGGCGGCTCTGGGTGGCGGAAAACTACACCTATGCCGAGAACCCCGCGCGCTGGGACACGAAGCTGCGGGACCGGATCATCATCCTGGAGGACAAGGATGGCGATGGGAAGCACGACGGACGCAAGGTCTTCTGGGATCAGGGCAGCTACCTCACCAGCGTCGAGATCGGCTACGGCGGCGCGTGGATTTTGCACAACGGCACCCTCAGCTTCATCGCCGATAAAAACGGCGACGACGTGCCCGATGGCGAGCCCGAGGTGTTGCTCGATGGCTTCAACACCAAGACCATCGGCCACAACATCGTCAACGGCCTGCGCTGGGGCCCCGATGGCTGGCTCTATGGCCGCCACGGCATCACGGATACCTCCAGCGTCGGCGCTCCTGGCACGCCTGCGGACAAACGGGTGAAGTTCAACTGCGCCATCTGGCGCTTTCATCCCACGCGCAAGGTGCTGGAAGCCGTCGCCCATGGTGGCACGAACTCCTGGGGACATGATTGGAATGCGGAGGGCGAGCTGTTCATGATCAACACCGTCATCGGCCACCTCTGGCACGTCATCCCCGGCGCGTATTACCGCCGCATGTTCGGCACCCATCTGAACCCCTATGTCTATGAGGTCATCGAGCAGACTGCCGACCACTTCCATTGGGACACCGGCTCCGAAAAATGGAGCGACATCCGCACCGGCATCAGCAACAAAACCCTCGAACTCGGCGGCGGTCATGCCCACGTCGGCATGTTGATCTATCAGGGCGGCACCTGGCCCAAGGAATACCACGGCGCCATGCTCACCTGCAACCTGCACGGCAACCGCATCAACATGGACAAGCTCGTCCGCGAAGGCTGCGGCTACACCGGCAAGCACGCGCCCGACTTCATGCAGGCCAAGGACAAATGGTTCCGCGGCATCGACCTCCTCACCGGCCCCGACGGCAACGTCTTCGTCGCCGACTGGTCCGACACCGGCGAGTGCCACGACAACGACGGCGTGCATCGGACGAGCGGACGCATCTATAAGATCGTGTATGGGGAGCCGAAGAAGGCGGAGCCGATCAATCTCGCAGCGAAGACAGAAGTGGAACTGATGAAGTTGCTGGCATCAAAGAACAATTGGTGGGCTAGGTCGTCCCAGCAGGAAATTCTTCAAAGGTTATACAATCCATCCACGGCCGAAAAGGTAGCAGCAGCCTTTGAATCTCGCGAAACAACGATGAAATCCGTATCTCCAATTCAGAAGGTGCAGTTTCTTGACGCTACAAATGCTGTCGCGGCAATGATTTACGGCCCGAATTTGCTTGGAGATGACCAAACTTCAATACCCGCACAAATCCGAGCATACTCGCAACGCGACGAGCACCTGTGGGATGACATCTTGAAGCGCGTTCCATCGTGGACGCGCGTTCATGCAGGCCCTGCGGCGGATGGGAAAGAGATGATCGCTTTTATTGAGAATATGTTTGGAATGATGGCTGGCGAGAAACTGCCAGACTTTGGCCTCGTCCGCCTCCACCTCGCCTCCGCTTTGCAGCGGCTCCCGCTCGAAGCCCGCTGGCCCATCGCCACGGCGTTGGCGCAGCATGAGGAAGACGCGAATGACCGGCAGCAGCCGCTCATGATCTGGTATGGCATCGAGCCCGCCGTCGCTGCGGACCCGATGAAGGGCGTGGAGTTCATCGCCAGCGCGAAGATCCCCACCGTGCGCCGACTCGTCGCCCGTCGCATCGCCGAGGACATCGAGAAGAATGCTGCTGCGGTGGATGCGCTCGTGGCCTTGATGACAAAGGAAGCCGCTGTCCGCAGAGACATCCTCGCCGGCATGGCCGCAGGGTTGGAGGGATTCTCCAGCGCGAAGAAGCCGCAGGGATGGAGTGATGGAGTGGTGGAGAAATGGATTTCTGAAAGCCCATCCCCCCAAAACTCCAATACTCCCCCCCTCCAGTCCTCCACCACTCCATCACTCCAGTCGCATGTGCGCCAGCTCTCCCTCATCTTCGGCAGCGGACGCGCCACGGACGAACTCATCGCCATCGTCAAAAATGCGGAGGGCGATGCCAACGCGCGGCGCAACGCCTTCACCGGCCTCACCCGCAGCGCGAAGCCCGAGCTGCTGCCCATCGTGCGCAGTTTGATCAATGACAAAGTTCTCGGCACCGCCGCCCGCAGTGCGCTGGCGGCTTACGATGACCCGAACATCCCGAAAGCCCTGCTCAACCCCTGGCCCGGTCGCAGTGAGGAGCAGCAGGCGGCCACCGTCGCCACGCTCGTCACGCGCCCCAGCTATGCCCATGCCTTGCTCGATGCCGTGAAGTCCGGCCAGGTGCCCGTCGCAGTCATCACGCCTTATCAGGCCCGCGCCATCCGCAGTCTGAACGACGCCGACCTCAGCACCAAGCTCACGGCAGTCTGGGGCGAGTTGCGGGACACGCCCGAGGCCAAAAAAGCCGAACTCGCCGACTGGACAAAGAAGCTCACCCCCGAGCGCCTTTCCAAAGGTGAAGCCGCCAAAGGCAAACTCATCTTCGGAGCCGTCTGCGCCTCATGCCACAAACTCTACGGAGAAGGCGGCATGATCGGCCCCGACCTCACGGGCGGAGATCGCCACAAGCTCAGCTACCTGCTCGAAAACATCGTCGATCCCAACGCCATCGTGCCTGCGGACTACCGCATGAGCGTCTTCAAGCTCAAGGATGGCCGCACCCTCACCGGCGTCATCCCCGCGCAGACCGAAAAAGCCCTCACCATCCAGACCCCGGCGGAAAAGCTCACCCTCGAGAAATCCCAGATCACCGAGCAGCAGCAGCTCCCCATGTCCCTCATGCCCGAGGGCCAGCTCACCGCCCTCGGCGAAGAGAACGTCGTGCATCTGATGGCCTACCTCCAAAGTCTCGGGCCAGTGCGTTGACGTCCGCAGACCAACGCTGGCTTGCCGCAAACCAATGCTGGTTTGCCACGGACCAACGTCGGTTTGCCGCAAACCGACGACGAAATGCGGCAGACCGACGACGAAATGCGGCGAACCGACGACGAAATGCCGCAAACCGACGACGAAAAATGCTCCCCTGCCTACTTGATCAACCTGCCGCCAGCTTGGACCGTCTTATCGCGAGATGCCGCGCCTTGGGCACTTATCTGTCGATCCAGCGGTAGGCGTCGCGTGAGTTCTTCCAGAAGTACTTCTCGCAGGCGTCGCTGCCTTTGGTGCTGAAGAAGTCGCGGACGAGCCCAAAGACGACCTCGTATGGAGCACCGCGATCACTGACCGGCCAGTTGCTGCCGTAGATGAGGCGATCCGGCCCGAAGCTCTCCCACAGGTGATCGAGGATGGGCAGGTAGTAGCCGACATCACGCGGGGCGCTGCCTTCCGGCCCTTTCACCTGCTCGACGAGGGCGGAGACCTTCATCCACACGTTCTTCTGCTTCGCGATGGTGGTGATGTTTTCCTGCCACTCCGGCTTGAGCGCTTTCGGATCACCACTGCTGCCGAGATGATTGATGACGATGCGCAGGTCAGGCATTTCAGCGGCGAGCTTCGCCGCGCGGGGCAGGGCATCCGGGCCGCCATTGAGGTCGAGCTCCAGCCCATGCTCGGCCAGCACCTTCGCCCCTTTTAAAGCGGCCTCGTGATGGGTGTCCAGCTTCACCAGATCAGACCGCCAGCGCACGCCACGAAAGATGGGATTGGCGGCGAAGCGCTTCACGTTTGCCGCAAACTCCGGCGTGGTCGGATCAAGGTTGCCGACAAAACCAACGATGCATTTTTCCTGCGCGGCGAGATCGAGGATCCACTGATTGTCCTCCACACGCGGGCTGGCCTCGACGATGACGGTCTCCTTCACTCCATGAGGCGCGGCGAGCGCGAGCCAGTCGGCAGGCATGACTTTGCGATACAGCTTCGTGCCTTTGCCCGGCCAGGGCACGCCTTCAGGACGTGTGGGATCATAGAAATGCGTGTGCGTGTCGATGATGCGTGATGCCACGGCGGCGGCATGGCTGGTCATGGCCGTGGGCAGGCCGAGGGCGGCGGCGGAGTGGAGAAAGCGGCGGCGGTTCATAAGAAAACACGAGGAGGTTTATCCAGTCTCGAATTTGCTGTCGATAGTGATTCGTAAGGGCTGGCCTGATTCTTGATTGCCAAGGCATGTCTGGCTCCCCATCATCCGCGCTTCATGCCCGAAATCACCTCCACGCTCGAACACATCTGGGAAGGCACCGCTGTATCACCCGGTGTGGCTCATGCGGTGGTGCATGTGATGAAGGATCATTTCGATGAGCCAGACGCGACTCCAATCACGCCCGAAGAGGTGGAGGGCGATCTCGAACGCTGGCGCGCGGCTCTGGAGGTGACACGCACGGAGATCGAGGCCCTGCAAAAGGTCATGGAGAATGACCAGGGCAGCGGTGAGGCGGAGATCTTCGAGGCGCATCTGCTCATCCTGCATGATCACTCGATCATGAAGCAGGTGGAGAAGATGGTGCGCGAGCAGCTCATCTGCGTGGATGCCGTGTATTACCGCCTGATGTGCAAGCACATGGACGCGCTGCGCGGCCTGTCAGACTCGTATCTGCGCGAGCGCTTCCTCGACATCAAAGACGTGACGCATCGTGTGATGCGTCACTTGCGTGGTGAGATGCTGGACCACCCGATGTTTGATGATCCGGTCATCGTCGTGGCCCATGATCTGACGCCCTCAGACACGGTGCAGCTCGATCGCAGCAAGGTGCTCGGCTTTGCTATCGAGATGGGCAGCGCGAACTCGCACGCGGCCATCATTGCGCGCTCGCTGAGCCTGCCTGCGGTGGTGCGGCTGCATAACATCACGGAAGAACTGCACAGCGGAGACGCCGTGCTGCTGGATGGTGATGAAGGCCTGCTCATTCGCAATCCATCTGCGGAGACTCTCGCCAAATACCGCAGCCGTGAAGCCCAGGCGGATGCCCGGGAGGATGCGCTGCATCTCACCCGCCACCAGCCATCCATCACCCAGGATGGCAGCACGGTGAAGGTGAGCGCGAATGCGGAGTTCATCGAAGAAATGCCGGCGATCCGTGACAGTGGTGCCGAGCATGTGGGCCTCTTCCGCACCGAGTTCCTGCATCTCGAAGACCCCGAGGCCAGTGAGGACTGGCTGGCGGACTGCTACACCCGCGCCGTGCGTGCCATGGCACCCGGCGAGGTCATCTTCCGCACGCTCGATGTCGGCGGCGACAAGATGGACCCGCGCGCCGCCTTTGAGGTGGAGCCGAATCCCTTCCTCGGCTGGCGCGGCATCCGTGCCTCGCTCGGCAGACAGGATCTTTTCCGCCGCCAGCTCCGTGCGCTGCTGCGTGCCTCGGCGCATGGTCGCATAGGCATCATGTTCCCGATGGTCAGCGGCGTGGAGGAGGTGCGTGAAGCGCGTGCCCTGCTGGATGAA
>Ga0209480_10002693_pt1 | contig 11986 bp, 12 predicted proteins | sample JI61114C2DNA_FD_187501 | JGI IMG/M metagenome (GOLD analysis project Ga0209480, IMG submission 187501) | Wastewater effluent complex algal communities from Wisconsin, to seasonally profile nutrient transformation and Carbon sequestration -... | ecosystem: Engineered > WWTP > Effluent > Algae...
TCCGTGGCGAGCATGTTGCGGTCGACCACGTAACACCGGCAAATTTCATCCCGGCGGTCGGGCTGGTCGTCATGCCCCTCGCCGGTGGCCCCCTGTTGCAGCACATGGATGGGGCGGTGCGCGAATGGGCGCTGACCCTCAACGCCATCGGTCTCGGCGCCGGCAGCATGATGTACCTCGGCCTGCTCGGCCTGACGCTGCATCGAAAATTTCTCCACAAGCCGGCCCAGGGCATTCTGACCCCGACGGTGTGGATTCATCTGGCGCCGATTGGCGTCATTCCAGTCAGTTTGATGAATCTGCTCGAACCGTTGCCGTTCCCTGCGGTGCGTGAGGTGGCCACGGTATTGATGCTGCTGCTCTGGGGTTTCGGCGTTTGGTGGGTGGTGATGGCCAGTTTGCTCACCCTGGCCGCGCGCACGGCCGGTCAGTTGCCCTTTGCCCTGTCGTGGTGGGGTTTCACCTTCCCGCTCGGCGCCTTTGTCGCCGAAAGCCTGCGCCTGAGCCAGTTGCTTGGGTGGGGCAGCACCTTCGCGATTGGCGTTGGCGCCTGGATTCTGCTTTGCGGCCTGTGGCTGATTACCGCCGCCAAAACCGCCCGGCGCGTTGCCAGCGGCGCAATTTTCCAGCCCCATCCTTAGGCTGCGCCGATGTCTTGGTTGTGGCTGTTGCCGCTGCTCGGCGCTGCCTGGTTCGGCCTGAATTTTGCCATTCGGCGTGGGTTGACCGCAGCCCGCGTGCTGGAAACTGCCGAACCGGCCGGTTTGCCCTGGCGCGAGGTAGTTTTGCCGACCGCCAACGGCAAACAGTTGTTCGCCTGGTTCATTCCCGCCGATCAACCCGGTCCGGCGCTGGTCGTCATGCACGGCTGGGGCGGCAACGCCGAAATGATGCTGCCGCTCGCTGCCCCCCTGCATGCTGCCGGCTATGCTTTGTTGCTGCTCGATGCCCGCTGCCACGGGCGCAGCGATGACGATACCTTTGCCTCCTTGCCCCGCTTTGCCGAAGATATCGAAGCCGGCTTGCGCTGGCTGGCCAAGCAACCGGCAGTGAATCCGCAGGCGCTGGGGGTGATCGGCCATTCGGTCGGTGCGGGCGCGGCACTGCTCGCCGCTTCTCGCCAAAGCTCGATTCGTGTCGTCGTCAGCCTGGCCGCCTTCGCCCATCCGGCGCGCATGATGCGGCGCTGGCTGACCGCCAAGCGTATTCCGCATTGGCCGCTCGGGGCCTACATTCTGGCTTACGTCCAACGGGTGATCGGCTACCGCTTCGACGCTATTGCGCCCTGCAATACCATTGCCCGAATCGCCTGCCCGGTTCTCGTCGTGCATGGCGAAGCCGATGAAACCGTGCCGGTCAGCGAGGCCCGAGAAATCTATGCGGCGCGGTGCAGCGAACAGGTTGAATTACTGCTGATCCCCGGTAGTCATGACGATTACGGTGATATTGGCTTGCAAATGGCTACCGTCTGCGATTTTCTCCAACGCAGCTTTGGGCCGGATGGTGGCGGTACCTAGCCAGTGAGGCTGACGATGGTGGGTGGCATTGAAGGGAAGGGCGCTGACTTGTGGCGATGCCTCCCCCGTTGTTAAAGCCCGGCGGTTCCTGGCTGCCTAACTTGCCGAGATCGCTGTTCAGTTTTTTCAGTGTCGTCTGGGTTTTAATGCCACAACATTGCAACGCTGCCATCGGCTCTGCCGGCCTCCAGCAAATTGCTGCGGTCAACGTGAAATTTTGGCAAAAATTGAGGTGGCCGGCTGGCCGGAATTTGGTTGTGTCCGCAGCCCAAAAACCGGCGAACTTCAAGCGCCGCCGATTTCCGCCCAAAAAAATGGCGGGAGGCTAGCTCCCGCCCAAGCGGAGTCTGCACTGACTGGCGTCAGGGCAGGAGGAAAGAGGCTTTCTCGCGGACTTTGATGGCGGGGTTGTCGAGCGCGACGATCTCGAAATGAATCTGGTTGGCGCCCTTCTTGCCGGCATCCGGTTGAACCCGAACAACCGCGTTGAATGACTGCAGCGTTGCGGCGGGGACATCCACTTCGGGGCTATCGACGATTTCTGCATCCGGCAGGCCGTCGACCGTCACCTTGTAGCGGTGACCCTGCTCTTCGGTATTCATGATCTGCAGGGTATAGACGTTCTCGATCCGGCCATCGTCGGCCTCGCGGGCCAGCGTCGAGCGGTCGCGGATGATGTCCACCTTGAGCGGGATGCGGTTGGCCAGGAACCAGATCGACAGCCCGGTGATGATGACCAGAATGACCGTGTAAAGCAGGATGCGCGGACGGACGATGTGGGTCGCGATTTCCTTGCGCGTCAGATGCTTGGCCAGCGCGTTTTCGGTCGAGTAACGGATCAGGCCGCGTGGGCTGCCAACCTTGTCCATCACCTGATCGCAAACGTCGATACAGGCAGCGCAGCCGATGCACTCATATTGCAGACCGTCGCGGATGTCGATGCCGGTCGGGCAGACCTGAACGCAAAGGTTGCAGTCGATACAGTCACCCAGTCCGGCCGCTTTGGCATCGACGCCTTTCTTGCGTGCGCCACGGTTTTCGCCACGGGCTGGGTCGTAGGTGACGATCAGCGTATCCGGGTCGAACATCACGCTCTGGAAGCGGGCGTACGGGCACATGTATTTGCAAACCTGTTCGCGCATGAAGCCGGCAAACAGGTAGGTGAAACCGCCGTACAGGAAAATCCAGAAGGCTTCCCACGGGCCAAGATTCCAGGTGCGGACGTTGTTGATCAGTTCGGTAATCGGTGTGAAGTAGCCGACCAGCGTGAAGCCGGTCCATAACGAAAGAGTGATCCAGAGCAGGTGCTTGGTCGCCTTGATGCGAATCTTGCGCGCATCAAGCGGCGCCTTGTCGAGTTTGATCCGGGCGTTGCGCTCACCCTCGACCCAGTTTTCGATCCACATGAAGAGCTGGGTATAAACCGTTTGCGGGCAGGCGTAACCACAGAACATGCGCCCGGCAATGGCGGTAACAAGAAACAGCGCGTAAGCCGAAACGATGAGGAGCGCCGCCAGATAGATCACATCCTGCGGCCAGAAAACCAGGCCGAAAATGTAGAACTTGCGTTCGACCATGTGCAACAGGATGGCCTGGCGGCCATTCCATTCCAGCCATAAGCCACCGTAAAACAGCAGTTGGGTGAAGAACACCATGCCGATTCGCCAGTTGTCGAAAAGGCCGCGTACGCCTTTGGCGTAGATTTTTTTGCGTTTCTCGTAAAACGAGACGGGGGCGGGCGCTACCGCCTGTTCGGCGCTGGGTTTTTGATCGCTCATGCGGTGGGCTGGCTTGTCCTTGGTGGGCTAAAAAGGGTGGAAACCGGCGTTTTGCGATCCAGACACGGTCATTCGGCATCAAGCAAGCCTGCGGGGCGAACAAAGTAAAAATGCCGTCAGTCAGTGTCCCGGAAAAGCACCACCCATTTTGGGGGGAAAGGAGGAGATCTCTGCGAGTGGTTATTTATTTGCCGGTTTCCGCTGCTTCTAATATCAAGATACGTGCCTGCTTTGAAGACTTCTGCTTGCTCAAATAAATCAATGGCTTAGTTAATTTTAACTAGTGCTTGCCTGGGTGTTGTGCCAATATTGGCAACCAATTTTGGCAAAAATGACGGTGATGACATGACGTCCCATTTTCTCAGCGAACTGCTTTCCTTCCTCGATGGTTTGCCCGAGCCGCGGATTGTGATGAACGCGGATTACCGCATTGTCGCGGCCAACGCGGCCTATCTTCGTGAATTCAGCGGTGGCAAACCGATTGCCGGACGCATGTGCTACGAGGTGTCGCATCATTTCGATGTGCCCTGCGATCAGGCCGGCGAATCCTGCCCGCTCCGGCAAAGCATGGAAAGCGGTACGCCGCAGCGCGTCCTCCACCTGCACCACACCCCGCGTGGCGAGGAGCATGTTGATGTCGAGACCACGCCGATCCGCGACGACCAAGGGCAGATCGTCTACTTCGTCGAAACCATGCGCATCGTTCGCCAGGCCAGTAGCCGACCAGCAGCGCAAGGCCTGGTCGGGCGCTCGCCAGCCTTTATCGGCATGCTGGAAAAAGTCCTGCGCGTCGCCAACTCGAATGCCGCCGTGCTCTTGCTTGGCGAAACCGGCACCGGCAAGGAACTGGTCGCCCACGCCATTCACGAAGCCAGCGCCCGCGAGGAGGGCCCGTTTGTTGCGGTCGACTGCGCTGGAATGACCGAAACGCTGTTCGAGAGCGAACTCTTCGGCTACGAAAAAGGCGCTTTCACCGGCGCCAACCAGCGCAAGACGGGGCTGGTCGAAGCAGCCAGCGGCGGCACGCTCTTCCTTGATGAAATCGGTGAATTGCCCATCACGCTGCAAGTCAAGTTGCTGCGCCTGCTTGAAACCGGCACCTATCGCCGGGTCGGCGGCCTCGACTGGCTGCCGGCCGATTTCCGCCTGATCTGCGCCACCCACCGCGACCTGCGCGCCATGGTGCAAGCCGAAACCTTCCGCCGCGACCTCTATTTCCGGATCAACACCTTCCCGATCCACACCCCGGCGCTGCATGAGCGAGCCGAGGATATTCCGCTACTGGCAATTTCGCTGCTGGAACGGGTTGACCGCAAGACCCACCGCCAATTTTCCCCCGCCGCGCTCACCTGGCTCTCCGGCCGGCGCTACAGCGGCAATATCCGCGAACTCCGCAACCTGATCGAGCGCGCCACGCTGCTCGCCGACGGCGATACGGTCGACCTGAAAAACCTGACCGAAATGGCCGACGACATTCCTGCCATCGAAATCAATGCCAGTGGCGCGTTCCAGTTGGCGGAAGTGGTCGATTTGGCCACCCTGGAAAAACGCTATCTCGATTGGGTGAAAAATCAACCGGGGGCAGATTTGGCCACGATGGCCGGGCAACTGGGGGTTAGCCAGCGCACGCTGTATCGCAAGCTGCAGGATGGGCGGGGAGGGTGATTTTGGGGGCGGGTGCTGAGACTTTTGAGGGGCGGGGCGTCAGGGCTGACTCCTGTACTGTCACTGCGTGAGGAACGGCAGCAGAGTACCCACAAGAGACATATGACAAATTTATCGCCACTGGCGGCTTAGCGACCGAAAACCTGCCGTTCGAGATTCCAGGGTGGTGGTCAATCCGGGATAGGCATGAATCAAACGCACTCCGAAGTTGCTGCCGTCCATTCGCGACAGATGCGAACAGTTTGCTCGGTGGCGAGAGGCTCGTGAGTTAGTCCGCAGCGTGCGCCACTTTCCTCAGTCAGAAAGTGAGCGCACTCCCGGCATAGGCCGAAGGCACGCCGCCCGTTAGCGCGCTGCATGGCCGAGAGCAGGTTGCGAAGCGTACTTTCCAAAGCCGCCGCCTCAATCGCTCGTTCGCAGAGTGCCTGCTCAACATGCTCGACCCAACTCTCGCCCAAGACAGACTCGCCTGCGGGGGTCAGTTTTAGGTGCAAACGCTTTCCGTGTTGGGCGTCCGGTTCCTTGATTAGTAATCCTTTGCGTTCCAGAACAGCTAGCGTCTGTGACACCGTCCCGCGGGTGATGCCGAAATACTCCGCAATGGCGATTGGCAGGTCGCTGTACCGATTGGCCCGCACAAGGTAGTGCAGAACCTGTATGTGGATCGGCAGCAGTCCGTACCGTGCCGCGTCGTCACGAACGGACTGCTGAATGAGTGCTCCCAGGCGCTCGAGCAGGAAAGAAGTTTGGCTCATGGTTGAAATGTATCGCCTCGACGCACCCCTTGACAAGCATGATGTAGCGACTCTAAACTTAATTATGCATCGAGTCGATGCACATTAGCGTCAATCCTGAGGAGTTAATCATGAGCAAAGCCTTGTTTTTCCATGCCGGTTGCCCGGTCTGCATTTCCGCTGAGCAGCAGTTCATCCAGTCGCTCGATCCGACAAGGTACTCGGTGGAAGTTGTCCATCTGGGCGAGCAAAAGGACCGTATCGCTCAGGCCGAGGGCTACGGCGTGAAGTCGGTACCTGCGCTGGTCATCGAGGGGCAACCATTCCACATTAACTTTGGCGCTGCTTTGGCCGATCTGAAATAGGAGACATCCACCATGAAACGCATCCTGATTGCTCTAACTTCGATGGCGCTCGTTCTGCCGGCTATCGCGGCCGACCCCCAGGTGTCATACCCGGCGGGCTACCGCAACTGGCATCACGTCAAGAGCATGGTCGTCGACAAAGGCCATCCGCTGCACGAGGCTTTCGGCGGCATCCATCACCTCTACGCGAACCCGAAAGCCGTGGCCGGCTACAAGTCCGGGAAGTTCCCGGATGGTGCGACCATCGTGTTCGATCTTCTGGAGGCGAATTCGGCCGATAACGCCGTCACCGAGGGCGCGCGAAAGGTCGTTGGTGTGATGCACAAGGACGCGAAGAAATATGCGGCGACAGGCGGCTGGGGCTTTGAAGGTTTCGGTGGCGGCGACAGAAAGAATCGCGTTGTGCAGGACAACGCAGCCAGTGCCTGTTTTGCTTGCCACGAACCTCAGAAGGGCCACGATTATGTATTCAGCCGCTTGCGGGACTGAGCTGTCGTGTCGATCATAGCGCCGATGGCGTCTGAGTGGCAGGCTGAGGTCTGGTTCAACACTCAGGCGCCGTTGGTACTGCCCCAGCTCCGGGGGCGAGTGGTGCTGCTGCACGCCTTCCAGATGCTCTGTCCGGGCTGTGTGACCCACGCCGTGCCGCAGGCAGAACGGGTGCATCGGGAATATGCTGAACTCGGCGTATCGGTCATTGGCTTGCATACTGTCTTCGAGCACCACGCGGCGATGACGCCATTGGCGCTCGAAGTCTTTTTGCATGAATATCGCGTTACCCATCCGGTGGGCGTGGATGTCGCGGTAGCGGGCACGCCGATTCCAGCAACGATGCACTGCTACGGGATGCGGGGCACGCCCACACTGATCCTCATCGACCGCGACGGGAAGCTGCGCCTGCACGAATTCGGGCGTATGGATGATCTGAGATTGGGGATGATTCTCGGCCAACTGCTCGCAGAGTCCAGCAATCCAGATTACCTATAGGGCAGCTTTCAGATTAGTAACCAGTCTTTGGCAGGGCACCCAATTCTTGCGGGCGAATGACTCTTCGTGGCCGATTACTACCTGATGACAACTTTGTTTTCATCAACGGCGAGGCCCGGTGATTCAATGTAGCACCGCTATTCATAAGCCATCACCGATCACCCACCCGCTCCCAAACCGTCACCTCCGACAAGCTATGCTGGAATTTCCGCCGGGTTTCGCGGATGACGAAGGGGACTGAGCGCGGTTCGCCGATCAGGCGGAAGTGCTTCCCGAGAATTTCCTTGAGTCCGTCCAGCGTGGTGAAGTTTTCGCCGTTTTTCTTGAAGCCGCCGATCCATTCCTCGCGGGCGGTGTGTTCGGCCAGCCAGGTGTAGGGCGAGGTGATCATCAGCAGGCCGCCGGGGTTGAGGCGGGTGTGGATGTTTTCGAGTAGCTGGCGCGGGCTGTGCAGGCGGTCGATCAGGTTGGCGGCGAGGATCAGGTCGTAGCCGGTGTGGATCGGTTTCAGGTTGCAGGCGTCGCCCTGGATGAACTCGACCTTGTGGCTGACCGAGGCCAGCCCGAGATCGGTGAGGCGCCGTTCGCGGTAGGAGACGAGTTCGCCTTCGTCGGTCAGCGTGTAGCGTAGCGTGCCCTGTTCGGCGAACTGGCTGCCGAGGCCGATGAAGCGGGCGGAGAAATCGAGGCCGGTGACGTGGTTGAAATGGTGGGCGAGCTCGAAGGTGGCGCGGCCGGTGGCGCAGCCGAGGTCGAGTGCGCTGCGGGCCGGGCGCTCACCCATCGCGTTAATGGCCAGTTCGGCCAGGGCGCGGGGGAAATTGGGGACGCCAAAGTATTCGTCGCCGTAATGGAATTCGGCGTATTCGGAGAGCAGGCGGTCGGTTTCGTAATTGGAGGCGGCTTGCGCGGCGAGCGGCTGGCCGACGACGTAGCGGAAGCCGGCGTGCTGGAAGAAATGGCGGCGGAAGGCGTAGCGCGCCGAGTGCCGGGCTTCGTTGCCGCAGGAAATCCACGAGCCGCCTTTGAACAGGTTGTGGCGCTGGTCGAAAGTGGGCGTCGTAAAGTCGTCGTAAATCGGGTGCACCACGAAGCCTGCGAAGGGGTAGATCGGCGTTTCAGTCCATTGCCAGACGTTGCCGACGACATCGAACAGGGGGCCATGCGCGAAGGTGTTGACCGGGCAGGAGGAGGCCCAGTGGTCGAGGTGGATGTTGGCGGCCGCCGGTTGGTCATCGGCGATTTCGTCAAGGCCGGCGACGGCGAGCAGGCGAAACCATTCGTCTTCGCTCGGCAGCCGGATGGCTTCGCCGTTGCTGCGCGCTTTCCAGGCGCAAAAGGCTTTGGCTTCGTGGTAGTTGGTTTCCACCGGCCAATCCCAGGGCATGTCGACGACTTCGGTCATCAGGCGCAGCCGCCAGTTTGTCCCGTCAGTCAGCCAAAAGCTTGGGTGGCTGGCCTTGGCGTAGGTTTTCCAGGCGAGGCCTTCGGCTGGCCACAAGCTGTCGTCGTCGTAACCGCCAGCTTCGACGAAGCTCAGGAACTCACCGTTGGAAACCAGATGGCGGCTGGCCTGGAAGGCGGGAATGGCTGATTGATGCTGGCCGTATTCGTTATCCCAGCCGTAATGGGCGTCTGAAAGCGGCTTGCCGAGGCGGACTTCGCCTGCGGGGATTTCCACCAATGAGTTTTCCGGTGCTGCGCCGCTGAGTCGGCAGGGCGCCCAGGCCGGGTGCGGCTTGACGTAGTCGAGCTGGTGCTGGCGAATCAGTACGGACGAGGTTTCGAGGTGAATTCGTTCGTGCTCGATACCCATCACGATTGCCCACCACGGGTTGTTCCAGTCGATCGGCAGGGCCAGCGTTTTTGTGCGAATTATGCGGTCGACCGCAGCACGCACCTGATCGCGATAGGCTTTTACCTCGGCTACCGTCGGCCAGTCGTAGTTGGCGTCGTTGAGGTCGTCCCAGCTCATTTCATCAACGCCGATGGCGAACATCGACTCAAAACGCGGGTTGATGCGTTCTGTGACCAGACCCACCAGCAGCAGTTTGTTGATGAAAAAAGTGGCGGTGTGGCCGAAGTAAAAAATCAGCGGGTGGCGCAGCGCGATAGGTTTTTTGAAATATGCCTCATCGCAGGCCAGAACCTCGAAGAGCTGTTCGTAGCGATCGAAAGTCTGGTGAAAATGCGCCAGGATGCGGGCGCGGCTGGCGTCGGCATCGTTACCGTCGAGAGCGGGGGTTCTGGAAAAAAGGGACAAGGAGATATTCTCGTTATTGGTGAGCAGGGCGCTCCGTATTGGCGACGGTTACCCGTTAATTGGATGTAATTGGAATGTGGTTCAGCAGAATAGTTGCATAGGTAAAATCATTTCAATTAATATTGAAATATGAAAACGATAACTGCTGTGGCTGCACTGGGGGCGCTGGCTCATGAAACCCGCCTCGAAATCTTTCGCCTGTTGGTGCGTGCTGGCGCGCCTGGTTTGGCGGTGGGCAAGATTGCCGAGGCGCTGGCGGTTGAGGCCAATGGTCGCCTGAGTTTTCATTTGAAAGAGCTGGTCGCCGCCGGCCTGGCGTCGGCGCGGCAGGAAGGGCGCTTCATTTACTACTCGACCAATTACCCGGCGATGAATGATTTATTACGTTACCTGACCGAAGATTGCTGCGGCGGCATGCCGTGTGGTGAGACGGTTGAAACCTGCCACTCGGAAAATTGCCCATGAAGACTTTCAATGTGCTGGTGCTATGCACGGGCAATTCGGCCCGCTCGATTCTCGGCGAAGCCTTGTTCAATCATCTCGGCAATGGCCGAATTCGGGCCTTTTCGGCGGGGAGCCAGCCGAGCGGTACGGTTAATCCGGTAGCGCTGGAAACGCTGGTGGCGCATGGCGTGCCATTGCCCGAAGTGCGCAGCAAATCGTGGGACGAGTTCGCAGCGCCGGGCGCACCTGCCCTCGATTTCATCTTTACCGTTTGCGCCAGCGCCGCCGGCGAAGCCTGCCCGATCTGGCCTGGCCATCCGGCTACGGCCCACTGGGGCATCGCCGACCCGGCCCATGTCGAGCCGCTGGCAGCGCGGCAGGCTGCCTTTGAAACCGCCTATGCCGAGCTGGAAAAGCGCATCACGGCCTTCCTGAAATTACCCCTGGAAACGCTGTCGACCGCAGCAATCATCGACGCCGCCCGAAAAATCCATAACGAGGCCACGCCGTGAGCACCATCAGCAAAAAACTCTCTTTTCTCGACCGCCATCTGACGCTCTGGATCTTCGCCGCCATGGGGCTGGGCATCAGCCTCGGTTATTTCGTGCCAGGGACGGAAGATTTCATCAACCGCTTCCAGGTCGGCACGACCAATATCCCGATCGCCATTGGCCTGATCCTGATGATGTACCCGCCGTTTGCCAAGGTGCGCTACGAGGAATTGCCGGATGTTTTCAACGACCGGAAAGTGCTCGGCTTGTCGCTGATCCAGAACTGGATCATCGGGCCGATCCTGATGTTTGCGCTCGCCATCATCTTCCTGCCGGACAAGCCTGAGTACATGGTTGGCCTGATTCTGATCGGCCTTGCCCGCTGTATTGCGATGGTGATTGTCTGGAACGAGATCGCCAAAGGCTCCACCGAATACGCCGCCGGGCTGGTCGCCTTCAACTCAATTTTTCAGGTACTGTTTTTCAGTATTTACGCCTGGTTTTTTGTCACCGTGCTGCCGCCGATGTTCGGGCTGGCCGGTATGGTGGTGGATATTTCAATCGGCCAGATTGCCGAGAGTGTCTTTATCTACCTCGGGATTCCGTGCATTGCCGGCGTGCTGACCCGCGTCATCATGCTGCGCTACGTCTCAAAGGCTTGGTACCACGAGCGTTTCATCCCGAAAATCGGCCCGATCACGCTGGTTTCGCTGCTCTTCACCATCGTCGTCATGTTCAGCCTCAAGGGCCAGCTGATCGTCACCATTCCGTTCGACGTTGTTCGCATCGCCATTCCGCTGCTCATCTACTTCGTCGTCATGTTCCTGTTTTCGTTTTACATGAGCAAAAAGGTCGGCGCCAATTACAAAAAATGCACCACTTTGTCGTTCACCGCAGCCAGCAACAATTTCGAGCTAGCCATCGCGGTGGCGATTGCTGTCTATGGCATCAACTCCGGCGCAGCCTTCGCCGCGGTCATTGGCCCATTGGTCGAAGTGCCGGTAATGATTGCGCTGGTCAGCGTTTCGCTGTGGTTCCGCAAACGCTTCTTCAGCGCGGATAGCAACTGATGACCGTGCCCTGCCTGATGACGGCGTGGTCGGCGAGTGAAGCCGAATTGCGCGGTTATTTGTGTCATCGGCTCGGCCACCTCGAAGATGCCGAGGAACTGCTGCAGGAGGTTTTCATCAAGGCCATGCGTCAGGGCGCGCTGTTTTGCCGTGTCGATAACCCGCGTGCCTGGCTTTTTAAGGTAGCACGCAATGCGCTGGCTGATCGCTTGCGCCTGTCACGCCAGCACGTGCCACTGCCCGATGATCTGGCGGCGCTGCCGGAAGAAAGCTCGGCGCCGGTCGATGCGCTCAGCCAATGTTTACCGCGCGTACTTTCGGAACTTGGCGCAGAAGATCGGCTGGCGATCACCTTTTGCGACATCGACGGCGGTTCGCAGCAGGCATTGGCCGAGCGCCTGGGGATTTCCTTGTCCGGGGCCAAATCCCGCGTTCAACGCGCCCGCCAGCGCCTGAAACAAAAGATGGAAAAAGGCTGCCAGGTACGTTTTGATGAAACTGGCGCTATCTCCAGCTTTACGCCACGCCCGCCGCTATCGGGCCAATGATGCTTGGCGCACAGACGAGTGCGTCTTTTGCCGAACAGCATCGTCTCCTATAGTGAGAGGTGATGACGCTTGCCTAGCGAGGCAGGGCGCATTTTCCTGGGAGGCGAATTGTGCAAAATAAATT
>Ga0209480_10002694_pt1 | contig 11982 bp, 8 predicted proteins | sample JI61114C2DNA_FD_187501 | JGI IMG/M metagenome (GOLD analysis project Ga0209480, IMG submission 187501) | Wastewater effluent complex algal communities from Wisconsin, to seasonally profile nutrient transformation and Carbon sequestration -... | ecosystem: Engineered > WWTP > Effluent > Algae...
CAGCACCACGCCGAGTTCGCGCTCGTCCGGGGTCAGCACCGCGGTGCTCGACGCCAGCGACGACAGCACCAGGTCGTCGACCTGCAGGCCGCACTTCTGCACGCACTTGGTGATGTTGGCGGCGGCCGATTGTGCGCACACCACCAGGTGCGCATGCACCTCCAGGCGCACGCCGGTCATGCCGACCGGGTTGCGGATGCCTTCCTGCGAATCGTCCAGCACGTAATCGCGCGGGATCGCATGCAGGATGCGCTGGTCGGCCGGGATCGCGACCGCCTTGGCCGCCTCCAGCACGCGGTCGAGGTCGCCGTAGCTGACTTCGCCGTCGCGGATCGGGGCGATGCCCTGCGAGTTGCGGCACTGCACGTGGTTGCCGCTGATCGAGGCATACACGCTGCGCACTTCGCAGCCGGCCATCAGCTCGGCTTCTTCCACCGCGCGCTGGATCGACTGCACGGTGGAATCGATGTCGACCACCACGCCCTTGCGCAGGCCGCGCGATTCGTGGGAGCCGATCCCGATCACCTCGATCGGTTCGCCCGGCGCGTATTCGCCGACCAGCGCGGTGACCTTGGAGGTCCCGATGTCCAGGCCGACGATCAGCGACTTGTCGCCCTTGCGGTTCATGTGGTTCCTTGCGTGTCGTTGCGCCCGGCCGGTGCCACCGGCGCGGGTTGGGGGAGAGTGGCGTCCTGCACCGGCGCGGGCAGCGCGCTCGCCTTCGGCAGCGCGGCCCAGCTCAGTGCAAAACCATTGGTGTAGCGCAGGTCCGCGCGCACCAGGCGCTGCCCGGGGTGCTGCGCGGCCAGCCGCGGCAGCAGTGGTGCGAAGCGTTCCAGCCGCTGTTCGGGATCGCTGCGCCCGAGCACGACTTCGGTGCCATCGGACAACGTGATCGACCAACTGCCGCGCTTGTCCATGCCGGCGCCGCGCACGCCGCCGGCATTGGCCAACCGCTCGCGCGCCTGGTTGTAGAGGGCCACGACTTCGGCCACCTGGGTGTCCGGGCCGTCGAGTTGCGGCAAGCCCGCGCGCACCTGCACGCCCTTCGCCGAGAACAACTTGCCGTGCTCGGAGAGCAGGCGATCCGAGCCCCAGCGCGCGTACGGACGATGCTCGCTGATCCGCACTTCCAGCACGTCCGGCCAGTGCTTGCGCACTTCCGCGCGCTCCACCCACGGCAACGCGCCGACCGCGGCCTGGATGCGATCCAGCTCCACCGCGAAGAAGCCCTGCTTCGCATACGGCAGCACGGTCGCGCGCAGTCGCGCCTGGTCGACCTGGTGCAGGTCGCCCTGCACGCGCAGCGTGCGCAGGGGCCATTGCGCGCCGCCCACCCAACCGTTGACGACGGCCACGACCGGCAGTGCGACCAGCGCCACCGCGAGGATCCAGGCCAGCAGTCGCAGCATCGCGCTCATGCGTCCGCGCGCTCCCCGTCGACCACGGGCAGGGTCTGCTCGAGGATCCGCCAGCACAGCTCCTGGAACGACACGCCACGCTGGCCGGCCGCCTTCGGCACCAGCGAATGGCTGGTCATGCCCGGCGCGGTGTTCACTTCCAGCAGCAGGAGCGCGCCGCTGGCGCGATCGCGCATCACGTCGACGCGGCCCCAGCCGGTGCAGCCCGCGGCCCGGAACGCGTCCAGCGCGAGCTGGCGGATCGCGGCCTCGTCGTCGCCCTGCAGGCCGGGGCACAGGTATTGGGTGTCGTCGGCGATGTACTTGGCGTTGTAGTCGTACCACTCGCCCTTGGGCACGATGCGGATCGACGGCAGCGCGACGTCGCCGAGGATGCCGACGGTGAGTTCGTCGCCGGCCACCATCTGTTCCATCAGCATCTCGCCGCCATAGGCGCGCGCGACGCGGATCGCGTCGTCGATGCCGGCCTCGTCGGTGACCCGCGCCACGCCCACGCTGGAGCCTTCGCTGGACGGCTTCACGAATACGGGCAAGCCGAGCTGCAGCGCCGCGGCCCGCACATCCGCACCCGGCGACAGGCGCAGGAACTTCGGCGTCGGCAATCCCGCGCTCATCCACACCTGCTTGGTGCGGATCTTGTCCATGGTCAGTGCGCTGGCCAGCACGCCGCAGCCGGTGTACGGCACTTCCAGCGCTTCCAGCAGGCCCTGCAGCACGCCATCCTCGCCACCGCCACGATTGCCGTGGAGGATGTTGAAGACGCGGTCGAACTGGCCGTGCACCAGCGCGTCGACCAGCGCCGGGATCCCGTCGACCGCATGCGCATCCACGCCGCGCGCCTGCAGCGCCTCCAGCACGTTGCGACCGGAATCCAGCGAGACCTCGCGTTCGCTGCTGGTGCCGCCCATCAGCACGGCGACGCGGCCGAAGTCGCGCGCATCGCTCACCCGCAGCGGCGGGAACGGCATGTCCGCGCTCATGCGTTGTCTCCTTGCAGGCCAGTGCGTGCGATCTGCTGCGCGGCCGCGCCGATGTCGCCGGCACCCATCATCAGCAGCAAGTCGCCGTCGCGGAGCACGCCGACGAGCGCATCGCGCAGGTCGGCGGCACCGTTGACCACGACCGGATCGACCCGACCACGGGTGCGGATCGAGCGCGCGAGCGACTTCGCATCGGCCCCGGCGATCGGCGCTTCGCCGGCCGGGTACACCTCGGTCAGCACCAGCGCATCCACACCGGACAGCACCGCGGCGAAATCGTCGAACAGGTCGCGGGTGCGCGAATAGCGATGCGGCTGGAACGCGACCACCAACCGCTTCTCCGGCCAGCCGCCGCGCGCGGCATCGAACACCGCGGCGAGTTCCTTCGGGTGGTGGCCGTAGTCGTCGACCAGCACCACGTCGCCGCCTGCGTCCAGCGGCAGCTTCGCCAACTGGTTGAAGCGCCGACCGATGCCGGCGAACTGTTCCAGCGCGCGGGCGATGGCATCGTTGTGCACGCCGAGCTGCCAGGCGACCGCGGAGGCGGCCAGCGCGTTCTGCACGTTGTGCCGGCCCGGCAATGCCAGCGTGCACGGCGTGCGCGTGCCATCCGGCAGGCACAGCGTGTAGTGCATGCGACCGCCCTGCTGGCGCACGTCCTCGGCGCGCACGTCGGCCGCGGCGCTGAAGCCGTAGGTCACCACGTGGCGCGGGGTGTTTTCGGCCAGCGCGGCCACTTCGACATCGTCGATGCACAGCACCGCCAGCCCGTAGAACGGCAGCCGGTGCAGGAATTCGTTGAACGCAGCCTTCACCCGGGCGAAGTCGCCGCCGTAGTTCTCCAGGTGATCGGCGTCGATGTTGGTGACGATCGCCACCGCCGGGTTCAGGCGCAGGAAGCTGCCGTCGCTCTCGTCGGCTTCGGCGACCAGCCACTGGCCGTCGCCGAGCCGCGCATTCGCACCTGCTGCAAGCAATTGGCCGCCGATCACGAAGGTCGGATCCATCCCGCCTTCGGCGAGCACGCTGGCGAGCAACGACGTCGTCGTGGTCTTGCCGTGGGTGCCGGCCACCGCGATGCCGCGCTTGAAGCGCATCAGTTCGGCCAGCATTTCGGCGCGCGGCACCACCGGGATCCGTTGCGAACGCGCTTCCAGAAGTTCCGGGTTGTCGGGCTTGATCGCGCTGCTGACCACCACGCAATCGGCATCCAGCACGTTGGCGGCGGCATGGCCCTTGCTGATGGTCGCGCCCAGCGACGCCAACCGACGGGTCACCGCATTGTCGGCGTTGTCGGAACCGCTGACCTGGTAGCCCAGCGTGCACAGCACTTCCGCGATGCCGCTCATGCCGACGCCGCCGATGCCGACGAAATGCACGCGCGGGAACGCCTTGGCGAGGTCGCCGATCTGTTGCAGGCGCAAGCTGTTGATCGACATCAGGCGGCTTCCTTGCGAATCGTGGCCAGCACGGCGTCGGCGACGTCCGAGGCGGCGGCAGGCTTTGCGAGCGCGCGTGCCGCCTTGGCCATCGCCAGGCGCTTGCCGGGATTGGTGGCAAGCTCGGCGAGCAGCGGCTGCAGGCGCGCCGCCAGGTCGTCGCCCTGCGGCAGCAGCAAGGCCGCGCCGCGCTCGACCAGGAATTCGGCATTGCGGGTCTGGTGGTCGTCGACCGCCTGCGGGAACGGCACCAGCACGCTGCCCACGCCGACCGCGCACAGTTCGGCGAGCGTCAATGCACCGGCACGGCAGACCACCAGGTCGGCATGCGCGTAGGCCGCGGCCATGTCGGCGATGAAGGGTTCGACGGTGGCAGCGACGCCCGCATCGGCATACGCCTTGCGCGCATCGTCCAGCATCTTTTCGCCGGCCTGGTGGAGGATCTCCACCGGCAGGCCGAGTGCCGCGACCGCCTGCGGCACCGCGTTGTTCAAGGCACGCGCGCCCTGGCTGCCACCCAGCACCAGCAGGCGCAAAGCGCCGGCATGCGCGAAGCCGCGCTGTTCCGGCGGCGCGACCTGCGCGATCTGCGCGCGCACCGGATTGCCGACATGCGTTTCGCGGGCGAAGGTCTGCGGGAAGCCGACCAGCACCTGCTTCGCCACCTTCGCCAGCGCCTTGTTAGTCATGCCGGCGGCGCGGTTCTGTTCGTGCACCAGCAGCGGGATGCCGGCGATGCGCGCGGCGATCCCGCCCGGCCCGGCCGCGAACCCGCCGAAGCTCACCACCGCCGACGGCTGGCGCGCGCGCAGCACGCGCGCGGCATCGCGCACCGCGCGCAGGATCCGCAGGGGCGCGCCCAACAACGTCGCCAGCCCCTTGCCGCGCACGCCGGCCACCGCGATGGTGTCGATGGCGATGTCGTGCGGCGGCACCAGCCGGGTTTCCATGCCGCCGTCCGCGCCCAGCCACGCGACGCGCGCGCCGCGCTCGCGCAGCGCCTGCGCGACCGCCAGGCCGGGGAAGATATGGCCGCCGGTACCGCCGGCCATGATCAGCACGAGGGGCGCGGACGCGTTCAACGCGACCTCCGCAACACCGGCGCTGCCGTGGCGTCGCTGCGCGTGCCCATGCCCGGCTCGATGCGCTGGCGCAGGCGGCTGGTGCCGCGCGCGCCGGCATCTGACGGCAGCGGCGGCTGCGCGGTCTCGGGACCCGGACCGGCGGGCGGCTGGCTCGCCAGGCCGCGCAGCTTGGCGACTTGCCGCGCGGCGCGCTCGTATTCCCAGGAGACGCGCAGCAGCAGGCCCATCGCCACGCAGGTCATCAGCACGCTGGAGCCGCCGGAGGAAATCAGCGGCAGGGTCAGGCCCTTGGTCGGCAGCATGCCCAGGTTGACGCCGATCGAGACGAAGCTCTGCAGCGCCATCCACAAGGCGATGCCGAACGCGATGTAGCCGGCGAAGTGGCGCTTCATCTCCACGCACTTCAGGCCCAGCCAGAACGCGCGGCCGGCCAGCAGCATGTACATCGCCAGCACCGCGCAGGCACCGGCGAAGCCGAGCTCCTCGGCGATCACCGAGAAGATGAAATCGGTATGCGCTTCCGGCAGGTAGGACAGCTTCTGCACCGAGGCACCCAGGCCCACGCCCAGCCATTCGCCGCGACCGATCGCCATCAGCGCGTTGCTCAGCTGGTAGCCGGCGCCGAGCTGGTCCTGCCACGGATCCATGAAAGAAGTGACGCGACGCATGCGGTAGGGCTCGATGATCACCAGCAGCACCAGTGCCGGCACCATCAGCAGGATCGGCGGGATGATGCGCCGGATCGGCGCGCCGCCCAGCAGCAGCATGCAGATGGTGATGCCCAGCAGCAGCACCGAGGACCCGAAGTCCGGCTGCATCAGCAGCAGCACCACCAGCGCACCGACCACCGCGACCGGCTTCAGCATCGCCATCCAGGTGACCGCCACGTCCTCGCTGTAGCGCTTCAGGTAGCTCGCCAACCAGACGATGTAGAGGACCTTGACCGCCTCCACGACCTGGAACTTGGACACGCCCAGGTTGATCCAGCGCCGTGCGCCATTGACCGTGCTGCCCAGCACCGGCACGTAGACCAGCAGCAGCAGCACGAAGCAGCCGAGCAGCAGGAGCTGGCTGTACTGCTCGATCGTCTTCAGTTCGGTGCGCATGGCGATCGCCGCCAGCACCAGCCCGACCGCCAGGAACAGCACGTGGCGGGTGAGGAAGTACCAGGGCCCCACGTCCATCCCGGCGCCAGCGACCGCGGCCGAACCGACCATCACCACGCCCGTGCAGGCCAGCGCGATCGCCACGCCGAGCAGCCACGGGTCGAAGCGACCGCGGATGTCGTCGACGCGGGTCGCCTGGCGCGGGGTGTCGAAGGTCGTCGCGCTCATCAGCGGATCTTCAAGGTCGCCAAACCGACCAGCACCAGCACCACGCTGATGATCCAGAAGCGCACGATCACCCGCGGCTCCGGCCAGCCCTTCAGCTCGAAGTGGTGGTGGATCGGCGCCATCCGGAACACGCGCTTGCCGGTGAGCTTGAAGCTGGCCACCTGGATCATCACCGACAGCGTTTCGATGACGAAGATGCCGCCCATGATCACCAGCACCAGTTCCTGGCGCACGATCACCGCGACGGTGCCCAGCACCGCACCGAGTGCCAGCGCGCCGATGTCGCCCATGAACACCATCGCCGGATAGGTGTTGAACCACAGGAAGCCCAGGCCCGCGCCGGCGATCGCCGCGCACAACACCACCAACTCGCCCGCACCGGGCACGCGCGGGATCTGCAGGTATTCGGCGAACACCGCGTTGCCCGAGGCATACGCGAACACGCCCAGCGCGCAAGCGACCAGCACCGTCGGCATGATCGCCAGCCCGTCCAGGCCGTCGGTCAGGTTGACCGCGTTGGAGAATCCGACGATCCAGAAGTAGGCGATGGCGACGAAGCCGATCCCGGCCAGCGGCAGCGCGATCGACTTGAAGAACGGCACGTAGAAGGTCGTCGCCGCCGGCACGTCGGCGTAGGCGTACAGGTAGATGCCGGCGGCCAGGCCGAGGATGGACTGCAGCGCGTACTTGGTGCGCGAACGCATGCCGTTGGGATCGCGCTTGACGATCTTGATCCAGTCATCCCACCAGCCGATCGCGCCGAAGCCGATCATGATCGCCAGCACGACCCAGACGTACTTGTTGCGCAGGTCCGCCCACAGCAGCACCGACGCCGCGATGGACAGCAGGATCAGGGCGCCGCCCATGGTCGGGGTGCCGGCCTTGGAGAAATGCGACTGCGGGCCATCGGTGCGGATCGGCTGGCCGCCCTTCAGGGTGCCGAGCTTGCGGATCATCGCCGGCCCCCACCACAGCGACAGCGCGAGCGCGGTCAGCGCGCCCAGGATGGCGCGGAAGGTCAGGTAGTTGAACAGCCCGAACACGCTTTGCAGCTGTTCCAGCCAGCGGGTCAGTTCAAGCAGCATCGGTCGTTCCCCCGCCGTTTTCCGCCGCGTCGCGCTGCAACAGCGCCTTGACGATGCGATCCATCGCGCTGCCGCGCGATCCCTTCACCAGCACGCGCACGCCAGGACGCAGGCCGGCGGCCAGCGCATCGGCCAGTACGTCGTGCGAATCGAATGCCTGCGCGCCATCGCCGAACGCGGCGACGGCATGGGCGCTCAGCTCGCCCAGCGCGAACAGACGGGCGATGCCGGCCGCCTTGGCCTGCTGTCCAGCCCGTGCATGCAAGGCGATTTCATCCGCGCCGAGTTCGCGCATGTCGCCCAGCACCAGCCACGCTTCATTGCCGCTGTTTGCGAGCGTGTCGATGGCCGCGGCCAGCGAGCCGGGGTTGGCGTTGTAGCTGTCGTCGACCAGCACCGCGCCGCTGCGCAGCGCATGCGCGACCAGGCGGCCGGCGACCGGCTGCACGGCTTCCAGCCCGGCGCGCACCTGGTCGAGACTGGCACCCACCGCGAGGGCCATCGCCGCCGCCGCGAGCGCATTGCGCACGTTGTGGCGGCCCGGCATCGGCAGTGCGATGGCGATGTCGCCGCCCGGCGCGGCCAGCACGAAGCGCGCGCCGTCCGCATCGAGGCGGATGTCGCGCGCCTGCACGTCGGCGGCGGTGTCGAGTCCGAAACGCAGCACCCGGCGGTCCGCCACGCGTTCGATGAAATACGCCGCGAAATCGTCGTCGGCGTTGACCACGGCGACACCGTCGGCCGGCAGCGCGTCGTAGATCGCGCCCTTGGTCCCGGCGATGCCGAGCAGGCTGCCCATCCGCTCCAGGTGCGCCGGCGCGATGTTGTTCACCAGCGACACGACGGGCGGGGCAATCTCGGTCAGGTAGGCGATGTCGCCCGGCTTGCCGGCACCCATCTCGTACACCGCGAAGCGCGCATCGTCCGGCGCGTCCAGCACGGCGAGCGGCAGGCCGATCTCGTTGTTGCGGTTGCCGGGGCTGGCGTAGGCGCTGCCCACCTGCTGCAGGATCGACAGCAGCAGGGTCTTCACCGAGGTCTTGCCGTTGCTGCCGGTGATCGCCAGCACCGTGGTGCTGCGTTCGCGCTGCACCGCGGCGGCGAAGGCCGCCAGCGCGCGCTCGGTGTCGGCCACCACGACCTGCGGCGCGTCGATGGCGAGTTCGCGCGCGACCAGCGCGGCCACGCAGCCGCCGTCGATGGCCGCCTGCACGTGCGCATGGCCATCGAACTGTTCGCCCTTGAGGGCGATGAACAACGCATCGCCACCCGGCAATGCACGGGTGTCGGTGGCGACGGCATCGACCATGCGATCGGCACCGACCAGGCGGCCGCCGGTGGCCTGCGCGATGAAGGCGAGCGAACGCGGCGTCACGGCCGCTCCTCCGCGTCCTGCGGCCGCGGCACTTGCACATCCATGTGCATCGTCAACGACTCCTGCGCGCGACGACGCAACAAATCGCGGGCGACCGCAGTGTCGTCGAACGCATGGCGGACGCCGGCGATTTCCTGGTACGGCTCGTGGCCCTTGCCGGCCACCAGCACTACATCGTCCGGGCCCGCGGTGGCCAACGCCTGTGCGATGGCGGCGGCGCGGTCGCGCTGCACCAGCACGCGCGCGGCATCGGCGAAGCCTTCGACGATGTCGGCGACGATGACGTCGCCATCTTCGTTGCGCGGGTTGTCGTCGGTGACGATGACGCGGTCGGCCAGCCGTTCGGCGATCGCCGCCATCTGCGGGCGCTTGCCACGATCGCGCTCGCCGCCGCAGCCGAACACGCAGGTGAGCGCGCCTGCGGTATGCGCGCGCAGCGAGGCCAGTGCCTGCTCCAGCGCGTCCGGCGTGTGCGCGTAATCGATCACCACCAGCGGCAGGCCGGCCTCGCCACCGAGGCGGTTCATCCGGCCGTCGACCGGCGCGAGTTGCGACAGGGTTTCGGCGACCAGCGCCGGCGCCATGCCCAGCGCGAACAGGGTCGCGGCCACGCCCAGCAGGTTGTCGACGTTGAAGCGGCCGAGCAGCGGCGAACGCACCGGATGCGCCTGGCCACCGGCGTCCAGCATGAAGCGGATGCCGCTGCCGTCCAGCTGCACGTCGTCGGCGCGCACGCTGGCGCCGGCGGCGCCGCGCGAGGAAAAGCCGACCGCGCGCACCTTGCCGCCGACCGCCTCGAACAACTCGCGGCCGAACGCATCGTCCAGGTTCACCGCCGCGGCGCGCAGGCCCGGCCAGTCGAACAGCCGCGCCTTGGCCGCGCCGTAGCTGGCCATGTCGCCGTGGTAGTCGAGATGGTCGCGGGTGAGGTTGGTGAACACGCCTACGTCGAAATGCACGCCATCCACGCGCCCCTGGTCGAGTGCGTGCGAGGAGACTTCCATCGCCACCGCCTGCGCGCCTTCGTCGCGCAGTTCGGCGAGCAGCGCATGCATGCGCAGCACCAGCGGCGTGGTGAAACCGGTCGGCACGATCTTCGGCCAGATGCCGGCGCCGAGCGTGCCCACCGTGCCCACCTTCTGCCCGCGCAACGTCCAGGCCTGGGCCAGCAGTTGCACGGTCGAGGTCTTGCCGTTGGTGCCGGTCACCCCGACCGTGGTCATCGCCGCGCTGGGATGGTCGTGGAAGCTGTCGGCCATCGCGCCCATGCGCGAGCGCAGGCCGGCGACCGGGATCGCATCGGCGGGTGCCGGCAAGGCCTCGGGCGCCGGCGGTTCGAACAGGATCGCGGCCGCACCGGCTTCGCGCGCGGCATCGACGAAATTCAGGCCATGCGCACCGAAGCCGGCGATCGCGACGAAGGCATCGCCCGGCTTTACCTCGCGGCTGTCCATCACCAGGCCGGTGACGGCAAGATCGGCCGACAGGCCTTCGAGTTCGGGCAGCAGTTCGCTGAGCAGCATGGCGCGGGTCATTGCAGCGCCCCTGCGGCGGGTGCGGGCGTGGTTCCGGCATCGGCCATCGCCGTGACCGGCACGGGATGGCCGGCGGCCTTGGCACGCTTGGCTTCAGCCGCGGCCTGCGCGGCCAGCCAGGCATCCAGGTTGTCCGGCGACACGTCCATCATCCGCAACGCGCCTTCCATCACGTTGCGGAACACGGGGCCGGAGACGATGCCGCCGTAGTAGGACCCCTTGGTGGGATCGTTCACCGCGACGACCATCGCGAAGCGCGGCTTCTCCACCGGCACCAGGCCGGCGAAATAGCCGATGTAGCGACGCGAGTAGCCGCCGGCGCTGGCCTTGCGCGAGGTGCCGGTCTTGCCGGCCACGTGGTAGCCGAGGATCGCGGCCTGGGTCGCGGTGCCGCCCGGTTCGGTCACGGTCTGCATCATGTGCAGCACCTGGTTGGCGATGACCGGATCCAGCACCTGCTTCGGCGTGCCGTGCTGGCCCTTGACGAAGCTCGGCTGGTGCAACAACCCGCCATTGCCCAGCGCCGCATAAGCGGTGGCGATCTGCAGCGGCGTGGCGTTCAGGCCGTAGCCATAGCTGATGGTCTGCTTGCTGGTGCCGCTCCAGCGTTGGTGATTCGGGAACAGGCCGGCAGCCTCGCCCGGGAAGCCGCTGCCGGTGACATGGCCGTAGCCGAAGCGGCGCAGGAAGGCATCGAACTGCGCATCGCCCAGTCGCTTGGCGATCAGCGATGCGCCGACGTTCGAGCTCTTGCGGATCACCCCGGTGGTGTCCAGCACCCCGTAGTTGTGGGTGTCGGTGGTGCGGTACTTGCCGTTCGGGATCCACCCGGGGCTGGTGTTGAACAGCGACGTCGTGGTGATGACGCCCGCTTCCAGCCCGGCCGCCACGGTCAACGGCTTCATCGTCGAGCCCGGCTCCATCAGGTCGGTCACGGCGCGGTTGCGGTGGGCGTCGCGGGGGCTGGTGCCCACCGCATTCGGATTGAAGGTCGGGAAATTGACCATCGCCAATACTTCGCCGGTGGCGACGTCCAGCACCACCGCCGAGCCGCTGCTGGCACCGGTGAGGTTGATCGCATTGCGTAACTCGCGATGCGCCAGGTACTGGATGCGACGGTCGATGCTCAGCGCCAGGTCGCGGCCCGGCTGCGCCGCACGGACCAGGTCCACGCTCTCCACGATCTGCCCGCGGCGGTCGCGGATCACGCGCTTGGCGCCCGGGGTGCCGCGCAGCCAGTCGTCGAACGCCAGTTCCAGGCCTTCCTGGCCGCGGTCGTCGATGTTGGTGAAGCCGAGGACGTGGGCGACCGCTTCGCCTTGCGGGTAGAAGCGGCGGTATTCGCGCTGGCTGGACACGCCGGGGATGTCCAGCGCCAGGATGCGCGCCGCCTCGTCCGGGTTGATCCGCCGCTTCAGGTACACGAATTCCTTGCCTGCGCGCTGGCTCAACCTGCTCGCCAGTTCGTCCTGGGGCATGCCCAGCGCGCGCGCAAGCGCCGGCAACCGCGCCGGCGCCTTCAGCAGTTCCTTCGGGTTGCCCCAGATCGACTCCACCGGCGAGGAGATCGCCAGCGGCTCGCCGTTGCGGTCGGTGATCATCCCGCGCGAGGTCGCGATCGGGATTTCGCGGACGAAACGGGCATCGCCCTGCTGCTGGTAGAACGCGTGGTCGATGACCTGCAGGTCCAGCGCACGCGCGATCAGCGCCACCGAGCACAGGCCGAGC
>Ga0209480_10002695_pt1 | contig 11982 bp, 14 predicted proteins | sample JI61114C2DNA_FD_187501 | JGI IMG/M metagenome (GOLD analysis project Ga0209480, IMG submission 187501) | Wastewater effluent complex algal communities from Wisconsin, to seasonally profile nutrient transformation and Carbon sequestration -... | ecosystem: Engineered > WWTP > Effluent > Algae...
GTTACCAGATGGTCTGTTTCTATGGTGGCCCCGTTGGCCCCTCGCGACGATAGGTTGAAAACTCCGCCAGGGCCGGAAGGCAGCAACGGTATTGACTGATTCGTGCGCCGAGGCAAGTTGGCGGGGCCGCCACCTTACTAATAAACAGCCAATGTCCCGACTTCCGTCGGTCCTACACGGTCCTACGCAGTCGGATGCAACCAATCCGAGCTACCATCCTCGTAGCGCTCTTTCTTCCAGATCGGCACCCGTAGTTTGACTTCGTCAATCACGAAGCGGCAGGCAGCGAATGCGGCATCCCGATGCGCCGCCGTCACGCCAACCCAAACCGCGCAATCTCCGATGGCAAGATCGCCGGTTCGATGCACGCAAACGACATCCAGAATCTTGAATTGTTCGCGCGCTTCGACAAGTATTTGCTCACCCTCTGTTTCTGCCAGCGCGGCATAGGCCTGATATCCAAGTGCTTGCACTGTGCGCCCATCATGATGATTGCGCACCCAGCCTTCGAAACAGATGAAGGCACCCGCCTGATCGTGTTGCATGCCGGCTTTCAGCGAATCGACATCAATCGCCTGCCCGGATATCTGGAATTTTTTCATCCGCCCGACACCGGTGGAATAAACGCGACTTCGCTACCGTCATTGATCTCATGTTGCCAGCTGACAAACACACCATCCACCGCAACGCGGATATGCGCAAGCTGGAACTTGAACTGATATTTCTTCTTCAGATTTTCGTATAAGGCGCTTAACGAAACCGGCGTTTCCATTGTTTCCGAATCCATGCCGGCCGCTTCCTGAAAACTGGCGAAATAAAGAACCGTGATCGTCATAAAACTTTATTGGCACCGGTTTTCCCGCCAAGTTTCTCGATTAGTCTGGTCGGGCCGATTTCGATGTCGTGGCTCAATGCCTTGCACATATCGTAAATCGTCAAGGCAGCAATGCTCGCGCCCATCAAGGCTTCCATTTCAACGCCGGTACGATGCTGGGTTTTCACGGTACAACTGATGCGCAGGCGCTCCGAATCATGCCAGTCAATGGTGATTTTTATGCCATCGATAGGCAGTGCGTGGCAGAACGGAATCAACTCGTCGGTACGTTTCACTGCCATCGTGCCTGCAATAATCGCGGTATCAATAATCGCGCCTTTCTTGGTCGCCATATCAGACTTGATAAGCTGCTTGGCGACGGCTTTCGGAAACACGACGTTCGTCACCGCCGTTGCCTGCCGTGCCGTGATCGCCTTGTCAGTCACATCCACCATGGCCGGACGTCCGGCGGGATCGATATGAGTGAGTTTATTCGTGCTTTTTGATTTTCCGGCCATATCATCCCCCGATAAAATACATTTCGATTTTCTTGCCTGGCTTCGCCTGCGCATGCCGAAGTTCGCTATAACGATCTGCACGATTCATCCAGAGGCGGCTTAGCTTTTCATTCAAGGCAACATCGCCATCGGCAAGTTCGCTTCGAATATCGTGGCCCTTGCCCGCGAACAAGCAGGTATAGACATGGCCATCCGCCGACAAACGTGCACGATGGCAATCGCCACAGAACGGTTCGCTGACCGAACTGACGAAACCAATTTCACCGGCGCCGTCAACGAAGCGATAACGCGAAGCCACTTCGCCGCGGTAATTTGCCGACACCGGCTCCAATGGCCATTGCCCGTGAATCAGCAACTGCAATTCTTTCGAGGGCACCACATCCTGCATGGACCAGTTATTGCAATTGCCCACATCCATGAACTCGATGAAACGCAACACATGTTTCGTTCCGCGGAATTTCTCCACCAGCGGTAGCACCTGGTTTTCATTGATGCCGCGCTGAATCACCGCGTTGATTTTCAATGAATCAAAGCCGGCTGACTCAGCGGCTTCGATACCGCTCAAGACATCGCGCACCTGCCCTCTGCCACCGGATAATTGCGAAAAAATATCGGCATCCAGCGCATCCAGACTCACCGTCAAGCGATGCAAGCCCGCTTGCTTCAAGGCAAACGCCTGCTTTTCCAGCAATGAGCCATTGGTGGTCAGCGCAATATCTTCCAACCCTGGAATTCGCGATAAACGTTCCACCAGTTCAGGCAGGTTTTTGCGGAGCAAGGGTTCGCCACCTGTCAAACGAACCTTGCGTACGCCCAATTTGACGAAGGCTTTTACCGCTTGTTCAATTTGCTCGAAAGAAAGCCGCGCAGCATTTTGCAGAATGGCATCGTCCGGCGTTTTATCAGCAGGCATGCAATAGGGACAACGGAAATTGCAAGCCTCGATCACGGAAACACGCAAGTCGTGCAGCGGCCTCGAAAGTTTATCGATAGGCATCGTGATCGGATTTTGAAGCTGGGCATTCATCATTGCACCATGCGTGATTCGGTCGGTGCAGGCAAGGCAAGCACTTCGCCCGGCTTTGCAATCCGGTAGCCGCGAGCCATCAATTTCTCGCCATGGCTTTGCGACTCGTAGTGATACAAGACGCAACGCTGCAATAAATCTTTTGGATATTCACGTTCCAGATCTTCGATGCCGCTATGCGAGGGATTCCCGTCCCACGCACAATCATGGGCAATACATTCATCGGCATCGGCATGTTTTGCAAGCATTTCCGGGATCGGTCGGGTATCGCCACTCCAGATCATGCTGCCATGCAAGCGCAAGGCGTAGGCACTTTCCGGAAGATGATGACGTACAGGAAAAACTTCATACCAGAAGCCGCGGTGCCAGAATCCTTTCGACACCGGGATCAACTGAAAGCCATCCCACCAGTTCGCGCCGCCTTCGGCAATCACGCCCGGATATTCGGCGAGACGCTGCTGCAAAAAAGGCAACACCGTTACCGGTACATATAAACGAACCTTGCCTCGCTTGGCTTCGTCGAAATAGATTTTGTAAAACAATCTTTCCAGACCGCCTACGTGATCCATATGCACGTGGGTGATGAACAGGGCATCGGGCGTATCCTGATAATGCTCCATGTAAGCGGTCAGTGCTTCCTGGCCACAATCGATCATCAGCTCGGGCTTGCCGTCGCATTCAATCACCGACGAAGCCGAGCCAAGCTCAATGGCTTGTGCATTACCAACTCCAAGAAAACGCAAGGCCCAACTCATCGTTCCATCTCCGCGTCATGCGCAGAACGCAATAGTTGCATGCCGGCCAATATGGTTTCCTCGCCTACTTCGCCGCGGTATTTCAGCAACGAACGTTGTAACCGCTGCAAGACATCGGCGCACCATGATCCCCCCGTGACTTGCATTGTGGCTTTGTCCCAATCGATAAGCCATATTTTCCGGTCGGCATCGATCAGGATATTTTGCGAGTTAAGGTCGGCATGCCTTGCGCCGGCTTTATGGAAAGCGGCAATGGTTTTTCCCAGCTCGGCCCAGGGAGCGGATTCGGTCTGCCTGTGCACGCAGTCGAGAAAACTTTGCACGCCCGGAATTTGCTCAACCAAAATACTGGCTCGATAAAAAGGGCCGCGTCTCAAATACATCGCTGCAACCGGCTTCGGCACGGGCAGATTTTTCTTTCCCAGCATTTGCATAAAGCGGAATTCGTGGAAACTTCTGGTGCTGTTTTCGTCTCGCCACAAATAACGCGAATCGCTGATTTTTGCCGCCCATCCGCCCCGCCGGTAATGCCTCAATACGGCATTGCCAAAACCGGCTTTCACGAACCAGGCAGCGCCGCGGCCGCCGGCACCAACCAGAGTCGCCGCTGCGCCCCATTTTTTCGGATCAAACCAATCGATTTCCGGATCGGACGCAAACGCGGCGTCGAACAAGATGGCACCGGATTCGACTCCCTGCTTCACTTCCCGCCTGCCGTCAGCAGTGGTGTTTTCCGATTTCATGGGCAATGCGCTATTCAAAAATGATCGTCTTGTTTCAGATGACATGCATCAGTTTACATCCTGCAAGAATGTTTTGGCTGAGCCGCTGCGGTCGTTTCATCGGCCTTGGCGGCAGCTCAATAGGAATTTAAACGGTTTTCCGGCAAAATAAGCCCGAAATCAAAGGTTTCTACCATCAACATAACGAGTCCAGGCATGCAAACCGTCAATGTTCTGTGCATCAAGTGGGGCAAGAAATACGGCCCCGAATACGTGAATCATTTGCACTCAATGGTAAGCCGCCATTTGACACTGCCTTTCAGGTTTGTTTGCCTTACCGACGACAGAACCGGCATTGACCCGAAGATTGAAGTCAAAGACATCCCCATGGTCGGATTCAAGGATTTCGACGAACGTCAGCCCTGGAGCTTTGGTCATGGCTGGTTGAAGCTGACCAGTTTTGCCGATCCGCTTTACGACATCGTGGGCACCACGCTGTTTATCGATCTGGATGTGGTAATCGTTGACAATATCAACGCCTTCTTTGAAATTCCCGGCGAGTTCCTCGTGATCAAGGAATGGGACAAGAAAGACGAAACCGGCAATACCTCGGTCTATCGTTACGAAATCGGCGCACACACCGATGCGCTGGATTACCTGAAAAACAACAAGGAAGAAGCGCTCGCATCTGTCCGTAACGAACAGGAGTTCATTACGGGCTATCTGGCAAAGCAGGGAAAACTGAAATACTGGCCGGCCGAATGGTGCCGTAGTTTCAAGCGCCACTGCATGAGAAAAGGATTGCTGGGATTTTTTCTACCGCCGCAGATTCCGCATGGTGCGAAAATTATTGCGTTTCATGGCAAACCCAATCCGCCAGATGCGATCAAGGGTATTAGTGGGAAGTGGTATCGCCGGGTTATCCCCGCTCAATGGATCGCCGATAATTGGCGATAAGCTGCATCCATGGTGTACATTACTTGCCGGAGCAATTCTCGATACAAGACTCATCCTTGAGTTGCTTCATGCGTGAAAGACGTTCTGCTTCGGCTGCATCCATTTTTGCACCAGTTTCATCATAGACCCTGTCGATCTCAGCTTTTGCGGCCAACGCTTCTGCATCGGATACGCCTGCTTCTTTTGCTGCCGCCAATAGCGATACCTCATCGGCAGCCGCGGTTTCCGATGAGGCCGGCTCTGTTCTTATCGCATCCTGGTTACCGGCTTTCTGCGAACAGCTTGCGAGAAGAAGAAGAAATATAAAAACAAATCTGGTCAATTTCATGATTCGCTCCGCAAAAAATACCTGATAACCACTATCGAAAAAGCAAGCGTAAAGCGGACACCATATATATGTATTGACCCTGGACGCTGGCCTGCAAAGTTGACGAAACAGCAATAAATAACACTAGCGACTTCATTCGTTCTCTTTGATTTTCTTATCCCCGACGAAACGCCAAGCAACAATGACTTGGGACAATCAATCCAAGATTACCCGCCAAATACGAAGCTTGTCTGCAAAGCGAAGGCTCGCATTGGCTGGGCTGGTCGATGGTAAACGCAATGCTGGAATGCTGGCTTCTCGCGACGCAAGATTCGGGGTTACGTATTTTCGATAAGTAGTTTCGGCAAAGGCACCATTGAAGAAAATACGCCGGATCCGGGAGTTGTTCGCAAGAAAAGTCTGGAAATCGTTGGTATCCATGCTGGAAACCTTGATCGCCGAGTCAAGGCTGCCTGAGCGCTCGCATGAACGCAGCACATCCCATAGGGCAATGCGATAGTCATTGAGCAACTTCAGGCGGAGCTCGTAAGACAGATCGTTCCGGTTGCCCGTGAGGTTTGCAAGAATCTGCCAGAAAGCATTTCTGGGATTCGCGTAATACTGTCCGAGCCGCAAGGATTCTTCGCCCGGCATGCTGCCGAGGATCAGGATTTCCGAATCGCTGTCGACCACCGGAGCGAAGCTTTCAACGCGTGTCTTGGCGGGTTCTAATGGATGCATTTACGCCGAAGTATATAGATTGCCAAAAAAAATCGCCGGCGAACGGCTGGACAATGCAGGAATATTTTTCCACCGATGTTCTTGTCAAACCGCACAAATAAAAAGACCACCCCGGAAAGCGGGTGGTCTTTTTATTTTATTTATGGCGGAGAAGGAGTCCGTCAAGCTAGTGTTTTATATGGCTCCATACCGTCTCTAAAAGCACCCCTTAAACGCTGTTTTATGGCCTTATTAGAATAGCGCGTGTCCAATACTGTCTATTGCCGTTTTAACCAATCCGGCATATTTTGTAGGGGCTGGTGTTGGGGCTGGCTGATAACTGGGGTTAACAATGGCAAACACGATCAACAGGCTTTCCGCAGTGGGCATTAAGAGCCTTAAAGCCGCAGGGCGATATTCAGACGGCCAAGGGCTATATCTCCATATCCGGAGCAATGGCCAAGGGAACTGGCTCTTTCGCTACCGTGACAAGACCGATGGCCGCCTGAGAGACAAAGGACTAGGCTTGCAGGCTGACGTTTCCCTGATGGACGCCAGAGACAAGGCGCGCGAGTGTCGGGAGCAATTGGCCAAGGGAATAGACCCTATTGACCAAAAGCAGGCCCAGCGCCAAGAGAGGCAGAAAGCTAAGGCCAAGGCCAAAACCTTTGGCCAGTGCGTAGATCGCTACATTGCCCAGCATGGCAGCGCATGGCGCAACGAGAAGCACAAACAACAATGGCGCAACACCTTAGCCACCTATGCCGCCAAACTGCTACCCCTGCCAGTGGCCGACATTGACACCGATCTGGTGTTGGACTGCCTGTCCCCAATCTGGAAAACCAAAACCGAAACCGCTACACGGGTTAGGCAGCGTATCGAGAATGTTCTGGACTATGCCAAGGCTGCAAAACTCAGAACTGGCGAAAACCCCGCCCTATGGCGCGGCCACCTTAAAAACCTACTGGCTGCCCCTGCAAAGCTGAAAGACGTTCAACACCACGCTGCCCTGCCATACAGGCAAGTGGCGGCTTTTGTTGGCGAGCTAGAGTCCAGGAAATCGTTATCAGCTAAAGCCGTATTACTGGTGATTTATACGGCCACCCGATCAAGTGAAGTCGTCCGCGCCCGTTGGGATGAAATAGATTTAGACGCAAAAGTCTGGACTATCCCCAAGGAAAGAACGAAGGCAAAGCGAGAGCATCGCGTACCGCTGGCTAAAGAGGCGATCAAATTACTCAAGTCGCTGCCACGCCTAAACGAGTGGGTTTTCCCAAGTCAGAATAACAAGCCCCTGACCATTGGAGCCACGCTGGCAACGGTCAAAGAGATTAACCCCGACATCACCACGCACGGCTTTAGAAGCACGTTTAGAGATTGGGCTGCCGAACATACCGCCTATGCCCGTGAAGTGGCTGAGGCGGCCTTGGCGCACGTCCTGAAGGATAAAACCGAAGCGGCCTATTTCCGAAGTGACCTGTTTGAAAAGCGCGCGTTAATGTTGGCCGATTGGGCTAGGTACTGCCATACCGAACAGGGCAAGACCAGCAACGTGACCCCGATCAAAGGGAAGCGTGTAAAGTAAAACCGTTACCGCTGCACCTAGCTCGACGGAGCGAAAAACCGGCCACCCTGCCGGACTGGTGCGGCGTTCTATTCAGGGGCGAGGGTGCGCCATGGAAACATCAAAATCAGATTTTTCTGGTGCTATGGCGATTTGGAAGGCCACGGTGAAGCCCATGCTTTCGCAAACAACTGAGCCATCATTCGGGAAACCGAAATTAACGCCGGATTGGGTTTGGCAGCAATACATTAAAGCCCTAAATGGCTATGGCGGAAGCAATTTCTTTGAAGCCCTTGATAAGCTGGTTCTTAAAGCAGACGAGCGTCAGATATGGAAGCCACTGCAAAAGCGATCAGACTTGGCTGATGAAAGGTGGTCGCAAGGATTAACAATTTCGAAAAGAAACTATGGCTTCACTGGTGAGCGCCCCTCCGATATCGTCATCATTTCCAGGATTTATGAAAGCGTAAAAGTTGAAATTAGCGGATACCATCTATATACGAAAAGCATGCGAAGAAGCTCTGGCAGAACAATTGAAAAATGTTCTCGGTTATTGGCGGATGAACTCGAGGCAATGATTGATAAAGCGAATCTTCTTCCTGATCTGCTAGAAGAAAAATACGGATATGAAAGAACGGAAGGGCTCGATTCATTAACGCTTATAAAAATGTTGAGGGAATTGTCAGAAGCAGGCGGTAAATGGGCGCTAACTCCACCTGTTTTAACAAAGCCAAATCAAGGTGACTCGCAAAGGACAATTTTCATTCAAAAAGTAACAAGTTACTTGCTTCAAACGTATGGCCAACCGCTAAGGGGTGTGGCTCTTGGCTTGACCTGTATTTTCTTTGAAGGCTCTGAACACTTTACAGAATCAGACATTAGCCAGATTGCACCTGTGCCAAAGTGAGCTAAAAATTGGACTTCACCATATGGTTTGAAGTTGCGTATTTAAGCCATTTCAACCACTAATTCAGTTTGCCAATATATTTAATTATGTACCGTCCAGCCAATAACGGCTCACCAAGGACGGTGCAATGCAAAACAATCATTCATTACCCTATACGGGTTATCTGCGCCTAAGCCAGATCATCGGCAAGCCAGCTACAAAAAACTCGCCAGCTATCCCCGCCACCATTCCCGTTAGTCGCTCGACTTGGTGGAATGGAGTAAAGACGGGCCGCTATCCTAAGCCTACGAAGGCGCTAGGCGAAAGAATTACCGCTTGGCACGTTGATGACATACGCGCCCTGATTAAAGCGGCTGATAACTCGGAGGTGCGCCCATGAACGCACCCAGAAAAACAAAACCCCAAGCTGGTAGGCAGCAAGGGGTTTCAGGAGTTAGAACAGATCAAGGCGCTAACGAAACAGATCATAACCCGATTCTTTTCAGAGCAATAGCCATAGCTTTACTGGTGGCATTGAACGGCGCACGTTCAATCGTGAATCAATTAGCCGTCATCACTAGCACACCGCCTTTCGTGATCGTGGAAGCTGCAAACCTAATCGAAAACGCTTGCGATCTGGTAGCCAGTTATCTAGCGACAGGGGGCCAGCCATGACTCCCCGAGACTGTCCGAACTGGCAAAGATGCAATGCCCCTATCTGCCCCTTATGGCAAGCATGGGAGCAATGCCAACACTACAAAGGCGAGCCAGTGTGCCGTCTGCTTAGGGAGTGCTCCAAAGATGGCAAGGAAGCCCGATTAAATGGGATCGTATCGAGGGATATAGCCCTGAGGGTGGCTAGGGTACATGCCGCCCTATTGCTTCGATACGGGCCCTTAAAAACAGCCTTAGATCGTGCATCGCTATCTGGTTCGCGAATAGCCAACATGAAAACGCAAGGAAGCGATCATGAAAAACCAAAACCGATATAAGACGACAAACCGGAAGGAAAGCGGCGGCTATTCATCATTGCCCCACGTAGTCCAGGAATCTGAAAACTGGGCGCAATGTTCACCTATGGCGATCAAGCTACTGATGGATTTATTGGGCCAATTCAAAGGCTCTAACAATGGTGACTTAAGCGCAGCATTAAAGGTATTGAAGCCAAAAGGATGGACGCGAGGCCAGTCAATATCCAACGCTGCCCGAGAACTGATCTATTACGGCATGATCGAGATGACACGGCAAGGCGACTTGCATCGATGCAGTCTATACGCCGTTACGTGGAAGCCAATTAATCACTGCAAGGGAAAGTTGGAAGTAAACGAAACCAAAGTTGCATCGCGGCTTTGGGCACAAACCAAGCCGCCTTATGTGCGACCGATAAAAAAGTGCCTAGCCGCCAAGCGGCCTATAGCTGAGCCGCAAAGCGTCCTTGCTGATGAAAGACAGAACACCCATTGAGCCGCAAAGCGTCCTTGCTAGGCAATATTTCAAGCTTTCACTAAGCCGCTAAACGGCTACCTTTATAGATATACCAAGGGGATGTTAGTGATTGTTAGTTGTAGTGGTCTGGCAACGACAACGCAAACCCGCTTTTAATGCTCTTGATTACCGCTATTGATTCACGCTTAGCAAATTGGCCGATTTTCACGGGAACAAATCACCTTGGGAAACCTTAGCAAACCATAACAGGGGCAAGCATGGGAGGGGCCGCTAAAAAGTCAGGCAGAAACCAAACCGGCCACCGACTACTGCCCTAGTTTCGCAAATCCACAATTCAGATCATGACCCCAACAAATCAAGTTTCATCGCCTAGTGGCGGCCCATTTCCGTGGCTGCCTTAGATAAACAATCAATATTTATCTATTCTCGGAGCAATACGCGCGCCTACGCGCACGCGATGGCAAGTGGAATGAGAGTTTTGAGACCAGTACGCGCGCACACGCGAGAGAATACAGACGATTGCTAACCCTGCCCCGACTTTTCTGACGCTATGAATGAGCCCGATAACAGGCAAAAACTGCGCTACATGCCTGCCGTGTTGGGGCTACTGTTGGGGCTGCATAAACCAAAAATAAAAAAGCCCCTGAAAACAGGGGCTTAGTTCCAATTATGGCGGAGAAGGAGGGATTCGAACCCTCGGTAGGCTATTCACCTACGCCTGATTTCGAGTCAGGTACATTCAACCGCTCTGCCACCTCTCCATAAACTGTCTTGCTGCCGGTTGAAGCAGCAAGGCCGCGAATTATACGCGGCCTTGCGGGATTTAGGCTAGTTGAACCGGCGAAATCAGCTGCCGGCCTTCGGCATGAAGAAGAAATCGCCGCTTTCATGGCCTGCGTAACGGATGGGGGCGTATTGCGGATTTTGCGGAATCGGCGAATTGATCGAGTTAAGCGCAAGCGATGTCGATACCTCGCGGTACAGGCGCTGGGCCTCCATCAGGCGATTATTGTCCTGCAGCACATTCAGGAAAGCACGGGCAAAGTAGCTGTGATTGCCTGAACCGGTGTCGGGTACCGGTTGAACTCCGCCCGAGGTCAACGCGGTACGGGAACGACCGCTTGCCATGGTTTTGACGTAGGCATTCCATTTGTCAGGGGAGCTTGCAGCGGCCAGGTTTGGAACCGCGGCACGCGTCATGGAACCGGAATAGCAGGAATCCGCCACGACCATGATGTGCTTGGCCGGCATGGTATTCAGGATATCGCTGATCGCAGCGTTCGATATCCAGGATTTCGCATTATTGGCAGCGCCATCGGTAGGAACCCAGTAACCGGTCGCGCCGTTGCCGCTCAATTCGCCGTGGCCAGCGTAGTAAACCAGCAGATTGTCTTCCGGCTTCATCTTGTCGCGCATCGAACTCAGCGCCGTCAACATCTCAAGACGCGATGCATTCAGGACCAGGGTTGTCTGATAACCGTAACGCTTCTGCAGGACATTGGAAACCGCAGTTGCATCGCTCACGGCGCTCTTCAAACTCGGGTATTGGGCATCCCGATAGGTGTTGTTGCCGATGATCACGGCGAAATAGCGGCCCAGCTTCACGTCGCGAGGCAGGCTTCCCACACCACCCGAACCCGAGGCAGCCGTTGCACCTGTATTGCTGCCACTGGCCTGCGGCAGCATGGTGAATTGCAATTCACCGCGCACGCCGGATTGTTCAAGTGCGACCACTTTCACGGCAGTGCCAGCCTGGGCAACATCTACCTCTGCATTGAAAGTACCGTTCGCGGCGACGGCGGTTTGAACGCCATTCACCGTGACTTGTTTGATGGTTTTCGGCGAGGTGACCCGACCGACGATGCTGCGTTTGCCGGGACCGCGAACAATCGCGGTATTGCGACCACGGGTGGCCACCAGGCTTGGCTCGAGGATATTGAAGTTGGCGCCACCGGCAAACAGCGTGTTGTCGGCGGCACCGCCGGCACGGCGTTCAAGCGTGGCGATCTGCTGACGCTGCGCGTTGATTTGTTGTTCCTGCCCGAGCATCTGGTTTTCGAGCAACTTGGTCAATTCATCGTCTTTTTGCTGTTTGGCCTGCTGCAATTGCGATTGGGTTTGCTGCAGTTGTGCCTGCGATTGTTGCAATGCACGGCGCTGGTTGTTCAACTGATCCTGCGTGCGCTTTAGCTGTTCACGCAATTCGGCGGAATTGGCCTTTTCACTTTCGACCTGGCCTTGCAAAGTACCGATCTTGTCATCCTTC
>Ga0209480_10002696_pt1 | contig 11981 bp, 8 predicted proteins | sample JI61114C2DNA_FD_187501 | JGI IMG/M metagenome (GOLD analysis project Ga0209480, IMG submission 187501) | Wastewater effluent complex algal communities from Wisconsin, to seasonally profile nutrient transformation and Carbon sequestration -... | ecosystem: Engineered > WWTP > Effluent > Algae...
TGAAAAGGGTGGTGCCCAAATGGTTTATAACAGTATGAATGAAGCGGATGTGAAGAACATCATGAAATATCCTTTCAGCATGTTCGGGGCAGATGCCGGAGTTCCTGTACCCGGCAGAGGGATGCCGCATCCCCGGGGCTATGGTACCAATGCAAGGGTATTGGGAAAATACGTCAGGGATGAAAAAGTAATTACAATGGAGGATGCGATCAGAAGGATGACCTCTTTGGCAGCGCAGAAATTTGGCCTCAATGATCGCGGGCTATTATTAGCCAACTATGCTGCAGATATTGTGATCTTCAGTGAGGCGGAGGTCAATGATATGGCAACATTTCTAAAACCCCATGCCTATTCCAAAGGATTTAAATATGTTATTGTAAACGGTGAACTGGTTGTTGAGAATGAGAAGCATTTGGGAACAAAGAGCGGGAAGGCGCTTTATGGGCCGGCACATTTAATTAATTGACAGTTGACAATTGACAGTTGACAATTGACAGTTGACAATTGACAGTTGACAATTATACGTTTCAGTAAATATTTAGTAAAAGCATCTCAAAATATACTTTCTGGTAGGTATCACAAAATGTGATACCTACTTATCCAGGGTAATAAAAACTATGACCTAATAGTTATTGGGTGGAGATTTATAGTTATCCATTTGAAATATAATTTCAGATAAAATAGTCGCTAACCTGCTAAAAATGACGCTTATAACTAGATGATAAAAAGCAAGTTCACCCTTTCAGTGTAAAATCAGTTTTTATACTTTTACTGCTTTAAAATCTGCAATATTTTTACCTATAATCATTGGACTGTTCATAAGCTTTGGCCTAAGTATAAAATCTCCGTTAACCTTTTTTCCGCCTTGGCTGGTGCGGTAATTACAGGCAAAGCCTAAATACTACCTTTCGAAGCAGCAGACGCAGCGGCGGCATTTTGTTTCTTTTCTGCTGCTGGAAAAGAAAAGAGAATAATTATGAGTTAAAAATATGATCTTCAGTACCACAATTCAAATTTTTCTGGAAACTAGTGATTAAGTGCATTCAATTTTATTCCAAAATTAAAACCTGATCTTAAAATCCTCTTTTCTCTGTGCTCTCCTCACAAAGACCAATCCCATCCAAAATAAATCTATGGTTACACTGACTTCAGGATTTGATTTAACTTCTTCCCAGGCTGACCTCATCTCTCTGCTCCGGTAAATATCCTCAAAGATCATCATCGAATGATTACTCATTTTTGGCAAACAGTACTTAAAATAGTTCAGAATAGCCGTTTTTGAATGATTCCCATCGATAAGTATAAAATCGAGTTCAGGAATTTCCCTGATGAGCTCAGGCAATAATTCATCTACATTTCCGGAGTGCAGTTCAACATTGTGGAGGTTTAGTTCCTGGAGTACTTCTTTTATACCGGTAAAAGCTTCAGAATTTCCCGCTATACTGTTAATACTTGCCCCTGGAGCTGCTTTTGCAAGGTAAGCTGTGGTGATTCCCTTAAAAGCACCCAACTCAATGATTTGTCCCGGCTTTAGATCAGCAACAAGTCGATAAATCAGCTGGGCTAATCTGGCCGATATCAGGCTTTGTTTATTTACCAGGTTGTGATTCCGATCATCATGAAGCAATGCTTCTCTAAACCGTTCAATCTCCTGATAATCTGTTTTGGCACGAAAATCGTAAATAACCTCATCAAGGAGTCTGTAAACAAAGGGGGAATGAACTCCATGACGCGTTTTCGCCTTGAACCAATGCTTCAGATAACTAATTGCCATTGACAGATTAAACATAGGGTTAAAGATAGTTTGCAGATGTGAGATTTGAGATGTGGGATTTGAGATATGGGATATGAGAGGCTGAAAGGCAATCGATTTTAAGAACAAATACAATTTTGCGTAAATTTGTAAATAGCAATGAATGAGAAGGAAGTAGAATCACTGATTAAATTACTCGATGACCCTGACGCGGAAATATCCCGTCATGTGGAGGATAAGTTATTATCCTACGGAAATGAGGTTATTGGATTTCTGGAAACTGCCTGGGCTCAATCACTGGATACTATTCTGCAGGAAAGAATAGAAAATCTGGTGCACAGAATTCAGTTCCAGAATGTTAAACGGGATCTTGAACTGTGGCATATCGGGGGATCTTTCGACCTCCTGCAAGGAATGCTTATTATCAATAAATATCAGTACCCAGACCTCGATGAACAAAAAATCATCAATCAGATTGAAGATATTAAGAGAGACATCTGGATGCAGATGATCTATGAAATGAGTGCGGTTGAAAAAGTCAAATTAATCAATCACATTTTCTACGGCGCCTATGGGTTTTCAGGAAACACTACTAACCATCAGGATCCACAAAATTCTTATCTGAGCCAGGTTCTTGAAAGTAAAAAAGGAAACCAGATCCTGCTTGCGGTAATCTATTCAATCATAGCTCAAAAACTGGATATCCCCGTCTACGGAGTAAATCTGCCGCAGCATTTCATCCTTGCCTATGTAGATGAAAATCCAGCAGAAGATTTATATGTCTCTCAAAATGTATTTGAGAACAGCATCCTGTTTTATATCAATGCCTTTAACAAAGGCTTTATTTTTGGACGTAAAGATGTGGATGCTTTTTTAAAACAACTGAACCTGAAACCGCTTAACCATTTTTATGAGCCCTGCAGCAATACTGAAATTATCCAGCGGGTACTCAGGAACCTGATCAGTGCTTATGAAAAGTTATCGGCGGTTGATAAAGTAGCAGAACTGGAAGAATTACTTTCTATTTTCCCGGAACCGAGGTAGGATTAGAATAAGGAGCAAGGAATAAAGACTGTTGAAGTAGTATTCAATTGGTCCTTGTTCTTTATACCTTGATCCTTAATCCATTTAAAATTCCATCAAATAGGCCTTCAAAAATTCATCCAGATCACCATCAAGTACTGCCTGAGCATTTGAAGTTTCGTAATTTGTGCGAAGATCCTTCACCAGTTTATACGGGTGCAGCACATAATTTCTGATCTGCGATCCCCATTCTATCTTTTTCTTATTCCCTTCAATTGTAGCAGAAGCTTCCTGGCGTTTACGCATTTCGATCTCATAAAGCTGTGACTTCAATAAGCGAATTGCATTCTCTTTATTTTGAAGCTGCGATCTTGATTCCTGATTTTTGATAATAATTCCCGATGGTTTATGATACAAACGAACGGCAGTTTCAACCTTGTTCACATTCTGTCCACCGGCACCACCTGACCGGAAAGTTTCAAACTCAATATCTGCAGGATTTACGTAAATCTCAATCGTATCATCAACCAGAGGATAAACATAAACCGAGGCAAATGAAGTATGGCGCTTTGCATTTGAATCAAATGGCGAAATCCTCACCAGTCGGTGAACACCGTTCTCTCCCTTTAGGTACCCATAAGCAAAATTACCCTCAAACTGAATGGTAACTGTTTTGATCCCTGCAACATCACCTTCCTGAATATCCTGTTCAGTGACTTTAAATCCATGCTTCTCTCCCCACATCACATACATCCTCAGCAGCATAGAAGCCCAGTCGCAGCTTTCAGTACCACCGGCCCCGGCAGTAATCTGCATGACCGCATTCAACTGATCTTCTTCAGAGCTGAGCATATTTTTGAACTCAAGTTCTTCAACCTTTTTCAGGGTAATTTCATATTGTTCTTTAAGTTCAGCTTCTGTTGCATCACCAGATTGAAAGAAATCATGCATAACGGCAGCATCTTCCACAGAGGCTTCAGCAGCCTGGAATTCATCCGTCCACTTTTTCTTGGAATTAATAGAATGCAATGATTTTTCAGCCTCTTTGGGATCATCCCAAAAATCTGGTCTGAGGGCTATATCCTGTTCGTTTCTTAGGTCATCTAACTTCCTGTCGATGTCAAAGATGCCTCCTCAGAGACGTTATTCTGTCTCTTAAATCTGTAATATTTTCTTTGGTCATAATGCAAAAATAGAAAAATTAATTTAGGTAATGCTGACAGGGTTTCGAAAAGGCTGACAGGGTTCAAAACCCTGTCAGCCTTATTTTAAAAACCGTCGGCCTTTATTTGCTTTTCAGTTACAGCTCCGTACTTTGCCGCAATACTTCTGATATCTTCTGCTTTTCCAATCAGTACAAACTGTAAATTATTCTTTGGAAAATACTTATTAATAATCTCCCGTGATTTTGCGACAGTTAGTCCGTCAACATTACTTTGGAAATTATTAATGTAAGACTCATTAAATCCATACCAGAACATTTGAGTAAGTAAACCAGCTAATTGACTTGGAGTTTCATATTTAGGTGGAAACTGACCTTTGACATAGTTTTTTGCTGAAGTCAGGGTTTTCTCGTCGATCCCTTTTTTATGCAGGCTATCCAATACCTGTAAGGCTTTATCTAGCGTTGCCTCAGTAGTTTTCGTAGCGGTGAAGGTGGAAATTGAGAAGGTTCCTGAATGCTTCAATGGGCTAAAACCACTTCTAGCTCCGTAAGTAAGTCCAGAATTTACACGAAGCTCATCATTTAACCAGGATGTGAAACGGCCACCAAAGACTGTATTCACAACATCAATTGCGACAAAATCAGGATTATCCCGACGTATACCTGCCCCACCGATATAAAAGGTAGTCTCACGGGCATCTTCTTTATTGACCAGTAAGACACGGGCAGATTGGATAGGGTTAAGTGACACCACAGTAAGATTCTTTTGTATTCCCGCAGTTTTCTTCCAGCCACCGAACAAAGCTTTCAGACGGACTCTCATTTCCTGCGAATTGAAATCTCCTACAATGGCAATCGCAGAACCTTGCGGGCTGTAATTGGATTTATAGAAAGTTTTCAAATCTTCAATGGTGAATTTACCAACGGTCAGAGGACTTCCGCTTACCGGATTAGCATATACGTGATCTCCAAATATGAATTTATCCCAATAGGCATTAATCACATTTCTGGGACTAAGTTTTGCCTGATCAAGACTTGCAAGAACACGCTTCCGCTCTTTTTCAAACTCTTCCTGATTAAATACCGGGTCGACCAGAACTTCCTTTAAAATTGGAAGAACCTTATCCGCATCCTTTGCAGCAAATTTTGAAGAAAATCCGGCAGATTCTTTGTTTGCATAAGTGTTAAGGCTTGCACCAATAAAATCCAGTTCCTCTTCTATTTTAGTCTTGCTGTAGCTCTTTGTTCCATATTGTAAACCCGCAGCAGTTAAACTGGCTAATCCTGACTTGTCCCCATCATATATTGCTCCTGCGGGAATTATAGCCGACAAACTGATTACAGGAACTTCATGTTGCTCCATTAAATATATGGTCAAACCATTTGGCAGAATAAATTTTTCATAAGCCGGTACTTTAAAAGCAGCCGGGGTATTCTGAGCGATGGCTGTACTGCATAAAATCAAAGCAGTAAGAACAAGGCTGGTATATCTTTTAATGTTCTTCATATCTTATTCCTCCACATTAGCTTTTAAAATACCTACCGTACGGTTTGACTTTTTGAAGTATTGATTCGCCACTCGCTTAACATCTTCAATACTAACTTTCGAATACTCTGCCGGAGCATCAAACATCTTACGGTAATCCCCAAAAAAGAGTTCATAAGTGCCGATATTATTTGATTTACCGTTAATAGTCTCAAGCTGACCGTAAAATTCCATTAGTTTCTGGTTCTTTATTTTTTGCAGTTCCTGATCAGTGATCCCATCCTTTTTGATCTTCTCAATCTCAGAGTACACAGCATTTTCGATATCCGATTCGTTTACACCTTTAGCTGCCAATGCATAGATCATGAACAAATTCGGATCAAAGCTTTCGCTGAAATCTGTACCAACCATCGAAGCCAATTGCTTCTTATCGACCAGCTCTGAATGCAAACGCGAAGAATTCCCACTTGATAGCACCGAACTAAGGATACTCAATGCGTAGAAATCCTTGCTCTTAGCTTCAGGGGTATGGTAGCCTATCATTAAATGGGGACTTGGTACTTCCTTTTGAGTATATACCCTTCGCTCACCTATTTGAGTAGGTTCAACCAGATTGACAGGCTTTGGAGGATCACTTGCAGGTATCGGGGCCATATACTTCTCAGCCAGACGCTTTACCTCATCAACTTTTACATTTCCGGACACCACCACCACGCAATTGTTGGGAGCGTAATAGGTTTTGAAATATTTCTCCAGATCATCTTTAGTCCAGTTTTTGATGTCCGTTTCATAACCAATAACTGTCCAGTGATAGGAATGTTCCTGAAAAGCTGCTGCATAAACTGCATCATTCAGCATATTCCAGGGTGAATTTTCAAGGGCAGTACTGCGCTCCGACAAGACAACTCCACGCTCGCTTTCAATCATTTTAGGATCAATACTGAGGCTGGAAATACGGTCTGATTCGAGGTCAAAAATGGTTTCCATTGCACTTACCGGAAACCAATCTGTATAAACCGTAACATTTTGTGTTGTATAAGCATTGTTGGCACCTCCATTAAACTCCATGGTCTGATCGAACATCTTGGGTCCGAATTTTTTTGAACCATTGAACATCATATGCTCAAAGAAGTGAGATAATCCGGTAATTCCCGGATATTCATTCCTGGATCCTACTTTATAAAACAGGTACATATTGGCATTGGGAATAGAGCTATCCTCAAGCACCAGGAATTTCATGCCGTTTTTTAATGTAAATGTCTTTACATCATCGGCCTTGGTCTGTGCCGACAAGGGAATCCAGCAGCCCAGAAGCAGAATACTTAGTAATTTCTTCATTAATTTTTATTGGTCAGGTTGGAAATTAATTCAAATTAATAGATATAAAATCTAATTTTACTATACTAAACCAATTTTTCTTTATTCAATTATTTGACCCTATGCTTCCAAGAATAAATTTCTGCTCCACAGATGCTTACAAAGCACTTTTAAAACATTTTGAGCAGATTAAAAATGAAAATCTCCGGGATCTTTTTAAGGATCAAAAACGATTCGATCAGTTTTCGATCAGATTTGGTGATATATTACTCGACTATTCAAAAAACCGCATCAATTCACAAACTCATGAGCTTTTGCTTCAACTTGCAGAAGAATGTGGATTGAAAAATGCTATTAATCAACAGTTTAATGGTGAGAAAATAAACGAGACGGAGGACAGAGCTGTCTTACATACTGCTTTACGCAATCCTGCCAGAACCGGATTTATTCTTGATGGAAAGGACATTTTACCTGATATCCATAAGGTATTGGATAAAATGGAACAGTTTTCCAATCAGGTTATTTCAGGGGCATGGAAAGGATATAGCGGCAAACCGATTACCGATATTGTTAATATTGGTATAGGAGGTTCTGATCTTGGCCCGGTAATGGTTACTGAAGCATTAAAAGCCTATAGCAATCATCTCAAGCTTCATTTCGTGTCAAATGTTGATGGTTCACACATCGCCGAAACACTTAAAAATCTAGATCCTGAAACTACGCTTTTTATGATTGCGTCCAAAACCTTTACTACCCAGGAAACGATGGCAAATGCTTATTCGGCGCGCGACTGGTTTTTAAAAAGTGGGGGCAGTGAGGCCGCAGTTGCAAAACATTTTGTGGCCATTTCTACGAATGAAGCAGGAGTAGCAAAATTCGGGATTGATACGGCCAATATGTTTGGGTTCTGGGATTGGGTTGGAGGGCGTTATTCGCTCTGGAGTGCAATCGGTCTGAGTATCGCCTGCGGAATAGGCTTTAAAAATTTTAAAGAATTACTATCCGGAGCGCATGAAGCGGATAATCATTTTCGGAATAGCGATTTCAGGGAAAACATCCCTGTTACTCTTGCGCTCCTTGGAATCTGGTACACGAACTTTTTTGAAGCCGAAAGTCATGCGATACTCCCATACGATCAATATATGCACCGCTTTGCAGCCTATTTTCAGCAGGGGGATATGGAAAGCAACGGCAAATCCAACGACCGAAATGGCAATCGGGTAAGCTATCAGACCGGGCCCGTAATCTGGGGAGAGCCCGGCACCAATGGTCAGCATGCATTCTATCAGCTCATTCATCAGGGGACGAAACTCATACCGTGCGATTTTATAGTACCGGCGCAAAGCCATAATCCAATTGGTAAACACCATCAGTTTTTACTCTCCAATTTCTTTGCTCAAACAGAAGCATTGATGAACGGTAAAAGCCGAAAAGAAGTTGAAGAAGAATTAAAAGCTGCCGGAAAGAATGCTGATGAAATTGAGAAATTGGCCCCATTCAAGGTATTTGAAGGGAACAGACCAAGTAATTCAATTCTAATCAAAAGAATAACACCCCATACTTTAGGTTCGCTTATCGCGATTTACGAACATAAAATATTCGTTCAGGGCATCATCTGGAATATATTCAGCTATGATCAGTGGGGTGTAGAGCTGGGTAAACAACTGGCAGGGCGGATACTTCCGGAGCTGGAGGATGAAGAGCCGGTGAGTGGACATGATTCCTCAACGAATGGCTTAATTAATCAGTATAAGGCATGGAGGAATTAAGCTGAAAGGGGAAGGTTGAAAGGGGAAAGCTTCCCAGTGCCCGTCATTTCGAACGCGCGAGCAGGATTATGCCAGTTAGTATTATTGTAATGCGTCGAGAAATCTGTTTAAGGAAAGCTCTGGCTTGAGTCCTGGAATATTAACAAAGGATTATTGTACTATTATTAACAGATTCCTCAATCGTGCCTCATTCGGAATGACGGAACATACACCCACCGTCATTTCGAACAAGCGAGCAGGATTATGCCAGTTAGTATTATTGTAATGCGTCGAGAAATCTGTTTAAGGAAAGCTCTGGCTTGAGTCCTGGAATATTAACAAAGGATTATTGTACTATTATTAACAGATTCATCAATCGTGCCTCATTCGGAATGACGGAACATAAATCTATTGCAACTGTCCCAGTTTTATTTGGAATAATTTATCCCATTTCTTACCGGTAATAAACAAACGTTTTCCTTTGCTATCCCATGCAATGCCATTCAAAACAAAGCCATCAAAATCTTTCATCGCTCTTACTGAATCAGCATATAATTCACTTAGATCTACCTCTGCTAAAACCTGTCCATTAGCAGGATCAATAACCACAATACGGTCAGAATTATAAATATTTGCGAAAATCCGGCCATCAATAAATTCCAGTTCATTCAGTTCTCTAACAGGCCCATTATGGTCATAAACCTCAATAGAGCCTTCCTGCATATAAGTATCCTTATTAAGGATGTAAATGGTATTGCTGCCATCGCTGCTATAGATCACTTTCCCGTCATTACATAGGCCCCAGCCCTCCCGCTGATATTGACTGGGAAACTCACGAAGGAGTTTCAGAGAATTGAGATCATACTCCAGACTGATATTATTCTGATAAGTCAGCATCAGAATTTTATCTCCTACAATCGTAATTCCTTCAGCAAAAAGCTCATCCCGAACCTTTGTCATTTGCAGCACTTTACCCGTTGCAGGTTCAGTTTTTCGTATACTTGATTCCCCTGTCAGTCCGTCACTCTCATATAAATAACCATTATGGAACTCCAGCCCCTGGGTATAGGAACTGGTGTCATGCTTAAACACCTTCTCAACTACATATCCGAGCTTCTGAGGAACGAGTGTCGACTTGACAACAATATTTGTACTGATTTCTTCAGGCTCTGATTTCCCCCTGTAGATCTTTGCGATTATGGCTTTTATCCCCAATTGCAGATCTCGGGTAGGGACAGCAACCGATTTTTCATCAGCAGCCTTCTTTAGCTTAAGCCCATCAGCAAAATAGACGACTGAATCAGCCTTTTCTTTCAACTTAAGTTCCAGATTTACTGAATCTCCCAGATTTACAGAAGTCCCGGCTTCAGGCATTACCCAGGCAGAAGATTCAGTATCCTGATTCCCCTCATTGGAGCATTGTGTAAAAAATAAAATACTACAAACTGAGAGGCAAATTAATTTAAATCGCATGGTTCTATTTTATTAAAGTTCAGCCTGAAGTTCATGGCCAAAATGCATCTTCTGTGTGTCTGATTACCGGTTCCCCAAATTTATTAAACAGGATCGAAATTATATCAAAACGAACCTCATTCTGATGGTTCAACAAATGAATATATTCATCGGCAGCTTGTGCCATTAATTTCTGCTTTGTTTTATTTACGAAATCTTCGGGCTCAGCAAATCTATTATTCTCTCTGGTTTTAACTTCAACAAAAATAATAATCGGGTTCCTGTATGCGATCAGATCAATCTCGGCTTTACGAAATCTCCAATTTTCATCCAATATTTCATAGCCTTGTTCTTCAAGATACTTTCTTGCAAGCAATTCCCCCTGATTCCCAAAGACATTATGACCGGCCATCACTTTAGGATAACAGATCCCAGGAACATCGAAATACCTTTCTCCACTTCTTTTACCTGCAAGTATTTTCGCATCAGAATAGCCTGATTATCAGCATCCTGCTCCGACTGTATTTCATCACGGATTTTTCTCAGGATCCGGTCGACCTTACGTTTCTTTAAATGAAAGATTCCTCCCAAAATGGTAGACCTGAGATTTTGACTTTCATTTCTGACGTAGATCTTTCTTTTAGCATACCAGTTTTCACTCAGAATATAGGGTGATGATACCATCGATATTGCCAGATCAGCGATTTGATGATCGGAGTTCTTAATAAAATCCTGCTCTGAAGGAAGTTCTCCATTCTCAAGCTGTTTCTTGTATTCCTCAATAATCTGAACACATTGGGGATGTTCAAATGTAACATCAGCCAGATTGGAAATAATGTAAGGGGCTATATAGGTGTCAGTTATATCATCCCAATGCACCAGCTCATGCCCGTAGTTCAGAAGTAGCCGAACAATCTCCTTTTCCTGTGCATCGTCTGTATCAGAAATTCCTGTTTGCTCAGGCATTTCTGGCTCCGGAACATTCTCAGGCTGCACTTGAGGAGAATTGAAATTAGTATCCTTTTTTATCTTCCCAAGGCGTATTTTATTCAGCTCTGATATCAGTACCCTTTCCTCTATCTGAAGCAGTGAACTACACTCACGCACGAAAACTGATGCCTTAATTCCATCAGGAATTTTTGCGATACTCTCTACAACCTCTCTGATGATCCCTGCCCTTTTAATCGGGTCATTCTCGGCATCCTTTAAAAGAATGCTGGTTTTAAAAAGTATAAAATCCTTTTTATTCCCTTCAATATGACTTTTAAAAGCAGAGCTTCCAAACTTCTGAACATAAGAGTCGGGGTCATCACCATCCGGGAAAAGTACGATCTTTACATTCAGACCCTCCTCCAGAATCATATCCAAACCCCTTAATGATGCCTTAATCCCCGCTTCATCACCATCATAAAGTATGGTAATGTTCCTGGTAAACCTGCCAATCATTCGGATCTGTTCAATTGTCAGGGAAGTACCCGAAGAGGCAACTACATTCTCAATCCCGGCCTGATGTACAGACAATACATCTGCATAGCCTTCTACCAGGTAGCAATTATCTTCAACGCGCATGGATTTATTCGCAAAGCAAAGTCCATACAGTACATTCGATTTATGATAAATATCGCTTTCAGGAGAATTAACATATTTCGCAACGGCTTTATCCGTTTTTAAAGTTCTTCCTCCAAAACCAATGACCCTGCCGGTAAGACTATGGATCGGAAACATCACCCTACCCCGGAAGCGATCATAGAATTTTTCATTCTCCTTGCGGATAGTGAGGCCGGTCTCTTCGAGAAACTGAATATTATAACCTTCAGTAATTGCACTTTGGGTCAATGCATCCCACACATCAGGAGAATAACCTAATTCAAATTTTTTAATAATATCATCCCTGAAGCCACGTTCCTTAAAATAACTGAGTCCGATACTTTTACCTTCATCAGTATCAAACATCTGCTGCTGAAAAAACTTCGCAGCCCAGGCAGAAACGATATACAAACTTTCACGCCGGTCGTTAAATGCCTGCTCTTCAGGAGT
>Ga0209480_10002697_pt1 | contig 11976 bp, 10 predicted proteins | sample JI61114C2DNA_FD_187501 | JGI IMG/M metagenome (GOLD analysis project Ga0209480, IMG submission 187501) | Wastewater effluent complex algal communities from Wisconsin, to seasonally profile nutrient transformation and Carbon sequestration -... | ecosystem: Engineered > WWTP > Effluent > Algae...
CGGGCTGGCCGCCTTGCCGGTTCTTTGCGCACCGCTGCCCTGCCCCCGATCGAGAATCACCGGCTGATCCCGCGGCACGAGGTGCCGAGGGGCGCTGCCGATCAGCTCGGCGCGGCCCATGGCCCGCAGCGCCTCGCGGATCAGCGGCCAGCCTTCGGGGTCGTGGTAGCGCAGCAGGGCCTTGTGGAGGCGACGCTGACGACCGGACTTCGGCGTATCGACGGTTTCCGATGACGCCGACACCTTGCGCAAGGGATTTTTGCCCGAGTGATACATGGTGGTCGCCATGGCCATCGGGGTCGGCATGAAGGTTTGCACCTGGTCGAGCTTGAAGTTGCCGGACTTCAGCCACAGGGCGAGGTTGACCATGTCCTCGTCGGTGGTGCCGGGGTGAGCGGCGATGAAGTAGGGAATCAGGTGCTGCTTCTTGCCGGCCTCTTTCGAGTACTGCTCGAACATCTCCTTGAAACGGTCGTAGGTGGCGATGCCCGGCTTCATCATCTTGCCGAGCGGGCCTTCCTCGGTGTGCTCGGGGGCGATCTTGAGCAGGCCGCCCACGTGGTGGGTCACCAGCTCTTTCACGTATTCGGGCGAACGCACGGCCAGGTCGTAGCGCAAACCCGAGCCGATCAACACTTTTTTGACACCGGGAATTGCCCGCGCCTTGCGGTACAGGCTGATCAGCGGGCCGTGGTCAGTGCCGAGGTTTTCGCAGATGCCGGGAAACACGCAGGACAGGCGCCGACACGAGGCCTCGATCTGCGGATCCTTGCAGGCCATGCGGTACATGTTGGCGGTGGGGCCGCCCAGATCCGAGATGGTTCCGGTGAAGCCCGGCGTCTTGTCGCGAATTTCCTCGATCTCGCGAAGGATCGAGCCTTCCGAGCGGCTCTGGATGATGCGGCCCTCGTGCTCGGTGATCGAGCAGAAGGTACACCCGCCAAAGCAGCCGCGCATGATGTTGATCGAGAAACGGATCATGTCCCAGGCCGGAATGCGCGCCTCGCCATAAGCCGGATGCGGGCGACGGGCATAGGGCTGGCCGAAGACCCAGTCCATCTCCTCGGTGGTGAGCGGAACCGGCGGCGGATTGAGCCACACGTCGCGGCAACCGGGGCCGACGCCGTGGGCCTGGACCATCGCCCGGGCGTTGCCGGGGTTGGATTCGAGGTGGAAGGTGCGCGACGCATGGGCGTACATCACCTTGTCGTCCTTCACCACCTCGTAGGCCGGCAGGCGGATGACCTGGCGGGCCCGGTCGGCCTTGCGGCTGGCCACCCGCTCGGCAGCGGGCACGATGCGGATGGGCTGGGTGGTGCTTGTGGATTGGGCGACTGAAGTCGCTCCTGCAGGCTCCATCGCGTAGGGGTCGGGATGCGCCTCGACCGGGCCCGGGCGGTCGATGGCGATCGAGTCGACTTCGACAAAGCCTTCTGGATGCCAGCCAGGCTTGACCATGAAGGCCGTGCCACGCAGATCGCGGATGGCCTCGATGGGCTCGCCGGCGGCAAGACGGTGCGCGAGGGCGATGGCCGCGCGCTCGCCGGAACCGAAGATCAGCAGATCGGCCTTGGAGTCGGGCAGCACCGAACGCTTGACCTTCTCCGACCAGTGATCGTAATGGGCGATGCGGCGCAGGCTGGCCTCGATGCTGCCGATGACGATATTGGCGTCCGGGTAGGCCTCGCGGGCACGCTGGGCGTACACGACGACGGCCCGGTCGGGGCGCTTGTCGGGCGCGGCATCCGGCGTGTAGGCGTCGTCGGAGCGCGGTTTGCGATCAGCCGTATAGCGGTTGATCATCGAATCCATGTTGCCGGCCGTGATGCCGTAGAACAGCAGCGGCTTGCCGAGCGCCCGGAAGGCGTCGGCCGAACGCCAGTCGGGCTGACTGATGATGCCGACGCGAAAACCCTGGGCCTCCAGCGTGCGGCCGATCAGCGCCATGCCGAAGCTGGGATGGTCGATGTAGGCATCGCCGGTGACGACGATGATGTCGCACGCGTCCCAGCCGAGGGCGTCCATCTCGGCCCGCGACATGGGCAGGAAGGGCGCCGGAGCAAGTCCGGGCCGGTAGCGGGGGTAGGACAGCAGGGAGGGTGCGAAGGCTGGGTTTTCCATGGGGCTCGTTTGCAATGCACACGCATCCGGAGATGCAAGCGCGCATCTATGTATTTTTAACGACTTGGCCGGCGCGATTCTATCCTTACTCGGCGCACGCCGCCCACGCGTATTGCGCGCCGGCACAGGAGGCAGCGCAGACCGGTTTTCGGGCAATGTAACTTTGATTTACAAGCCGCCAATCGGTTCGGCCAAACACCGGATATGCAAACTGCAAACCCGCCAACCCAAAAAACCTTATTCACGATCACTTGCCAAAAAGCAGGAAATCCGCGGCGGCAATCGGCAATTCATCTGCCGTCAATATTCACCAGGACTCGACAAAGCGGGCAATCCGTATTTCCCCTTTACAGCGGAAACTCCCTTTGATCGCGGCTTTGGCATTACAATCCAATTGTCGAAAGACTCAAGCCGCAACACATCAGGCAAGCACACCCGAATCAAACCCAAAAAGGATCAATTCAATGGCAACACTCAAGGAACTTCTCGCCCAACAGGCCGAACTGGCAAAACAGATTGAAGAAGTCCGTCGCAACGAAGTCAGCCGGGCAATTCAACAGGTTCAGGAAATCGTCCAGGAATACGGACTGAGCCTTGAAGAAGTATTTCCTGGCTTCAAGACTTCCAAGCCTGCACGCGCCACGTCCGGCGCCCGCACGACCAAGAGCGAAATCCGCTTCCGCAATCCGCAAAACCCGAGCATTGGCTGGTCGGGCAAGGGCCGCAAGCCGCTGTGGATCGTCGAAGGCCTGGCCGCCGGCAAGTCGCTGCAGGATTTCGCCGTTAGCGGCAACTGATTTTTTTGTATTGCTGCTTGCGTCCGAAGCCTGCTTCAGACGCCCAGCGCTTCTTTTACCGCCGGCCACTGGCGGCGGCTTACCGGCAACTGTTCGGCCAGCCCGTCCAGAATAATGACCCAATGGGCTTCGCCGTCCAGGCCGGTGGTGGCACGGGCCACGCCTTTCACGGCATTCCGTGCAATCAGGCAATTGCGGTGAATGCGCAAGAACAGGTCGGGAAACTCGTCCTCGAGTTGCACAAGCGATTCGTCCAGCAGGTATTCCCGCTGCCGGCTGCGGGCCACCACGTATTTCTGCTCGGCCTTCAGATAAAGCACATCCGCCACCGGCACCAGCAAAATGCGACCGCGCTCGTTGATGCTGAAGTGACTGCGATTGGCAGGCGCCATCTGACGCAGGATTTCGTCTGCAGGCGGACGCACGCGGCGGGCCTTTGCAATGGCCTCGGCAAGGCGCATTGCGCGCACCGGCTTGAGGAGGTAATCCACCGCGGCCAGCTCAAAGGCGCGCACGGCGTATTCGTCGTAGGCAGTGGTAAAGATCACCGTCGGAACCCGCGGCAGGCGGCCCACATGACGCGCCAGTTCGATACCGTCCATCACCGGCATGCGGATGTCGGTCAGGATCAGATCCACGGTTTCGCGCTCGAGCAGCGCCAGGGCTTCGACGCCATTGGCGGCCATGCCGACGATTCGCGTCGGCTGGCTTTCGGCGATATCGCCAAGCAGGTCGCGCAGGCGCTCGCGGGCCGGCGCCTCGTCATCAACGACCAGCACGGCCAACGGCTCGAAATCAGCAGCAGAAAATGTGTCGCTCATCGTTCATTCCGGAATGGCAGGCGGATGCGCACGCAATAGGCGTCGGCGCTTTGCTCGATATCAAGGGCGGCTTCGAGGTCGTAGAACAGCATCAGTCGTTCACGGATGTTGTCGAGGGCCATGCGGTTGCCCGCATGATGGCGAACCGCCTCGAGCAGCGGGTTGGCGATCCCGATGATCACTTCCGCCCCACGGCGCTCGATGGTAATCGAAACCGTGCCCGGCCCGGCGCCCGGCTCGATGCCGTGACAGACGGCGTTTTCGATCAGCGGCTGGAGCAGCAGCGGCGGCACGAGGGCCGCATCGGCCAGCGGATCGCGGCGCCAATCCACCTGCAGGCGATCGCCGAGGCGCAGGCGTTCAAGGTTGAGGTAGCGCTCGCACAGGGTGATTTCGTCGGCCAGCGGCACCAGTTCGCGGCTGTCCTGCATCAGCGCACGGAACAGATCGGACAACTCCTCCAGCGCCTCTTCGGCCCGCCGCGGATTGCTGCGCAGCACGCCGAGCACCCCGTTGAGACTGTTGAACAGGAAATGCGGCCGGATCCGCGCCGTCAGCGCCAGGAGCCGCGCCTCGGCCAGCACCGGCGCCTGCGCGGCACCGCGCCGGTAAAAATACGCCAGCACGGCCGCGGCGCTTGCCAGGGACCAGACCAGCGGACGCAGTTGCCCGCCCGTGCCGAGGGGCGCCAGCAGGCTGCGACTGGCCAGGGCCACCGCCAGCACCACGCCCAGCACCGCCACCACCCCGGGCAGATAGGGTAGGCGGCGCAGCACCGGCTGCAGCAGGAACAACGCGGCCACGCCGAGAATCAGCGGAAACTCGACGCCCACGGCCAGCTCCAGCGCCTCGATGGCGATCAGATCAAGCTGCTCGTTGCGAACCAGCACGGCCGCCACGGCCAGTGCATTTACCAGCAGCAGGATGCGCAGCACCACACCGAGATTGCGGAAGTCGGGCAATTGCGCGGGACGCCCGCCCCACCCGGCGCGGCGCAGGTTTTGCTTTATACTCATGTATCAAAAACCGGGCCAAAACCTTGAATCCACGGGATTCTCTCCGGGCGTAGGCCGCTTTTATCGCAGAGAGCATCAATTAATTATGGCAGATCAATCCGCGCCGCAGGACGGCACCGCCAAGGCCTGGTCCGGCCGCTTCTCCGAACCCGTCTCCGAACTCGTCAAACGCTACACCGCCAGCGTGTTCTTCGACAACCGCATGGCTGCCCAGGATATCCGCGGTTCGCTGGCCCACGCCAGGATGCTGGCCCGCCAGGGCATCATCGGCCAATCCGATCTCGCCGACATCGAACGCGGCATGGCGCAGATCAGCGGCGAAATCGCGCGCGGCGAGTTCAACTGGAACCTCGACGACGAGGACGTCCACCTCAACATCGAAAAACGCCTCACCGCCCTCGTCGGCGATGCCGGCAAGCGCCTGCACACCGGCCGCAGCCGCAACGACCAGGTCGCCACCGACATCCGCCTGTGGCTGCGCGACGCCATCGACACCATTCTCGGCCTGATCCGCGAATTCCAGCTGGCCGTGCTCGAACTGGCCGAACACCACGCCGACACCCCGCTGCCCGGCTTCACCCACCTCCAGGTCGCCCAGCCGGTCACCTTCGGCCACCACCTGATGGCCTATTTCGAGATGACCCGCCGTGATGCCGAGCGCTTTGCCGACTGTCGCAAGCGCGTCAATCGCCTGCCGCTGGGCTCCGCCGCATTGGCCGGCACCACCTACCCGATCGACCGGGAATACGTGGCCGAGCTGCTGGGTTTCGAAGAAGTGTGCTTCAACTCGCTGGATGCCGTTTCCGATCGCGACTTCGCCATCGAATTCTGCGCCGCCGTGTCGCTGCTGATGACCCACCTGTCGCGCCTGTCCGAAGAGCTCATCCTGTGGATGAGCCCGCGAGTCGGCTTCATCGACCTGGCCGACCGCTTCTGCACCGGCAGCTCGATCATGCCGCAAAAGAAAAACCCGGACGTGCCCGAACTGGTTCGCGGCAAGACCGGCCGCGCCAACGGCAACCTGGTGTCCCTGCTGACCCTGATGAAGGGCCAGCCGCTGGCCTACAACAAGGACAACCAGGAAGACAAGGAACCCCTGTTCGACTCCGCCGACACCGCCATCGACACCCTGCGCATCTACGCCGACATGATGGGCAGCCGCATTGAAGCCAACGGCGAGAAGATCTTCAACGTCCGCGTGAAACGTGAAGCGATGCAGGCCGCCCTCACCCAGGGCTACGCCACCGCCACCGACCTGGCCGACTACCTCGTCAAGAAAGGCCTGCCCTTCCGCGACGCCCACGAAGCCGTGGCGCTGGCCGTGCGCGCGGCCGAGGTCACGGGCTGCGATCTGCCGCAGATTCCGCTGGCAGACCTGAAGGCCGCCATGACCCACGTGCCGGGCGCAATCGAACGTCTGGCCGAAGATGTGTTCCAAGTATTGACAGTGGAAGGCTCGCTGGCTTCGCGTGACCACGTGGGCGGCACGGCCCCGAACCAGGTGCGCGCAGCCATCGCACGCGCCCGCAATCGTCTGGCCTGAGGAAGGATGAAAATGGAAAGGATCGGCAAATACGAGATCAGGCGAAAGCTGGGTGAAGGTGCGACCAGTACCGTCTATCTCGGCTTCGATCCTTTCGCCCAGCGGGAGGTGGCCATCAAGCGTCTCCACCCGGCGATGCTGCGAGTCACCGACCACACCACCCTGTACCACCACATGCTGCTCAACGAGGCCTCCCTCGCCGGCAAGCTGCAGCACCCGCACATCGTCCAGATCCACGACGCGGTCATCGACGACCGCGACGCCTATGTGGTCATGGAATACGTGCCCGGCGGCACGCTGGATGCCTTCACCAGCCCCGACAAGCTGTTGCCCTTCGAGCGGCTGATCGAGATCATCTTCAAGTGCACCCGGGCCCTCGACTACGCCCACCTGCAGGGCGTCACACACCGGGACATCAAGCCGGCCAACATCCTGCTCACGGCCCCCGACGGGCAGGACATCAAGATTTCCGACTTCGGCGCGGCAATCTTCACCGCCAGCGAAACCACCCAGTTGCCGGGCCTCGGCTCACCCGCCTACATGTCGCCCGAGCAAGTCCGCGAACAGCCCCTCGACCACCGCACCGACATCTACTCCCTCGGTGTCGTGATGTATCAGCTGCTCACCGGCCGGCTGCCCTTCGAAGGCAGCAGCAAGGCCACCCTGGCGTACAAGATCGCCCACGAAACACCGCCGCCGCCGTCGAGCATCCGCCCGGAGATCCCGCCGGAACTGGACGCCATCGTCGGCAAGGCCATGCACTGCAACATATCCGGGCGCTATGCGGCATGGAGGGAGTTTTCCCACGACCTGGCCCAGGTCTATCGCCACCGCCGCACCGTGACCGACAGCACCGAGCCGCCCGACAGCGAAAAATTCGAGCGCCTGCGCGCCTTCCGTTTCTTCCGCGAATTCAGCGACATCGAAATCTGGGAGATCGTCCGCTTTGCCGAATGGCGCCTGATCCCGCCCGGCACCGTGGTCATGAAAGAAGGCGAACCGGGCAACTACTTCTGCTTCGTCGTTCAGGGCGAGCTGCGCATTGCCAAGAAAAGCCACCTGCTCAACGTACTCAGCGCCGGCGACTGTTTTGGCGAGATGGCCCTGTTCGCCCCCGGCCGCGGCGCCCGCACGGCCTCGGTTGAAACCACCACCGAAACACGCATCCTGACCATCCGCGCCCCCGCCCTGCTGCGCGCATCCAGCCTGTGCCAAATGCATTTTTACAAAGGTTTTCTCGAAGTTCTGGCCAGCCGCCTCTCGCTCGCCAACAGCCGCATCGCCAGCATCTAGGCGCAGCGGCGTCCGCCGCCCGAAAAAAAGCCATCCGAATCTGTCGGCTTTTTTGACACCTGCCGGCAGATTCGCGCGCAGATCTTTCCCCTGCGGTTTTAATTCCTTTAAAATCACCGAACTAAAATCGCCGAGAAATCCGGAACGAAATTTGCTTGGCCTATTTTGACCAAATGCGGACCCACGTCACATCAACGTAAGCTTGGGCTGCCTATACTGCACATGAGAACGCCGGTCTTGGCGTCAGCAAAATGAGGTTTAGGATGAATCTGGAAAAAACTGAAAAATCTGCCGCGTCGCAAGTCGCCAAGTCCGACAGCGCCGTATCGCAGAAGGGCCGTCGCCGACTCGTCCAGGCCGGTCTTGCCGGCGCCCCTTTGCTGATGGCCCTGAAAAGCACGCCGGTGCTGGCCTCGAACTGCAAATCGCCGTCAGGCTTTTCTGTTTCCGGCAACATGAGCCGCCCGGGCGACTATGTCTGCACGGACTTCAACGGTCGCGGAGTGTCGTACTGGAAGACCCAGCTGGCCAACGAAGCGAACCTGAACATCCCCTACGCCACCGCCTTCGGCAGCGATCCGCACACCATTGGCTCCCTGCTCGACGCGCTCAACCGTGGCGACATCTATTCCAAGGCAGCGGCGGTCTACCTCAACGCCAGCGTCTCCGAGCGGATCGCCATCGTGGACATCGTGAATCTGGGTCTTGAAAGCGCAGGCGGCTACATTCCGCCCACCGCCGGTGCAAAGCCCTGGCATGCCGCGGAAGTCGAGGCCTACTTCAACTACCTGCTGGGTGCATGAGCAACGCGCACAAACCCGCTTCCTGCCTGTCTTAGCCCCGGCCTTTGCCTGTACAGCGTTACGTCGCCACTGCAGCCCTTCTCGAAGGGCTGCAGTTCGTTCTTTGGAAGGAAGTCGACGAAGGCTGGGTCCGCTTCGATCCGAGCGCCGGCCAGACGCTGCTGCTCGCTCCGATCAGCCGCTTCGTGCTCGATCAGCTCGCGCACCCTGGCCGCGCCCTTTCGGTCGATGATCTCTCTTACGCCGTCCTGCACGAAGAACCCGATGCGCCGCCCGATGACTGCCGCCTCGCGGTCAGCGCAGCCGTTGACGCCCTCGCCGCGGCCCGCCTGATCGAGCAGCGCCGTCCCTCTTGAGAATCTGCGACCTTTCCCCGTCCGACTTCCGGGCGCAACTCGGCGGAGACGGCATCCGCCTGGCGACCGGGCCGTTCAACTGCCGACTGCAAAGCGGCATCGGCGAGATTGCCGACGAACTCGCCCGGCTCTACGCCCATCACACGCTGGTCGCCAGCTCCGCCTTCACCGATTTCCACATCGCCGTCCAGCCCGGACACGGCCTGCGGCGCTGGTTGCGCCCCCAGGCGCTGTTCTCGGTGGACTCCGTCGAGCCCTTCACCCCGCTGCCCCGCGCCCAGGCCCTGCCGATGCTGGAATGGGGTCTCAACTGGTGCGTCACCGCCTACAGCCAGCACATTCTGGTGCTCCACGCGGCGGCCGTCGCCCGCGGCAACCGGGCAGCCATCCTGCCGGCGCCGCCGGGCTCCGGCAAAAGCACCCTGTGCGCCGCGCTGGTGAACCGCGGCTGGCGTCTGCTGTCGGACGAACTCACCCTGATCAGCCTCGAAACCGGCCAGGTCATGGGCCTCGCCCGGCCGGTAAACCTCAAGAACGCCTCGATCGACATCATCCGCGCCTACGCGCCCGACGCCTTCCTGACCCGGCCCGTGCATGACACCACCAAGGGCACGGTGGCCCTGATGGCCCCGACCGCCGCCAGCGTCGAAGCCGTCGACACGCCAGCCACGCCCACCTGGATGATCCTGCCCCGCTATCGCGCCGGCACTGACGCCACCCTCACCCCGATGGGCAGCGGCAACGCCTTCCTGCAGATCGCCGACAACGCCATGAACTACCACATCCTCGGCGACCGCGGCTTCGCAGCGGTGGGCCGCATGGTGGACAGCTGCCAGAGCTTCGGCTTCGAATACAGCCGGCTCGACGACGCCATTGCGGTGTTCGATCGCCTGGCCGCAGAAGCGGAAAGCGCAGCCCGATGAGCCTGCTGGTCCAGGTATTCCGCCAGCCGGACGAGATCCAGCGGCTCCAGGCACACGAGTGGGATCTGCTGGTTCGGCAAGCACGTCACGCCAACCTGCTCGGCCGGCTCCACCACCGCCTGCTGGCCGCCGGACTGGCCGCCGATATCCCCCAGCGCCCCGCCAATCACCTCCTCTCCGGCGCCGTCATGGCCGGGCAGCAGCATCACTCGATCCGCCGTGAAGTCCGTTTTCTGCGCGAAGCCCTGGCGCCGGCCGGCATCCCCCTGATCCTGCTCAAGGGCGCGGCCTACGTCGCAGCCGGGCTGCCCGCCGCCGAAGGACGCCTGTTTGCCGACGTGGACATCCTGGTGCCCCGCGAGCAGCTTGGCGAAGCCGAATCGGCACTGATGATGACCGGCTGGCAAAGCACCGCCCTCGACGCCTACGACCAGCGCTACTACCGCCGCTGGATGCACGAACTGCCGGCCATGCAACACATTTTCCGTGGCACAGCCCTCGATGTGCACCACACGATCCTGCCGCCGACCGCGCGCCTCAAGCCCGACCCGCGCCTCCTTGTCGAAGCCAGCGTCGAGATCCCCGGCCTGCCCGGTGTGCGCACCCTCGCCCTGCCCGACCTGATCCTGCACAGCGCCACCCATCTGTTCCACGAAGGCGAACCCGACAACCTGCTGCGCGACCTCACCGACCTGGACGCACTGCTGCGCCACCTCGGCACCACCCCGGGCAACTGGGACGTACTTACTGCGCGAGCCCGGCAACTCGGGCTGGAAGGCCCGCTGCGCCTCGCCCTGCGCTACACCTGCCGCGTGCTCGGCACCCCGGTGCCGGCCGGCCTCGACTGCCTTGGCGCAGGCGGGCCGGGCCAGCGCATGCTCGACGCGATCTATTCCCGCGTGCTGCGCCCGCAACACCCGAGCACCGCCGACATGCTTTCACCCCTCGCCCGCAAAAGCCTCTACATCCGCGCCCACTGGCTGCGCATGCCGCCTCACCTGCTGGCCTATCACCTGGCCCACAAGGCGCTTTTTCCGCCGGCAGCGCTCACCAAACCGCTGTCAGACGACAAGCCCTATGAAGAGCCGGGCGCAAAAAAAGCGGCCTGAGCCGCTTTTTTACCGAAACCACACAGCTTCAGGCCAGATCGGCAATCAGCTGCTTCAGTTCGCCGGACTGGTACATCTCGCGCATGATGTCAGACCCGCCGACAAACTCGCCCTTGATGTAGAGCTGCGGAATGGTCGGCCAGTTGGCGTATTCCTTGATGCCCTGGCGGATACCCTCGTCAGCCAGCACATCCACCGCAAAGACTTCACCAGCGCCGCAAGCCTGCAGAATCTGGACCGCAGTAGCGGAAAAACCGCAACGCGGCATGGCCGGGCTGCCTTTCATGTACAGCACGACCGGGTGGGTGGTGACTTGTTCGTGAATGATTTTTTGAACGTCCATCGTGATCTCGCAAATAGTTGAGCAATTCAGTCGGGAAAGTCTAGGCTTGCCAGCCACTGCCGTCAAGGGCGACGACCAAAGCTGATCCGTTCGATACCGGCCAGATCCTGCGCCGAAGCCACTTCGACAAAGCCTGCGGCGACGAGCAGAGCCCGCACCGCCGCGGCCTGATCGTAGCCGTGCTCCATCATCAGCCAACCACCGGCCGCAAGAAAACCCGGCGCAGCGGCGGTGATGCGGCGCAGGTCATCGAGGCCCGCCGGACCCGAAGCCAGCGCCGTTGCCGGCTCGAAGCGCACATCACCCTGGGCCAGGTGCGGGTCGTTCTCGGCGATGTAGGGCGGGTTGCTGACGATGAAATCGAAGCCTGCCGCCGTATCCAGCGCCGCAAACCAGTCACTCTCGACAAAGCGCACCGACGCAGCGAGCGCAGCGGCGTTGGCGCGGGCAACGCTGAGCGCAGAGGCCGAAAAATCCACCGCCGTCACCTGCGCTGCCGGAACTTCGAGGGCCAGCGTGACCGCCAGAGCGCCGCTGCCGGTGCCCAGATCAAGGATGGCCGGCGCGCTGCCGGGCGCAACGCGCGCCAGCACCAAATCGACGACCAGCTCGGTTTCCGGACGCGGAATCAGCACCGCGGGCGACACGCCGAAGCGGCGCCCGTAGAACTCGCGCTCGCCGAGCAGATAGGCCACCGGCTCGCCGGCGACGCGGCGCGTCAGCAGTTCGACGAAACGCCCGGCCTGCCCGGCAGCCAGCGCGCGCTCGGGATAGGCGGCAATCTGGGCCGCCGTGCAGCCGAGGATTTCACGCAGCAAGAGCCGCGCTTCGCTGGCCGGCAGACGCCCGCG
>Ga0209480_10002699_pt1 | contig 11970 bp, 8 predicted proteins | sample JI61114C2DNA_FD_187501 | JGI IMG/M metagenome (GOLD analysis project Ga0209480, IMG submission 187501) | Wastewater effluent complex algal communities from Wisconsin, to seasonally profile nutrient transformation and Carbon sequestration -... | ecosystem: Engineered > WWTP > Effluent > Algae...
GCCCGTCATCGCCTTCTCGAGTGCCGCCTTCTTCAGTGCCAGCAGCGCGACGGGCAGCCCGACGACGAGCAGGTCGATGTGCGGCACCTTCATCATCGACAGCGCCCCGCGCAGCAGCGCTATGTACTCCGGCGACTCGGTGTACTCGTCGTGCAGTTGCTTCGCGCGGAACGTGTCCGCGGCCAGGTGGATGTCCGGACCCACCTCATAGAACAAGGAGCCGACAGGGATACAGACCGTCTTGCGCTTCTCCGCGGCAGGCATGGCCGACGTGTCGGCGCTCGACGGATAGGCGACCGAGGGGAAGCTGGCGCATCGGATGTCGGCTCCCGAGATGCCGGTGACGAATTTCGTGTTGCCTGACCCGACATCCACGGCTCTGACGATGAGTTCCATGCAGTTGCTCCTTGGCGCAGTTGACTGCCTTTGAAAGGCTGATCAGCGTCGCCGCACCGGGCCGCGTTCTCCACGCTCAATGGCCTCGAATCGGCGCGTCTTTCGACTTCAGTGCCAATGCAGGATCAGCGGAACTGCATCGCAGCGACAGAAGGCGCCCCGCGGCTCGCCATGAGCCCGTTCGCAGGCCGCACTTCTGTCACCACGGTCTCACCTCGCGCGGGCCTTTCAACCCCTGTCCAGTTCGACTCGCGCGGACAGGCTGCGGACGCGCCAGCCAGACCGACGGCCGCGCGAGGTACCTGAGGCGGCAGCCTTGCCTGTCAACCCCGCGCCGTTGCTGGCGATCCGGGCCATTGCCACGCTAGATGGGCCCTGCCGCCGAGTCTCGCGCCGTCAACTGCCTGCCCCAAGGGCCGCCCGATCAGGGGTCTTGCGGCGGGCGCTGCGCACGCGGCCTTGACCGCGGATGGCGTCGCGGTTTCCACTGTGGGCTCCCGAGGGCTCCTGGCCCGCTCCGTCCTCTCGAAGAAGACGAGCATTGCAGGCGTCGCAGTCGTTACCTGCCTCGTGCCTTCAACCGAAGTTCCCGTCCCGAACGGGTGGCGCGACCGGCTTCGACCTCCAGAAGGATCGACGCCGCGAGCGTGCCGAGTCATCCACCACCGCAGTGACCTGCCCGGTCCTTGCCAGCCGCATCCCCGCGATGACGGCTGGGCGCTCCTGCAAGCGCACCGGCGCAGCAGAACCCCGTGGCGGCACCTGATGCCGCGCACCGTTCCCGCCAGCCCTTGAGCACGCGCGCATGACGCGCATCGCGCGGCGTGATGGCCTCCATGAGGCTCCCCGCACGACCCTCGCTCATCAACTCGACACCGCCCTGGACTCTCGGTCAGGGGTGGACCCATGCGAGCGGCCGGCGCTGCACACCAGGCCTGATCCACCGAATGACCCAGGGCTCGACCCTGGCGTCGATGTCGCACCCAGCCCCGAGCGGGGTGGACATCACCCTTGTCGTCGCGTCGCAGAAATGCGCAGACGGCCTGGATCAACGTGTTCCATTTTTAAGTCTGACCGAGCTGACCAGGCCCCTCGCCGAAGACCATGAGGAGCCCGGACAGCAAAGCCATGGGTGGGTGTGGCGCTGCAGAGATCGACCGCCGCACCGACGTTGCACACGATCTCCATCGCCGTGGGCTTGCCAGGAATCGGCCCCGGGGATGTCCAGATGGATTCCTCCAACTCCGGTCCCCCGGACCGTTCATCCACCGGCGTGCTGTTCGGGCAGTCCGCCATCTCGCAGAGAGCCCACCATGTCCCGTATCCGCCGTGAAGAACCCTCGCGCCGCCGCCGGCAGGCACCTCTCTCCCGCAACGACCGCCGCAACGACCCGCGCGATGGCTCCGCCCTGCCCTCCTCATCCACCCGACCTCCCAGGACCACCGCGATGACCTCGGCCAGCCCAGGCCGCCTGCACGGCCAGGACTCGCCGCGCCGCCAGAACTGGGCCGGCAAGTCGCCCCAGCAGGTGCTGGACATGTACCCGCCGGGCAGGACGCCCGTGAACCGGGTGGTGGACGTGCTGATCGAGCTGTTCAACCCGCTGCACACCGCGCTGGAGAAGACCGTGTCGCACAAGACGCGCTACGAGCGCGCCCACTTCCTGCGACGCTTCTTCCGTGAACTGCACACCGACGCCGGCTTCAAGCTGGCGCCCGATCCCCGCAACCTGGGACAGCGGCATGTCCAGGCGATGGTGAAGGTCTGGCAGCGCCGGAAGCTTTCGCCGGGGACGATCCAGACCTACCTGAGCTTCCTGCGCGGCCTGGCGATGTGGCTCAACAAGCCGGGATTCATCCGCAGGCCCGAGCACTACGGCCTGACGCCTGACGAGTACGAGCGCCACGAGAACGCCCAGCGCGACAAGAGCTGGAGCGGCAACGGCATCGACGTGGAGGCCTTGCTGGCCCAGGTCTCTGCCTACGATGCCCGCATCGGCGCGTCGATGCGCCTGATGGTGAAGGTCGGCCTGCGGCGCAAGGAGTCGGTGATGTGCCGCCCCTACGCCCACGTCCACGCCTTCGAGGAGACAGGCCTGCCCGACGAACAACGGGAGGCGGATCGGTATCTGTGGACGAAGGGCAAGGGAGGCCGTGCGCGCTGGCTGCCGCTGGCCACCGAGGAGCAGCAGGCGGCCATCGCGCATGCCCGCAGCGTGGTCAGCGGCCATGACGCACACATGGGGGCGCCGGATCGGGACCTGAAGTCCAACCTCCGTCGGCTGGACTATGCGCTGCGCAAGTTCGGCCTCACGAAGCGCGAGAGCGGCACCACCGGGCACGGGGCGCGGCACGACCACCTTCAAGGCCAGTACCAGGACACGACGGGCACGCCGGCGCCGGTGCGTGGCGGTGGACCTGTCGATCAGGACCTCGACCGCCAGGCGCGGCTGCGTGTGGCCCGTATCGCGGGCCATGCCCGCCTGCGCTCGGCTGGCGCCTACATCGGTGCGATCCGGCGCTCGCCTGCAGGGGGCCGCGACCCGGCCCAGGGCGAGACCGGCAAGCCCGGGCCGCGGAGTATCGGGGACGACGGTGACACGCCTGTCCCGGTCGCATGAGCTGCCTCGGCCCGGGCCGGCCCTGCGTTCAGGCGCAGGCGGGCGCCTCGGTCCGGGCAGGCTCGTTGGCGTCGACCTCCTCGCCACCCGTCACCGGGGCATCGGCGTGCGGCTGCACGCGCAGGCAGTCGGGCAACCAGCCATGCCCGGCGAGCAGTTGTTCGGCCTGCGCCACCGCGGCATCCTTCTTCAGCGCCGCGAGCGGACCTGCCGCCTTGGCGCCGGCCACCGCGTGCACCACCTCGACCACCCTCGCCTTGGACACGTGCTGAAGGTAGGCCTCCCCCGTCGCCGACCACCATCGCGTCATGTCCAGGCCGAGGGCGCGAGCCAGACCGTCATTGACCGGTCGGCCGGTGTCGGTGCCGGTGATGCCGTTCACGGTGGACGCGACCAGGAAGGTCAGCAGCCGCTGCACCGTCTGAGGCGGCTGCCGCAGCATCCAGTCGAACACCGCGTCGGGTTCCTTGGGCAGGTGCTCGATCCAGGCGATGCGGTCGGCTTCGATGCGCTGGGCCGCCGGGCTCGCCTCGATGTCCTCGGCTGCGCCCCGCAGCTCGTGCTGGTTGCCGGTCGCGCTGATCGCCAGCAGGTTGGGCAGTCGGTAGGCGCCATGGAGCGGGTCGGCCAGCAGCTTCAGTGTCAGGTGGGTCGTCAGTGCCGCCAGCGCAACCTCGGGTCGGTCCAGCAGCTCGGCCTGGATCGCGGCGACGCGGTGGGCCGTGAGGCGGCGCATGAGCTTCTCGGAGTGCACGGGCCGTGCCGTGGCGCCGGCTGCCGATGGAAGCGACTGCAGGGCCGGGAGCCCCGAGCCGCGCGCAGGATCCGCGTCGCCTTCCGAGCCGCCTCCACCGGCCGACTTCTGTTCGGCAGCCTTGGTGATGGCCTGCGCCAGATCGGCCCGATCCTCGGGACGGATGAGCCCTGCCCTGATCGCGGCACGGCCGTCCGCGCCCACATGCAGCACGCACCCGGCGATCGCCATCCAGGCCGCGGGCCATTCGGTCAGCGCTTCCAGTCTCGCCTTGCGCTCTTCCGCCAGTCCATCGGCCTCGGACTCCAGGGCGAGGAACGCACGGTCGCGCGACGCGTCGTCCCCATCGGCGGCATCGGCGGCGTCGTTCGCCTCGCTGGCGCCGGTGACGCCCTCGCCGGCATCGCCATCGCCGTCGCGGTCCACCAGCGCGTCCATCTGCTCGTGCAGGGCAGCGATGCGCGTGTCCAGCGCCTTCAGCGCCTCGGCTTCCTCAGGCGTCGGTGCGCGGCGGGGCTTGCGCAGCTCGCCGTGCTTGACGTACTCGTCGTAGGCGAATCGCGGACGGATGTCGACCCACTTCCAGCCCTCGGCCAGCAGTTGCTTCGCGCGCTTGCCCAGCTTGTCGGCGGCGAGGCGCTCCAGCAGGGCCGGGTCCAGCAGGTAGGCCTTGCGGTCGTCGTCGCTGAACAGGTCGCGGCGCAGTGGTCCGCCGGCCTTCTCGTAGGCCTTGACGGTAACGTAGCGGGCCAGCGGGTCGGCGTCCGATTCGATCTCGCCCCGGGTCAGCAGCTGTCGCAGATGCTCCGGGCGCTGGTTCCAGCTCGGCAGAGCAGCCCATGCCTGCTCCTGGCGCTGGTGATCGTCGACCGAGGCCAGCACCATGAGGCAGTCCAGGCCGATGCCGCCTTCGCGGTACAGGGCCATCAGCTGGGGCGAGACGGTGGCGAGCTTCATGCGCCGCTTGACGATGAGCGGCGTCACGCCGAAGGCTGCGGCCACGTCCTCGACGGACTTGCCCTGAGCGAGCAGCCTGGCGAAGGCGGCGAACTCGTCGGCCGGGTGCATCGGCACGTGGAAGCAGTTCTCGGCAAGGCTCGCGATGAGCGCCTTGTCGGCCGGCACGACGAGCACCGGCACGGGGTAGTTGTCGGCGATGTCGCCCTGCTGCACGAGCAGCGTGAGCGCGGCGAGCCGCCGTCCGCCGGCGCAGACCTCGTAGCGCCCGCGCGCCGCCTGGACCACGACGAGGTTCTGCAGCACGCCGCTGTCCTTGATCGACGCGGCCAGTTCCGGCAGCGACATCACGGGCGCCGTGGCACTGCGGGCCTGGTGGTCCTCGGACAGCACCAGCTTGTTGAAGGGAACGAAGGTGCGAGGGGACGCCTCGATGATGGCGTCGACCTCGGCTTTGGAGAATTTCATGAGGGACTCCTGATCGGTTGCATGGCAGGCCGGTGGCCCACCATGCAGTCAGGATCCCATTGAGCCCGTGCACATCAAGGGTGGCGAGGAGCGCTCGCCGGTGGTCCGGTCAGGACGCCGGACCGCGCATCGGCTCGCCTACGACTGCTCGCCCGACTTCAGGGCTGCCAACCGCTCCACCACCTCGCGCTTGCCGACCCCGCGCATGGCAGCGATGGCCGCGAGGTTCTTGCCCCTGGGGCGTGCCTTGCCCTGCTCCCATGCGTACACGCTCTGTCCGGATGCGCCGACGAGCAACCCGAAATCCGCAGCCGACAAGCCCAGGCGCTTGCGATTGCTGGCCATGCCGGAGGCTCGGAACCGGAATCTGTCGGCGCCGTCCACTTCCTCGACCGCAGGTGGCGATGGCGGCCGAGCGGGGGCGGCGCGCGCGGACTGCCGCACGGACCGCTCCAGTTCGCTGACTCTGCGCTTCAACGCGGCGCTTTCCGCGCGTGCGGCCACTAGCGCCTTCCTGATCGATTCGACCTCGCTGCGCAACTCCTTGCGAGCCAGGCGCACGATCTCAGCCTTGAGCACGGATGCGATGTTGGGCATCCAAGGATTGTGCCAAGGACCCGAGGAAGACCGGGGATCATCGCCGTACGGGTGGAAGCCGTCAGGACCCGTGTCGCAGTTCAAAGCGACCGCTTTCGGGCGTACAAGTCAGCGAGGCCGCTGTCCCTGGACGACCCATTGCTGCCGGATGTACGGGTACATAGCCGCCGCTCGCGACTTGAACATCGCACCAATCGAAGGTCGCCCCAACAACCTGCCGCCAGAGTGGTTGGCGGCGAGCATCAGGGCGCCGTCACATCCGCGATGAGCCTGGCCTTCAAAGCTCGTTTGCGGATCGAGTCCTCGGACTCGGTTGCCCAGCTGAACGTACTTTTCCAGGCCCAGACGACGCCGTCGATCCGGACGAACCGCACCTCGCTCGCCTTGCCTGCCACGTTCAAGACCGATCGTTGCCCCTCCGCTTCGAAGGCTATGGAGTGCGAGCCGGGCTTCAGCCTGTAGCGCACCATCGTGTCAGGCAGGGTCTCGACCGCGGCTCCGTCATCTACCTGGACCTTCACGAAGTTCCTGCCGTCGCTCCAGTTGCGGCGCACGACGTAAACGGTGAGCGCATTCGGGTCGGCTGCGAACTGCTTGGCCTGTGCATTGGCGTTCAGGCTCGGCACCGGGGCAGCCGTGCAGGCGATCACCCGGCCCTTGTTGGTCTTGTGGCAGTACGGAACTTCGGCTGTGGGATCGGGAGCCGGCGGCGTGGCACATCCCGCCAACAGCCCGACGACCGCGACCACCGAGGCACACCTCCGTCTGCTGGTAGTCATGGTGGTCACTTCACGGTGAAGCGTGCGGTGGCCGGCTTGCCGCCGACGGTCACGACCGCGACGGCCTTGGTGCCGGGGCCGACCTTGAAGCTTCCGGTGGCTTCGAGCTTGTCGCCAGCCGGCTTCAGCTCGACTTCTTGCTTCTCGGCGCCGGTCAGCAGCGTGACCTTTGCGCTGGCCTTGGACACGTCAGCAGGCTTGCCGTGATCCCGCAGGTACAACTGGATCACGGTGGGCTTGGCCACCAGCTCGTAGTCCATGTCCTTGACCTCGACCACGACGCCGCCATGCAGCGGCTTGTGCTCATGGGCATGGTCATGCTTGTCGCCGGCGGCGAAGGCCGAACCGGCAAGGGCGAGGGCGACGGAGGCGAGAACGGCGTGCATCTTCATGGGAGTCCTTTCAGGGTGGTGGATGGGAACAACGACGGGCAGAACGTGGTCACAGGGCCTCGGCATCCTTGTCGTCCAGCAGCGCCTCGGCCGGCTTGCGACCGAAGAGCCAGAACATCGCCGGCGTGAGGAAGGTGTCGAGCAGCGTCGAGCTGATCAGCCCGGAGAAGATGACCACGGCCACCGGGTGCAGCACCTCGGTGCCGGGCTGCTCGGCCTCGAACAGCAGCGGTGCCAGCGCAAACGCAGTGACCAGGGCGGTCATCAGCACCGGGCTCAGGCGCTCCAGCGAGCCACGCAGGATCATCTTCTGGTCGAAGGACTCGCCCTCGAAACGCATCAGGTTGACGTAGTGGCTGACCTTGAGGATGCCGTTGCGCACCGAGATGCCGGCCAGCGTGATGAATCCGACCAGCGCCGCCACGCTCAGCGGCTGGCCCGACAGCCAAAGGCCGATCACCGCACCGACCAGGGCCAACGGGATGTTCACCATGATCAGCGCCGACAGCGCAGCCGACTTGTAGCGGCTGTACAGCACCACGAACATCAGCGTCAGCGACACGATGGACAGCAGGCCGACCAGGCGCGAAGCCTCCTCCTGCGCCTGGAACTGCCCGCCCAGGGTGATGAAGTAGCCCTCGGGCAGCTTCGTCTCGGCGACCACCTTGCGGATGTCGGCCACGATCTCCGAGAGTGCCCGCCCGGACGCGTTGGCCGACAGCACGATGCGTCGTTTGCCGTCGTCGCGGCTGATCTGGTTGGGGCCGTCGCCGTCCTCGATCGTCGCGATCCTCGACAACGGGATGCGGCCGTTCGGTGTCTCGATCAGGATCTGGCCCAGGCCTTCGACCGACCGAGCCGTGTCGGGCAGGCGCACGACCAGCGCAAAGCGCCGGCCACCCTCGACGATCTGCGTGACCTTCTCGCCCTCGACCAGTGCCTGCAGCGCCGACAGCACCTGCGGTGCCGGCACGCCGTACTGCGCGGCTGCCGCGTAGTCGACGCGCACCTTGATCTGCGGCGCCAGCACCTGCTTCTCGATCTGCAGGTCCGCGATGCCCGGGATGGCGGCCAGCTTCGCGCGCAGGGCATCGGCCTGGCCCCGCAGCGCATCGAGATCCTCCCCGAAGATCTTGATGGCGATCTGCGAACGCACCCCCGACAGCATGTGGTCGATACGGTGCGAGATGGGCTGACCGATCTCCAGCGCCGCGGGCAGGTTGACCAGGCGCGCGCGGATGTCGGCCTTGATTTCGTCCATGCTGCGCGTCAGCTCGGCCGTGGGCTTCAAACCCACGTCGAGCTCGCTGACGTGCACGCCTTCGGCATGCTCATCCAGCTCGGCCCGGCCGCTGCGCCGCCCCACGTGCGTCACTTCCGGCACCTGCTTGACCAGCACCTCGGCCTGCCGCGCCAGCGCGGATGACTCCGTCAAGGTGACGCCGGGGTTCAGGCGCAGACCGATCAGCAGCGTGCCCTCGTTGAAGGGTGGCAGGAAGGTCGTCGGGAAGAACGGCACGGCGGCCGCGGCCACCAGCACCGCCGCGCCAGCGGTCGCCATGGCGGCCTTGGGCCGGTTCAGCACGCCCTGCAGGCTGCTGCGGTAGCCCGCCTTGAGCCAGGCCAGGACCTTGGTGTCGCCGTGGTCCAGGTTCTTCATCCGCGGCAGCAGGTAGAAGCTGAGCACGGGTGTCACCGTCACCGAGACGATCAGCGAAGCGAGCGTCGAGACGATGAAGGCGATGCCCAGCGGCACGAACAGCTTGCCTTCCAGCCCCGGCAGCGCGAACAGCGGGATGAAGACCAGCACGATGATGACCGTGGCGTACAGGATGGCCGAGCGCACCTCCATCGTGGCGTGTGCGACGACCTCGATCGGGTGCAGCCGGCTGTGCGGATGGTTGGCCCGGTCGGCCTTCAGCCGCCGCAGCACGTTCTCGACACCCACGACCGCGTCGTCGACCAGGCCACCGATGGCAATCGCCAGGCCGCCCAGCGTCATCGTGTTGATCGACAGGCCGAAGTACTTGAAGACCAGCGCGGTGATGAAGATCGATACGGGAATGGCCGTCAGCGCGATGATGGTCGGCCGCAGGGTGCCCAGGAAGAAGAACAGGATCACCGCCACGAAGACCGAGGCGCCGATCAGCTTGCCCTGCAGCGTGGTGATCGAGGCCTCGATGAAGCTGGCCTGGCGGAAGGTCACGCGCGGTGCCTCCATGCCGGCCGGCAACGAAGCCTTCAACCCGACCAGCGCGTCCTCGATGGACTTGGTCAGCGCGATGGTGTCGGCCGTCGGCTGCTTCTGGATGCCCAGGATGACGGCCGGCTTCCCCTCGAAGCCCGCATCGCCGCGCTTGAGCGCCGCGGCGAAGGTCACCTCGGCGATCTGGCGCATCAGGATGGGCTGGCCATCCTTGGAGGTCAGTGCCAGGTTCTTCAGGTCATCGAGTCGCGAGGTCCGGCCCAGGTTGCGGATCAGGTACTCGCGACCGTTGAGCTCCAGGAATCCGCCGGAGGTGTTGGCCGAGTAGCCCTTGAGCGCCCCTTCGAGCTGCTCGTGGGTGATACCCAGTTCCGCCATGCGGGCGGTGTTGGGCTGGACCTGGAACTGCCGCACCTCGCCGCCGATGGGGATCACCTGCGCGACACCGGGCACCGACAGCAGCCTCGGGCGCAGCACCCAGTCGGCGTACTCGCGCACGGCCATCGGGCTGATCTTGCTCGGATCGACGGGAATCGCGATCTGCATGATCTCGCCCATGATCGAGCTGATCGGCCCCATGCGCGGCACCACACCCTCGGCGATGCCCTCCTCCATCGACGACAGCCGCTCCGACACCAGCTGCCGGGCGCGGAAGATGTCGGTGCTCCAGTCGAAGGTGACGTAGAGGAAGGACAGGCCGGCCGACGAGGTCGAGCGCACGGACTCCACGCCGGGCAGACCGTTCATGGTCGTCTCCAGCGGGAAGGTGATGAGCTGCTCCACCTCCTCGGCGGCCATGCCGCCGGCCTCGGTCATGATGGTGACGGTGGGCTTGTTGAGGTCCGGGAACACGTCCACCGGGGTACGGGACAGCGTGAACGCGCCGTAGGCCATCAGCACCACGCTGGCGATGATCACCAGCAGACGGTTCGTCAGGCTGTTGTCGAGTAGCCACTTGAACATGTCAGCGCACCTGGTTGATCAAGGTGGCGCCCTGGGTGGCGACGCGGTCACCAGCCTTCAAGCCCGACGTGACGGCGACGTTCAGGCCGTCCAGCGGCTCGGTCGTGACGGTGCGTGGCTCGAAGCGTTCGGGGGCGGTCTTGACCCAGACGACGGTCTGGTTGGCCGGGCTCTTCATCAGCGACGCGACGGGGACCGGGATGCCCTTGACCTTCTGCCTGGTCTGCACGAACACCCGCACCGGCTGGCCGACGGCCAGCCCGTTCAGGGCTGCGCCCTGCGCCCGGAAGCCCAGCGGCAGCGCCTGCTCGCGCAGGCTGCGCGCGGCGCCGACGAACACCAGCGGCACGCGCTGATTGCCGACCGCCAGAGTCGCGCTGCCGACATCGGCCCCCAGGGCCGGATCGAAGGCCAGGGCCTCGATGCGCAGGCGACCCGGATCGACGATCTCGAACAGCAGTTCGCGGGCATCGACGACCTGGCCGGCCACCACGTGGGCCGACGCGATCACACCGGACACCGGGGCCACCAGCGCCTCGCGCGTGGCCAGCCCGCCGCCGACGGCAGCGATGCGTTCGCCAAGGCTGGCTGCCTCGCTCTCGGCGGCCTCGATGTCCTTGCGCGGCACGGTGTCGGCCAGTTCCTTGAGGCGCGCGACGCGCTTGTCGGCGAGCGACTTGGCCGCACGCAGTTCGGCCAGTTGCGCGGACTGGTTCGATCGCTCGATGGGTGCCGCCGACGGCACGACATAGGCGAGCACGTCGCCCTTGCGCACCACTTGTCCAGGGCTGGGCAGGCCGCGCGGACCGGGCTCGATGCGACCGGCGTTCAGTGGCTGGACCTTGCCACCCGCGTTCGGATCCATCAGCACCTTGCCGTTCAGCTCGACCGAGCGCGGCAGTTCGGCCTCCTCGGTCACCATCGTGCGCACGCCGAGCTGGCGCTGGGCGGGCTTGGGCAGGAAGACGCTCCCATCGGGCTGCCGCTGGGGGCCGTTGGCGCTCGGCGCGGCCGGGGCATCGCCGTGGTCGTGCCCTTCGCCGGCCTGTGCGGGCCACACGGCGGCCAGGGCCAGCACGACGCCGAGCCCAGCGAGGTGGTTCGTGATGGCGCGCTTCATGCCGCACCTCCCGCTTGCGGCTGGCGAGCCGCCATCAGGCGCCTGCCACCGAGCACCACGACCGCCAGTGCGGCCAGGCCGCCAACAGCCCAGCCGGCGTACTCCTTCCACGAGTGCTGGTGGACCGGGTCATCGGCGTGCGGGGCCTCGTGCAGGTCGAGTTCCCCGGCCAGCAGGTCGACGTCGGAGCCCGCCGTCACCGTCGCGGTGATCGGCAGCACGCCGGGCTTCGGCGCTTCCTTCAGCACGATTTCGTAGGCGTCGTCGCCATGGGACTGTGCGCTGAACTTCGCGCCCGCGATCTCGAGATCGATCTTCGCGCCGCGCACAGGCGTGTTGTCGGCGAAGCGGTCCAGGTACAGCGTGACCTGCTTGCCGTCGAGCACGCCGACCAGCTCGAAGGTCTCGGAGACGGCTGCGAATCGCGGCAACGCCTTGCCGGTGGCGACGGGTGTTGCATCGCCGTGGTCATGGCCTTCGCCGGCCAAGGCCGGCATTCCGGTACCGAGCAGGAAGGCCGCGAGACTGAGCACGGCCAACGGATGGGTGGACTTCATGGGGTGGGATTCCTGAATGGGTTCGCTAAGGCGTGTTCGTTTCGTGCGGGACGCCGGGCTCATTGCGGCAGCAGGCCCAGCGCCTGGCGCCACGCCGAGATGGCTGCGGCGAGTTCGATGCGCGCACGCGCGGCCTGGCGCTCGGCGTCCGCGGCCTCGG
>Ga0209480_10002701_pt1 | contig 11967 bp, 15 predicted proteins | sample JI61114C2DNA_FD_187501 | JGI IMG/M metagenome (GOLD analysis project Ga0209480, IMG submission 187501) | Wastewater effluent complex algal communities from Wisconsin, to seasonally profile nutrient transformation and Carbon sequestration -... | ecosystem: Engineered > WWTP > Effluent > Algae...
CATCTTCCTCAGCGCACAGCCGGTGCTCCATCTGCATGAACAAGAAATACCACACGAAGCCTATCGGCCCAAGCGCCCCACCCAATGCGCCACCGCATACCACTCCTGCGAAGATCTGCAGCGCATTGCTCTCGTAGCCCTTTGTAAGCCATGTCCCCAGATATGCTCCACCTATAAAACCCACGAACGGCATAGCATAGCCCATTACTGCACAGATAATGCACATTAGCTTCTTGCAGTCGTGCCACTTGCCATGCCTCCTTGGTTGCTCTCCTTCTCCTTCCATTAAATATTGAATACAATCGGACCAGCAGGTCCTCCAGCTATTAGTTTCCAAAGTCAGTCAGAAATCAATAGTCAAAGATGGAAATATAGTTCTTGGGGAAGGTTACATGGCACTTGTCGCAGTCCTGATATTGCTGTTTCCGCTACTCAGGAGTTTCCGAAAACCCAGGTGACTTATCGAGTTATTTTTCTCTTAGCTTCCTTTATCTGTTTTCTTGAAGCTGAGAGTTCAGCTATCTCATGTACTTGTCCATCTTTGTGGAGGTCAGGTTTTGCTGTTGTTTGATGCTATCTCGATATTCCTGTTCTGCCTGCTTAGTAGCCTCTTCAGTCTTCCTCCTTTCTTCTTCCAGCTCGCGCAGTTTCTTGTTACTTCTTTCTTGAATTTGTTGACGAAGATAGTCGTTTCGAGCATCGACTACTTTGGTTTTTGGTTCGAAAAGGACTTTGCTGTTCTACAACTATCTTTGCCGTTCTCGCCATTCTCTGTCCTGTTCTTTTTCTCTGCGAGCACGATTGGCGTTATCTTCAATCTGCTGCTTCAAAGCCTATTTATACTCAGCGGTTCGTTTGGCATGTTTTGCTTCTTTCTGGGCGTCCCTTTCTCCAAAATTGTTGAATGCATATTCTATTGCTTTTTGGTTTGAGTTCTTTTTCTCTACCTTCTTCCTCTCCAACTAATCCCTCACTTGCTGTTCTAACTCCCTCTTGAAACTTTCCTTTTTGCCTCTTTCGATTTCTTGCTGTCTATTCCCCTCTCTCTCCTCTTTTTATTTCAGGAGTCGTAAATTCTCGACTTATCGTTTCCGTTCTTCCTCAATCTTCTGGCGTTCGCGATCCTTGCGGGTTTAAGTTTATCGAGCACGACTGTACTCAAGTTAGCGGAGCTTTTTCTCGTTCTATTTTCTTTTCAGTATTTGTGCTTCTTCAGCAGCCAACTGCCGCTGTATCTCCATGTATCGGTTGTTCTCGTCAGCTTACTGCTTTTGCTTTGACTTATGCTGCTCTACCAGAATGTGATTAACGCAGTTCACACATATTTCCTTTGGCTTGGACTGAGAATGGTTCTCTTTACTCATCGTATGTGCTGGCACATTCAAGTACCTCGTTGAGGTTGTTCGTTGATGGTTTAAGTTCTTGAGCTATCCTCCTTGCCTATCCTGAGTTGGGGTGAGTAGCTGCCGGGAAGGTGTTGGTGTCAATGCTCTCGCTGGCGAAACGTTATCGTTTGTGCGGCGGCTGATAGTAGCATTTGGGGTTGGACTATTGCGAAACTCGCTAAACTCCCTCTTTCGAGTAGGGGTTTTTAACATTAACTTTTTATTCTTTTTATTGATCCATGCCGCCATCTTCCAATAGCCTCCAACGGCAGCATGCTAAATACTCCAAAGCAAACTTAGGTGAATTAGAATATCGTTTAAAATAGAAGATGGGGTGCATCCACAGAACAGCTCCAGAGATGAGGCCAGCAGAACCGTATATTGAACCGGTATTATCGGCGCTGCCGGTCCCCATGGTGTTAATGTCTCCAGTACAGCTACCTAGCAGCAACCGAAACGGCCTTTCAGTGATAGCTGAGCACCCTGATGAGTTCAGCTCGAGGATGCAATCGAATTTCCGCAGGAGAAACTCAATAAACTACCAGTTCAACGGACAAGCCGCTCCTTCATCAACAGTCTCCTTTGGAGGGAGACCTAGCCGCTTACCATCGGTGGCTCCGTTACCTGCAATGGCTTCGAGTTTATATCCGATTTCTGCAGCACCAATGATTATTCGGGGAGTCGGCTGCCTTTGATAGTGATTGGTTTCTGTTTGTGCGACGCCACGCATTACTCACATACATATGAATCACTTCGGTGGCTCTTCATCATTCAAGTCTTTGCGTAGAATGAAGCAATGTGGCTCTTCAAGATTGGTGTAGTAGTTGTCAAGGCGCTTTTCCACGCGGAATCCGCACTTGTCGTAGAAGCGTTTGCCTACTTCGTTTTGAACGTGCATATGCAGATAAATGCACTTGACGTCTTTCAGCTTACGGATGTCCTTCTCGAGATTCTCCATCATACGAGTACCGATCTTGCACTTCCTATAGGGCTCTAGCACGACAAAGGTGAGGATGTAAGCGGCTTGCACGCCCTCGTAATCCTCAATGCGAACTGTGTAGCAGCCGATCATGATGTCATTGTAGAAGACGGTACGCGAGTGTTTGGTGTACTCCATCATGAGCTTGTAATAGAAACCAGTGCTGTACTTGACCGGGAGCGTGTCATAGTGCAGCTTGCGAATCGTGTTGATGTTGTTGTTGTTGATTTCGCCGTAAGCAATAGCTAGTTAACGCGGCATCTCAACTCCAAACTATTATAGCAGTGCAATCACTAAGGCAATAGCTTCGCAATGAACTCGTCCTTGCTTATCTGGTGGTCACCGTTCTCGTCAAGCTACTCGAAGATCTTCGCCACTTAGTCGTTGTCACAGCTGCCTCCTAAAAGTTCACGCAGTTCAGTGGCCTCAATGAAGCCAGTTTTATCCTAAATTTACCTAATCTTTACTGTGTCGAAATAGTCGAAAGCTTGCTCTAACCCCTTACGCTGGAACAGTTTGTCACGATTGCTTGTTGCCACTATGAACTCTGTGAAGTCGATCTTGCCTGAACCATTGATATCGATGGTATCGATGATGTGAGTGATCACCTACTCATCGACAATACCATAGATGGATTTGTAGGCCTCGACAATTTCCGCCTTTTCGAGTGTTCCGTTGCCATCTTTATCGATCTGTTTGAACTTCTCGGCAAGTTCATTTCGTTCAGCTGCGGAAATAGCATTCGCTGCGAGATAGGTTTCGATGACTGCGACGAATTTATTCTTAAACTAAATTAGCGGGTTGACTTACGAAAAACTGCTCCATGTTCAGCAGTGCCTCTTCGCCGATGGGTTCAATACGTGTGCATTGCTGAATCCAGGGATAATTCAGTGCGTCTTCGGCAGTGATGCGCCTACCAACATTTCTATCAAGCATGAGTTTGACTAATGCCTTCGCCTCCTTGCTGATGTTGTTCCATACCTTGTCTACAGTTAGAGAGGAGTTTACCGTCGAAACTGACAGAAGACCGAGCAATGTTGGAGAATATTTCTTCGTGGCTACGTCCTCGAAATGGTGGGTAACCCGACAATAGAACGTACAGAATAACTCCGCAAGACCAGATATCGCACTTGATGTTGTAATTCTGCGCAAGTACTTACGGGGCCACATAAAACGGTGAACCGACCCTTGCTGTTAAGTTCTTCCCTTTCTTTATAGTCTCAGCAGTGCCAAAATCGATGATTTTGATTCGACTGTCACTGAGGTCAGTACCCACAACAGACTCGAAGACTATGTTTTCAGGCTTTAGGTCACGATGAACGACTCCTCGACTGTGCATATAGTTGACTGCACTGAGCAACTGCTTGAGGATAACAGAAGCATCACGCTCGCTAAAGTGGTGGTTACGTTTCACAGCCGCAAAAAGTTCCCCACCGTCACAATATTCTGTAACGACGTAGAAGAAATCGCGAAAGTCGAAAATATCGTAGAGTTTTATGATATTCGGATGGTCCAGGGTCTTCAGTAGTTCCAGCTCCCCGAACAGGGTTTCTTCCATTTTGTTCGACTTTCCTTTGCGAATGATTTTGATGGCTCGCTCTTGATTGGTCTTCAAACAAATGGCTTTGTGAACTGAGCCGAAACTGCCCTATTCTAACTTCTGCAGAAACTGGTAGCAGTCGTTGATGTTTTTATGGAGCACCCGTACAAATCCTTTATCGAGACGGAGTTTTACACGACTTCCGCTTAAAACACTTCCCGTTTAGGATGCACGTGAGGGGATGCTGCTCATAGCAGACCCTCTCGTTGGCTTTTAAGTTTGCTATCGCTTTCTGAGAATTTCCACAGCCTTCTCCAAGCACTCTTGCTCGAAGATCTTGAGAAAGGCTTACATCTCTTCCGTAGGGATTGGCTAACACATGGAAACTTGTGGATTCAGCCTATCAGCAGAATCTACTTCTGTAAATGTCTCAATGTTCTCCAGTTCATCTATGTTACGGCTTGCTTGTGTCCGAAAGTCCCGTGAAATAGACCCCGGTTTCTGAGATGAGCGACGTTTGACAGTCTTACTGCTGAGCTGTCGATTGAAGCTTGCAGTCGGTAAATGATCAACCTTGTCTCCGATTGAACTTACCACCGGGTCTATATTCTCATTCTGAATTTCGGGCGTTGCTCTGCTGTTTTGCTATCCGCATTTTCCACAGCTGGCCCCCATCTAATAATTCCGTATTCCACTATTCCATACAAGCAGAATGGATCAGTTTCGAAAAGTATATTTCTTGGAGCCGGGCTCCCTAAGCACCACAGGGGAGTATACCCTCGGTGGTATACCCCTAATGACTTCTAACATCCCGTTAGAGCGACTTGCAAGAGCGTTGATGTTTGCACGTTGTGGTTTGTTACTGCTTTTCCGTGAAGTGCCCTCTGTGCTGCGTTCGCGACTCGTCTACTTCTTTTGTTTTGATTTGCTGTGCTGGGATTCTCTCTCCTTCGATGACTTTCGTGACTTATTCTTAGATTTGGACTTTTTAAAGGCATCTGGGCCGAGCATTTTGTTGTGTCTATCTACTCCGCCAACGTGATTGTTCCGGCGTTGCTGATCTCTGTTGTAGTAGAACATGTCAAAAAGCCGGTCGAATTTTTCTTCGCTCATGAGGTTCATGCTATCCACCTTCACCTTCACGAATTCCTCGTGGACGTAGCTATCGTAGATGCACAACTTTATTGGCATTTCATAACGCTTGCTATAAATATCTGCCCAGTTGACACCCGCCAACCAACTCGCCGACTTTATTACTTGAAAGCTATCGATACGCTTTTATAAGTCCTTATCGATTAGGCCCTTAACCAGCTCGATGAACCCTTTTGATGCCTTATCGGGAAAGAAAATAGGTTGATTGTTGTAGCCAGGTGGCACGCCGACAACCATCTAAAACAGGAAAGCGCCGAGAGTGTAGAAATCCACTGAGTAGTTATAACCTTGATTTTCCTTTAGCTAGGGGGCCATATACTCTGGACTACCACAATAGGAATGCGTGAGCTCATCGCGGGTAAGGTTCATTTTACACAGCCCAAAGTCTGTAAGACGAGCGTGTCCATCCCAGTCAATCATCACGTTTTCAGGCTGCGTTACTCGCTTTTTACCTTCAGATCGCGATAAATGATGCGATTTTTGTGCAGATGCTCGAACGCCAGGACAATCTCACAGAAGTATAGCTTGGCTTCGTGCTCGCTAAAGCGTCGACGTTGAAGATGCAAGAACAGCTAGCCTCCTGGGTAGTACTATAGCAGGAAGTTCAGATGTCTCTCGCTCTCAAAGCTCGCATGTAGTAACGACACGAACGGAAAATCGTTAACCACTTCCGAAAGGATCTTCTTTTCCCGTAGAATTTGTTCCATGCGCTTGAACTCAATGAAGTATTCCTTATCAATCTGTTTGAGTGCGAACAACTGCCCATTCTTCTTCCTTCGAACGAGATAAACGCTTGCTGAACCACCTTGTCCGAGACATTTCAGGAAGATAAAGTCTCCGAGACAAGGTCTAATGTCAGCTTCGAGGTAATTTGTGCAGTACGTTCGGAATATCTCGTTTTTGCGGAAGATGCCTAATCGTTCGCCTCCCCGGCAGAGCACGTAGTCCACTAGCTCATTCTTGTTGTTCGACTCGAGACAGACGAAGCGAGTATTGGCGGGTAGGTTGATACGCTGGGCTACCTAAACTAGCAACTCTCAGTACGGCTTCATGGAGGTCCAGCACTGTTGCCTCTGTGCCTATTGACAACTAGAATGAACTACTGCCATGCTGGATGAGAAAATTGCAGCGCTAGGCATACGGCTTTTTGGTGAGGTGCATTGCTAAAAGGTCGTTCGTTAGTTCTGTGCTGCCGTACATAACTAGATAATAAGCTTATCATTTCAAAAAAGGGAGGGCCTACAAATTGATCATTGCCCTCTTCAGAATCTACATTGCAATTGTCAACAGCTTCCTTAGTGGGTCTTCGATTATCTTCTGTTATCTTTTGTTGGGTGGAGGAGAGAATGAATCTCCGAAGGAACAGTTTCAGCGGGTACAAAGTTGCTATAAAGCAATGGAACTTTTGCTGCCTGATAACCAGTCTTACAGGACTTTTAATCATCATCATCATTCAACTTTACCAATATAAAATCGAATCAAGATATCCATGGAGCCAGCTGACTTCGTACTGAACTACTTCTACAAAATCCTTGAGTGGGACATCTACAAATACTTGATACCTGAGAAACGACTACCTCCTGCAGAGATCGACCGCAAACTGGAGAGTTGCTCCCAAGTGTTTCATGATCGGGCTAGCCGATGTATCGGTTACCAGCTCGATAGCGATATTAGGCACACTGCTGGCCTTGAAAAGTTCTTGGATGTCCACATCAATAATATTGGTGACCCCAACCAAAAGGGCTCTTACTTGCTCAACTCTAAGGAGATTGAGTATGCCGTCATCAGATACTACGCTGGGCTTTGGAACGCAAGAATGAGGAACATGGATCTCGATGCCGATCCGCACAGTAATTCTCATCAGGACCCTGATGTATATTGGGGATACGTCCTTTCCATGGGAAGCTCAGAAGGTAATATTATGGCTGCATGGATGGGTCGCGACTACGTCGGAGGGAAGTATCTGATTGTTGATTCCGAGAAATCTAAGGTGGTGCCGAAAGTTGGTCGAATTATCTCTCAGCTTAAGGGATAGAAGCCAATTGACACTCTCCAACCAACTGTGTTCTTCACTTCGGCCGCTGCTCACTATTCGGTTTTGAAGGCTGCCGTTCTAATGAATTTGCCAGGATTCGGCGAGTACGGTAATCAGCATTACGCTGGTGCCGAGATACCAGGAGTAAAAAAAGCTGATGAACCTTTCCCTGATCACGTCCCAGTCTACAACGATCTCGACGGGAGGGTTGACCCTGACAAACTCGCGGCGCTTGTGGAATACTTCGCAGCTCGCCGGCACGGAATAATGGTTGTCCTCAACTATGGAACGACATTTACAGGCGCCTTTGATGAACTCGAGGTCTGCATCAACCGCCTCAAGAAGATCTTCGCGAAGTACGGTCTGGACGAAGTTGTTCGTGAGGTCCAGAAGCCTGGGTCAAAGGAGGTGATCACTGATACACGTACTGGCTACTGGATCCACGTGGATGGCGCTTACGGCGGCTGTTACATGCCCTATCTCGCCAAACACTTCAAGAACAACCCTGACCAAATCGTCGACACTGTCATCGACTTAAAGGGTAACAAGGTGGAGTACAAGGCTTCCCAGATTCCGACCCTTGATATGACAAAATTTCCAGAAATCTGTTCAACAGTCACCAGCGGCCACAAGTTCCCCGGAGCACCTTGGCCTCTGGGTGTCTATATGAGCCGACACAAGTACCAATTGCACCCCCCTAGCTCTCCCATGTATATCGGTTCTATGGATTCGACTTTATCTGGAAGTCGAAATGGTCTTTCTGCCATTGTCCTTTGGAAGTACCTGTCGCTGAACAGCGACGAGCAGATTATTGACAACTGTATCAGGTGCCTTAAAACAGTTCAAGAGATCGAAGTTCGATTCCGCAAAATCATCGAGAAGAAGAACAAGGAAAAGGGCCTCGACCTGAGGCTTATCCGTGGTTCTTTTGGCCTAACTTTGATTTTTAGCAAGATGCGTGAGGCCATTCGCAGCAAGTACACGCTAGCCGAGCAGTCGATGGAGGACTACGAATACAACCACCTGTTCACCTTCACCAACGTGGCAAACAAACCAGAACTGATCAACAGCTTCCTGAAGGACGCCGAAGAGGACTACAGCTTTGAGGCGGAGCTGATCGGCCTCGAAGTGACCAAGATTCCGGGTGGGGCTCTCGGAGAAGTCGAGAAGAAAAAGAACAAGCTCAGGAAGTACCAGATGGGCCCCGGCAACTGCTGATCACCATTTAGCGATTCGAACATATTTATTAGCTAAGTACGACTGTTTCGGAGCGAGCTTAAATCCCAGCGGCACCAGCCAAACCGCAATTACTATTCGTGGAGATCATGCAGTTTGATGAGGCTGTGAGACGGTTCCGGACCATCCGCAAGAACAACCTCAGGAGCTTGGACTCAACAGTAGTGAGGAACTGCAGTGATGGGGGCAGGGAAAACGTCCTTCGTTCCGACTCCGAGGACCTGCTCCTGGCTCACGAGCAAGCCTATTCGACTGAAGACTTCCGGGAATGTTCCAAGATGCTAAGCGTACTCAGCGACTAGGGACAGAACAATATCAATGGCACGCGAAGCAACCTTCATGAGGATATCACAAGGTTCCTCAAGGAGCGCAGAGGTAGACAATACGGCCATGCAGGCACTCTCAAGCAGGAGTTAAACCAAATGAACGGGATTAAGAGCTACCTGACCAGGCAATGCAACACAATCTTCAAGCTCCAGCATCGAATCTTCTAGGAGGCCAGAGCAGCATACAGCCTCCTTGCAGGCCTCGAGAAGGAACTTATCGATAAAGTTTGATCGTGTTCGGCCAGGCCTCGATGCCTAAACCATGAGATTTGGATGGGGAATACAATCCCATATAATATCACTAGCAGTCAGCGTTGGGCTCGATAGCTTGGAGCAAGCTGAACTCCTCTGGGAGGACTCTCTTCAGCTTCTGCTCGAGAATCTCATGGCTGCAGAAGCATATGAGGAAGTTGGCCCAAAAGTCGTTCTTGGTCGGATTGTAGCACGTAGCCATAAAGTTCATGATACTGACCAGCAGCGGACAGATTTTGATGTTGTGCAGAGCCAGCAGCTAAATGATGGCGTCCGGTGACTCGCCGCAGTACTACTTGACCTCCTTGCACCGGCTTGACTCCTTCCTCAGAAAATCCAGCAGAACTGAGCGAGTTGGGAACTGCACTCTTTCACAGAACATCCAAAAGCGCTCGTAAGAGATGTAGCGGGTCTTCGGCGTGCTGCAGTCAAGCAGCTTGGCGAATTAGCGCAGCATTATCGACTTTACTCGCGGGCTCAGCTTCAGATGGCAGACCAAACTCTTCAGCTCGGCAGTCCCAAAATGCTTGGCGCATTCGAAGAGGTACTCATAGCTGTCGTAACTCAATCTCTTCCTCTCGTTATATTTCCTGACGAGTGTACGGGCGACTTAGTCGACGGAGAGGGTTGGGCTGTCCCCTCTGGACAGCCGTTGTAATAACTTTTCCTTCTCTTCAGGCTCGAAAAAGCCCTCTGTAATCTCGTCCAACTTCTCGCTTAGTAGAAAGGTGGAGGTGCGTAGCTCCCTCTAGACTTGGAACTTCTCTGTGCTATCAAGCAGAGCAAATGTCCTGACATAAAGTTCAAGCTCAATAGCACCCACCTCTCCGTAACCCTAAGAAAGACCCATTAGCATACTGAACATTTCAAGCTCTTTTGTACGGCGAAGAAACAGCAAATTATTTACGATCTGCCTGAGTTCCCTCTCAGACTGCATTCGCATTGAATCACATAGTCTCCTCATGATTATGTATTTTAGGCAATGCATGTGCCGTCGTTGTGGCGGTTTTGAGCTCTTAATCTTTGGTTGAGTACTGTTGAATTTGTAAGCCCGGGAAAGGCTCTGAATAGTTTGTGAGAATAATCGAAAGAGGCTGGCGGTCGCCATTGGCACACTTGCTGGCGTCACTAACCTCTGTTTAACATCTCGAATAACATTCTGCCAAAATTTTTCATGAGATAGGATATCCTCCCCCCACCTTCCGTATCTCTGTCTTTGCCTGCGGTTCCTTCCTGATACATAGTTGTCAATGTAAGGAATATCGCGGTTGCGATGCACAGGTTTGTAGGCTCGATCAGCATTACAGAAGCTTCTTTTCCTCATGAGCCTCTGCTTAAACTTGTTTTCGTTCATTAAAAGCTTTCTTTTATTGCTGGAGTAAATTTGACTAAAGTTGGCGAGAGGCTCAAGCTTCTCTTATTCCTCCTCTTCGAGAAAGGAGGTGCTCTCTTCAGAGTGAGTTTCCATTACTGTAGTATATACAGACTCTGGCTTCTTGAGCCGGAGCTTGGTTGTTACAAGTGAGTTGTTTAGACGGGAAACTTTGAAGCTGCCTTAATCAGAGTCATTGACAAACTACGATTGGTGCTGCCTTTAATGCTGCCGCTGTAGGGAGGGGTTCGGTGATTTGGCACTTTAAGATGATTCTTTGGAGGTATGCTGAGAGGAGACTTAGTTAATGACTGCTTGATTGACGGTCGCCGGCCGAACGATCTTGGAAGTTGTTAACCTGTTCTTGTGCCTGTTAAATTGTACGACTGGCTCCTTTGTAGTTTGCGTAGATTGCTCCTTGGTTCCTAGACACACTTGAAGCCCGACTTACTTATTGACAATTGGCAATGTATTGGAAGTTTGGTGCACAAATTCAACTGTAGTCTGAATACCGATCTCATTGAGAGGATGTAGATCTGTGGTTGAGGAGGCCACGTACTTTGGAGCCGCAAGTTCCAAGATCTTTTCGACAGATAGTTATTTGAGTTCGCCGTTCGCTTGGCATTCGTTCTCCTTGCCGATATCAAACTACTCCCAATCTTTGCTCCCATCTCGCTATCTCTCCATTTCCCGAAGGTGCCTGTTAATAATGGAGTCTGCACCCTCTTCAGAATAGTCATCGGGCTTATCGGAACCATTTGATGGATTCGTTGGCTTGTTGCGAGATCGATAAAGAGTATGAAATACTCGGTAGCTCCATTGAAGGTTATCACCGCTTGCGAATTGCATGTTTATGTGCAACGAACGAATGAGTGCCTCTTCAAACTGTTTACTACGATGCTTCTCCTACCGCAGTGTTTTGGCTTGTTGCGAACACTTCTTCTTAAACTGTCTACCAGATACAATACTGGATTTGAAGTCAGATTTAAGATGTTCGAGGTTGTCTCGCAGCTGCTGTTGTTATTTTTTCAGTCTTTCTAAGTACGATACATGAAGTTCTTCTTTCTCACGCTCAAGAGTAGCGATGGCTAATTCCTACCTTCGACGGTCTTTCGCGAATAGCATCAGAAGAAATTCCATAAATCCAAAGGTCTTGCTCCAGAGTTCAGACATAAGCTCGGCAGCCTCAAATGAATATTTCCTGATTAACCCGAGCAGGCGGGTGAGTGCGACATTAACGACGAATTGACGATAGTCAACGAATGCTTCAATGTCGATTTTTCCTTTTTCCCTGAGCGAATCCATTTTGCCAGCGATCCATTTGGATAGTTCGATGATATCATGGCGTTCCTGACAAAAGTAACGAGGGCCAGCCTTAGATTCCCCCTTTCGATTGATAGTAAGACTGTTCAAGGGAATGCTTTCTGCGACATAAGATATCTGCTCTCGGACGGACGGCTCTGTCAAGCACTGGTTATTGAAAAAACGGTTTGAGAGCAGGGGTTCTTTCAGATCTTATGTGGGTAGATGATAGGTTTCAGAATACTCGGCTGGAGAGTTGGCCACTCCTGTCTTCGATATCCAGGACCTACTGTTGCTGCTCACCTGGGTAGCGCAGGTATTCCTTTTCCGGACGGAGTAGCGAGCCGGGTTGGTGAGGTACCTCAGTTTCGCCTTCGACTGCTCCTTC
>Ga0209480_10002703_pt1 | contig 11964 bp, 10 predicted proteins | sample JI61114C2DNA_FD_187501 | JGI IMG/M metagenome (GOLD analysis project Ga0209480, IMG submission 187501) | Wastewater effluent complex algal communities from Wisconsin, to seasonally profile nutrient transformation and Carbon sequestration -... | ecosystem: Engineered > WWTP > Effluent > Algae...
TAATGAAAAGCGCGGTCAGCATCCCGAGTCGCTGATCGAGATGGCGATCGAGCGTGCGGTGGATGGTACTTATCCCCGCTTGCGGGCGCTGCCCGGTTACCGCAAGCGCCTGCGCGATCCGGTCATTCATGCGATTGATTATGCGATTTCACTGGTCGATACATTGCCCGTGCCACTCTCGGCGGTTGCCGCCGAGTACTCTAAAGATCCCCGGCTCCCGGCATTGTTCGTTTCACCCGAACACATGCGGGAGGTCTTAGGTAATGACAACGTGTTGAGCGATTTTCGCGACAGCCATCCCGAGAGTGGGGAGCCCATCACCGCGCTCTTGCTGGCTGAGCGCAAGGAAAGCAACACGCTGGGCGTCGAAATGGATGGTGAAATAATGCGCCGTGACGTTGCGCAGGTGTCGGTCAGTTTTCGTCGGCATCGCGTGGTCGATCCCGCCAATAGTGAGGATGATGCACGGCGTTTACTCAAGCGCCGTGCCTTCGATCATCTGATCAGCCTGGCGCTATGGCGCCTCAGTGATGCCAAGGGGGAACGGGCCGAGCTCAATCACCAGCGCGAACTGTTGCGCTGCAAACTGGGGGTGCTGCAAAAAAGCGGCTGGAGCTTCGAGAGCCAGACGGGCGAAGCTGGCAACGCCGACGCCTTGCAGGCTGAACTCGACAAGATCGAGGAGCAGTTGGCCGCGTTCAGTGTGGATGAGCGTACCCTGAGTGGCCAGATCGATATCATTAGCGAGGTGCTTTTAACGGCAGAAAAGCAGTTTTGGGTCGAACCAGTCGATTTGCATCTGGACCGGATGAATATCAAGCGTGACGCAGACAACCCGGATGCCAGACCCAGCAGTTTTCATGAATTGCACAATGCCCGAGGGGAGAGCATGGTCATGGTGATCGTCTCGCTCAAGCCCGGCGAATTGCCTCAGCGCGCCAAGTTTTTGGCGAATGCGAATCAGCTGATTGCAGAGCTTGGCTCGCCGTTTCAGCGTTGATTGAATGATTGTTTGGTCGCTCAGTGTGCGGGGTCTTTTTTGCCCCTTTTTTGGGGTTGACCGTGGGATAGGGTGATCTCGTGCCGAAGCAAACGGTTTCCCCGCATGCTGGCTATTGGCCGAATTGATCGCCGCCTGAGTGAAAATGAGGGTTCACCCACAAAATAACGATAAGGAAATGCGCGCACCATGATCAACGCCAGTCAATACGCTGAAACAGAAACCTTGAGAACCGGCCTGAAAATTTGCTTCCGGGCGTCGCGCCCTGATGATGTCGATCGGCTGGTCGAGGCATTCAACAAGCTTGATCCAGACTCTCTTTATCTGCGCTTCTTCGGACCCAAGAAGGAAATTTCTGCGCTGGAAATGCAGCGTTTTAAAGAAACCGACTTCAAAAACCGGGTCATTTTGTTCTGCACGCTGATGCAGGATGATCGGGAAATTATCATTGGCTCGGGAAGCTATGTCCGGATTGGCGCAGACGACGCCGAGGTGGCATTCATCGTCGAGGAGGATTTTCACCGGCTGGGAATCGCCGGCCGACTCCTCAAGCATCTGGGCGCGATTGCGGTCGATGCCGGGGTCAAGACCTTTGTCGCTGAAGTGCTGCCCCATAACAGCGCGATGCTCGATGTTTTCAAACGGAGCGGTTGGCCCATGACGTCTGAGGTTTCTGATGGTGCAGTGCACCTCACCTTGGCACTGACAAACCCGGAGAAGGTCTAAACGCCGCTGGCCTATGCCAGCCCTTGCCGGCGTTTTTCAGTGGCTTCCAGGTAACAAGTGCCGGCCGAAAAGGCCATTCGCCCAAGTTGCTTACTGCCCGCGCAAAAACAATTTGTCTAGCTCTACCAGCGGCAATTCCGTCCACGTCGGGCGGCCGTGGTTGCATTGGCCGGCACGTTCGGTTTCTTCCATTTGCCGTAACAGCGCGTTCATTTCCGGCACGGTGAGCAAGCGGCGGGCCCGGACGGCGCCGTGGCAGGCCATCGTGGCGAGCAGTTCGTTACGGCGGGCGGTGGCGAGCTGGCTGATGCCGTGTTCGCGGAGTTCTGCGATCAACGAGCGGGCGAGGGCGGCAGGGTCGCCGGACTGGAGCAGGGCAGGGACGCTGCGCACGCCGAGCTGGTTAGGGCCGAGCGGGGCGATGGCGAAACCGAGTTCGGCCAAGGCTTCGCTGTGCTCTTCGACGGCGGCGATGTCGAGTGGGTCGGCTGAAAAGACGGCAGGGATGAGCAGATTTTGCGTCGCAACCTGACGGCTGTCGAAGGCGGTTTTCAGCTTTTCGTAGAGGATGCGTTCGTGCGCGGCGTGCATGTCGACGAGGACGAGGCCGCGGGCGTTCTGGGCGAGGACGTAGATGCCGTGCAACTGGGCGATGGCATAGCCGAGCGGCGGGCTGTTGTGGTCGGCCTCGGGGCGTGACGTGAATTGGGGGGCGCTGGCCGGGTTGAGCGATGGCGAGTAAGCGTTGCCGATGTCTTGCGTGGCACGGGCGAAGGCGAGGTAGGCCGCGGCGGCCGGTTCGTTGACGCCGAGTGTGCCCTGGTGCTGCAGGGGAGGCGAATAATTGGCAAAGCTAGGGGCGGAAAATGCCTGATTTTCCGGGTTGACCGCAGCAATCGAGGGTGCGGCGAATTCAGCGTTCGCTGCCTGTACCGGCGTCGCCAGCGTGCGCTGGAGGGCGTGGAAGATGAACTGGTGCATCGCCCGCGAATCGCGGAAGCGGACTTCGGTCTTCGCCGGGTGCACATTGACGTCGACCAGTGCCGGGTCGATCGAGACAAACAGACAAACAGCGGGCTGGCGGCTGCCATGCAGCACGTCGCGGTAGGCTTCGCGCAGGGCGTGGGCGATCACCTTGTCGCGCACGAAGCGGTTGTTTACAAAAACATACTGGCCGTCCTTGGCTTCGGTGGCGCGGGTCGGGTCGATGGCGAAGCCGCTGATTGAAAGCGGGCCGGCCGCGACTTCCAGCGGCCGTGCGGCGCGGATGAAGTCGTCGCCGAGGATGTCGGCGATGCGCCGCGTGCTGTCGCTCGGGGCGAGCTGGAACAGGTTGCGACCATTGTGGGTCAGGCTGAAGGCGACATCCGGTCGGGTCATTGCCAGGCGGCGGACGGCGTCGGCGCAGTGGGCGAATTCGGTGCCTTCGGCCTTGAGGAATTTGCGCCGGGCCGGGGTGTTGTAATAGAGATCGCGCATTTCGACGACGGTGCCGGCCATCAGCGCTGCGGGTTCCGGCTCGGCACCCGTTTCGGCTTTCAGCTTCCAGGCGTGGCTGCTGCCTTGTTCGCGGCTGGAGAGGGTTAGTCGGGCGACCGAGGCGACGGAGGCCAGGGCTTCGCCGCGGAAACCGAGGGTGCCGACGTGTTCGAGATCTTCCAATGTCGAGATTTTGGAGGTGGCATGCCGGGTCAGCGCCAGCGCCAGTTGTTCCTTGGCGATGCCGCAGCCGTCATCGGTGATGCGGATCAGCTTGATGCCGCCTTCTTCAAGATGCACCTGGATCGCCTTGCTGCCGGCGTCGAGGCTGTTTTCGAGGAGTTCCTTGAGAACGGAGGCGGGTCTTTCGACCACTTCGCCGGCAGCAATCTGGCTGATCAGCAGGTCGGGGAGGCGGGTAATCGTCGGCATGAGCGGATTATACCTTGGGGTAAAATTGCGTCTTTCCGCAGCCTGGCGCACCCACATGGAATTTTTGACGCAGTTCCTCGATATCGTCCTTCATCTCGACAAACATCTGGCGTTGATGGTGCAGCAATACGGTTTATGGATTTACGGCATTCTATTTTTCATCATCTTTGCTGAAACGGGTTTTGTCGTGACGCCCTTCCTGCCCGGCGACTCCCTGCTTTTTGTTGCCGGTGCGCTGGCGGCGCTTGGCGAAGGCGGGATGGAGATCACTACGTTGATTGGCGTTCTCTCTGCCGCCGCCATTCTCGGCAACATGGTGAATTACCAGATCGGCCGCTACCTCGGGCCCAAGGTGTTTCATTGGGAAAATTCCCGTTTCTTCAATCGGGATGCCTTGGTTAAAACCCACGCCTTTTACGAAAAGCACGGGGGTAAAACGCTGGTTCTGTCGCGCTTCCTGCCGCTGTTTCGTACCTTTGCCCCCTTTGTCGCCGGTATCGGTAGCATGTCCTACGCCAAATTCACGCTGTTCAACCTGATCGGTGCGCTGGGCTGGGTAGTTTCGCTCTGTCTGGCCGGTTACTGGCTGGGCAATATTCCGTGGGTCAAAACCAATCTGTCATTGATCATCGTCGGCATCATTATTTCCTCGCTGATCCCGCTCGGGATTGGTTACGTGAAAAGCAAAGCCGCCTGATGCGCGGGCTGGCCATCCTTCTTCTGGCGTTGCCGCTGACGGCCTGCGTGACGAAGATGGACAAGGCTGGCCGGACCGATAGCGCGGTCGACCTTAAATATTTGGCCAAATCCGAGGTTGACCGCATCGCCGATACCAATCGGGCCGAGGTGATGGGCGGTTTGATGCTGATCGCCGACAAGCTTTACCGACGTAATCCGAAGGAATGGAAAAAAGCCGGTGTCGCCAGCCGCGAGGCGGCGCTGGAACGTTTGAAAATGCGTCATTACCGCAGCCTGCCGGAACTGGGCGGCTTGCGTGAAGGGCAGGCCGCCGCGCTGGCGTTTAGTGAAAACTACGGTGGAGATCGCGTCGCCGCGCTGATGCTCGGTTTGCTGACCATGGCCGATGCTGCCTTCGAGCATAAGGAAGAGTTTTATATTCTCGATGGCCTGAACGAGCAAAAGCTCTTCAACTGCGCCCGCAACATGGAGGTGGCGGTCTGGAAGCTGGGCAACGACCGCAATGCGGCCGGTGAGCTTTTTCTGCTGTCCAACGAGCTTGATCCGGCCAACCGCAATCTTTCTTTCGAGCGCGAATTCGGTCGCCAGATGGGCCTGCTCGACTTCATGGCCAAGGTCGTTGCCGACCGCAACGGCCGAACTTTTTCACGACTGACCCACGGTGTGGTCAGCGCAGTCTTTTTACCGGTGAGTTTTTTGAAATGAAGAATATTGTCATCCTGATTTCCGGCCGCGGCAGCAACATGGAAGCGCTGATCGCCGCCCGTGATGCCGGCAATCTGCCCGTCAACATTGCTGCCGTAATCAGTAACCGACCGGATGCCCAAGGCCTGGAAACTGCCGCCAAGGCGGGAATCGTCACCCATTACGTTGACCACAAGGGCTTTGCCGGGCGCGCCGCCTTCGATGCGGCGCTGGCCGAATGCATTGATTGCTTCCAGCCCGATCTGGTCGTTTTGGCCGGTTTCATGCGCATCCTGACCGATAGTTTTGTCAGCCACTACGCCGGTCGCCTGATGAATATTCACCCCTCGCTGTTGCCGTCCTTCCCCGGCCTGCACACCCACCAGCGCGCTCTCGAAGAAGGGGTACGCATTCACGGCTGCACGGTCCATTTCGTCACGCCGACGCTGGATCACGGCCCGGTGATCATTCAGGCCGCCGTACCGGTGCTGGATGGCGATGACGAAAATGCTTTGGCTGCGCGCATTCTGGTGCAGGAGCACAAAATCTACCCGCAAGCCGTGCGCTGGTTTGCCGAAGACAAGCTGCAGCTTGACGGGGGCCGCGTTCGGCTGGCGGCTGAGTTGTCTGACCAAGCGGCGCTGGTCTCGCCGCAGCTTGCCTGATTCGCCATGCCGATAGCGCTCTTCGCAGCGCTGGCCGGTTCGCTGGCCATTCACCTGGCGGGGCTGTTCGGCACCGACGTCGAACTCTTCGGCGATGGACCGGAGCCGCAGCCCTTGCAGGCGGAGATCCGGCCGCTCCCCGTAGTGCCAGTGCTGGCCGAAACCCCGCTGGTCAGCCAGTCGCCGGCAAGCAAACCGGCAACAACGAAACCCGCTAAAACGATGAAGGCACCGAAGGGGGCGCGTGCCAAAGCGGCACCGGTTACCCCGCCCGCCTTGCCTGCGCCGGAAAGTGTCCCCGAAAGCAGTTCGGGTAGCAGCCTTGAAAGCCCACCCGAAATTACCTCGGAATTGCCGTCGACCGCAGCAATCAGCCCGCCGCCGCAATTACAGCAGCAGCCACCGCCCAAAGCCATTCTTCCATCCAGCGGCGTCATCCGTTTCGCCATTTTCAAGGAGTCGCTTGGCTTGCAGGTGGGGCGTGCCGAGCATCGCTGGGCATTCCTTGAGGACGGCAGCTATCGGCTGACCGGCATCACCGAAACCAGCGGTCTGGCCGCCTTGCTCAAGCCGCTACGGCTGCAAGTGGAAAGCAGTGGGCGTCTGGTGGTCGGCGGTTTGCAGCCGGAAACCTTGCGCACGCTGAAAAACGGCAAGGCGACCAATGAAAATGCCGATTTTTCCTGGTTGACCGCAGAAGTCACGCTTTCCCGCGATGGCAGCGTGCGGCCGATAGCACCGGGCACGCAGGACATCCTGTCGCTCAATTACCAGCTCGCCTACCTGGGCCAACTGGCTGATGGCGCCTCGATTGGCGTCGTTACTGGCAAGAAATACGCGCGCTATGCTCTTGATTCACTGGGTGAGGAGGAAATCGACACCCCAGCCGGCCATTTTCGTACCCTGCACCTGCGCGCCATGACCGATAGCGTCACGGAAATCTGGATCGCGCTCGATCGGGGGCGCTTGCCGGTTAAAATTCGGTTTACGGATAAAAAGGGCGAAAGCTTCGAGCAGGTCGCCACTGAAATAGGAATGCCATGAAAGCTCGCTTTACCCCCTCGCTCTTTGCCCACGCCGAAGCTGTTTTGAACCAGTTATTGCGCTTCGACTACCCGGCCGATGCCGTGGTCTCCCACTATTTCCGCGATCACCGCGAACTCGGCCACGCCGACCGCGCCTTTGTCGCTGAAACCGTCTTTGCCGTGCTGCGGCGCGGTCGCAGCCTGGAAGCGCGCTGCGCTGGCCAACTTTCGGATCGCCGCCTGCTGCTGGCGGCCCTTGCCATTACTCGTAACTGGACCCAGCGCGAGTTGGCCCCGGTGCTCAAGGCCAGCGAAGAAGAATGGCTGGCCGCCGCCAAATCGATGTCGGATGCCGACTTTCCACCCGCTGTCCGTTGCGATCTGCCCGACTGGTTGTACAACGCGCTGGAAGCACAATTCGGTGCCGAGGAAGTCATCAAGCTGGCCCAAGGGCTGAATCAGCCGGCGCCACTCGATTTGCGGGTTAATACCGTGAAGACCAATCGCGATGCGGTGATCGCCCAGTTTGCCAGCGAGGACATTGTCGCCATCCCCGGCCCGCTCTCGCCGACCGCCGTTCGCTTGCGCGGCAAACCCGCACTGGCCAAGCACCCGCTTTTCCTGAGCGGCGCTTTTGAGGTGCAGGACGAAGGCAGCCAGTTGCTGGGCTATCTGGTTGATCCAAAACGCGGCGAAATGGTCGTCGACTTCTGCGCTGGTGCTGGTGGCAAAACGCTGCTGCTCGGCGCCTTGATGAAAAATACCGGCCGCCTTTACGCCTATGATGTTTCCGACAAGCGCCTCGCCCGCCTGAAGCCGCGTCTGGCTCGTTCCGGCCTCTCCAACGTCCACCCAGCCCGTATCGAGCATGAACGCGATACCAAGATCAAGCGTCTGGCCGGCAAGGCTGACCGCGTGCTGGTCGATGCGCCGTGTTCCGGTCTCGGCACGCTGCGCCGTAATCCAGATTTGAAATGGCGGCAGAGTGAGGCCTCGGTGGCTGAACTGGCGCTGAAGCAGGCAGCCATTCTCGATTCCGCTGCAAAGATGGTTCGTCCCGGTGGCCGCGTGGTTTATGCCACTTGCAGCTTGTTGACCGCAGAAAACGACGCGATTATCGAAGCTTTCCTAGCCTCCCACCCCGATTTCACGCTGACGCCGGCCTCGGAAGTGCTGGCCAAGCACGGGATTGAAATGACCGGCGATACCTTGCGCTTGCTGCCGCATCTGCACAACACCGATGGTTTCTTTGCCGCTGTGCTGGATAAAAAAGCATGAGTCAGAAAAACCCGGCGCTGAAACTGATTCATGATCTGTGGGACGACGTAAGCGACCCTAATTTCATTTGGCAGGTTGGGGCGCTGCTGGTTTGTCTGGTGTTGGCCTCCCTGTTTGCCAACTGGTGGCGGCGGAGACATGAAGAAGGGGCGGGGCGGCTGAGCGATGCCAGTTTCCGCCTGGCTTTTCCGCTGACCGGCATGGTGCTGGTCGGTATTGCGATGCTGGTCTTGCAGAATTTCACCAAGGTCAATCTGTTCCGCCTAGCCCTGCCGCTACTCGGCTCGATGGCGCTGGTGCGCATCGTTGTTTTTGTCCTGCGCCAAGCCTTTCCGACGGCTGCCTGGTTGGCGACATGGGAGCGCATCATCGTCGCTTTTGTCTGGGGTTGGCTGGCGCTCTACATCACTGATCTGGCGCCTTATGTGATTGATGCGCTGGAGCAGCTTGAATTCAAGGTCGGCAAACAGCGTGTCGATTTGTGGATGATTTTGCACGGTCTGGTCACCGTCTTCTTGACCGTGGTTTTTGCGCTCTGGGTGGCCGGCATGATCGAAGCGCGGCTGATGCGCTTTGAAACGCTGGATTCCAGCCTGCGCATGGTGGGCGTGCGGCTTGCCAAGTCGCTGTTGACGGTGATCGCCATTTTCGCCAGTTTGTCGCTGGTCGGCATCGACATGACCGCACTCTCGGTTTTTACCGGCGCGCTCGGTGTCGGCCTCGGTTTTGGTTTGAAAAACATCGCCAGCAACTACATCTCGGGCTTCATCATTTTGCTTGATCGCTCGATCCGTCTCGGCAACGTCATCCAGGTCGGTGCCGACGGTGGCATGGTGACGCAGATCACCACGCGCTACACGGTGCTACGCCATCCCGGAGGCACCGAATTCATCGTGCCCAATGACTCACTGATCTCGGGCGTCGTGCAGAACCAGACCTATTCGGATAGCCGCCTGCGTCTGGCGACCACGGTGGGGGTCGCCTACAACTGCGACCTCGATCTGGCGATGCGCCTGATGGTTGAGGCGGCAGCCGCCCAGCCACGTGTCCTGGCTGATCCCGGCCCCAGGGTTTTCCTGACGTTATTTGCCGACAGCGCGATCAATCTCGAACTTGGCTTCTGGATCGCCGATCCCGAGGAAGGTCGCGGCAATGTCACCTCGGATATCAATATCGCCATCTGGCGGGCTTTCCGTGAGCATGGCATCGAAATTCCCTTCCCGCAGCGCGACGTGCGGGTCGTTTACGAAAAATCGGCGGTTGGCCCAGTGAGCCAGGAATCCGCCGATCAGGGAAAGGGTGTTGTTTGATTCAGGATGCTGCCTAATTCAGCATCATGCGTCGTTCAAAAGCTCGTTCAGCTCGATCCTTACGTTCTTTGGCAATAGAGCGTGCGATATGAAGGATGCGCTGGCCGAGCTTGTCCAGGCTGGAAAATTTCTTTGCCTTGTTTCTGGTTTTTTCCATCACTTTCTCCTTGGTGACCTACAGGAGATTTAACTTTAGCGATGCGGGGCAAGCGCGTCTGTTTTGCTTCGTTATTCGTTTGTAACGATTTTCGACGACGAGTTTGCTTTTTGCAGCGTGCGCAAGCCGCGCCTGCAGATGTAATGGGTTGATTTTTCGGGGCTCTCCATCTGCCAGCGCGCGCAGCGCTCAATGACCCAATCCGGCCGGGATTTTGCTGCATCGTTCAGCCAGTTTGCGACCGAGTTCTGGACATAACGACTCGGGTCGGCACGCAGGGCTTCAAGCAGTTGCAAGCCCGGCTCGGGGTTGATTTTCAGCGCTTCCAGATGAGCACACCACACCCCGCGCGGGCGGGTGACTTCGCTGGCAAAACGGCGCAGGTTCGGATCGACGTCGAGTACCCAGGGGCGCAACAGTTCAAGCGCCATCTCAAGGTCAGCGGCGACGGCATCGCGCACTGACAGCCAGGCAATTTCGCGCACACCAAAATGGGGATCAGCGGCAAAGCGCCGCACCTTTTCCAATCTCGCCGCCAAGGCCAGCGTTGAATCCAGTCCAATCTGCATTGCCGCCCATTGGCGAGCCAAATCACTCGGGTGAGTGGCCAGGCGCTCGCTGATGTCGGGTTCGTTGCAGCCGGCATCGCGCAAGGCTCGTGCAACTTCACGATGGCGCTGCATCGGTTTCAGGCTAAATAATCGGTTGACCGCAGCAATCAGCGCCGGATGCTGGGGATCGAGGCCAATTTGCTGCGCCACGGCGGGCGTCAACAAACTGAGATCAGCCGCCAGAAACTCAACCAGGTTGACCGTGGCGAGTTGCCCGCTATTGATCGCCTGGCGGATGTCGGGAGGAATGTCCGCGATGCGCCGGGCGCCTTTGCGGGGAAGCAAGCTGCTCATGTTTCGGTCAGCATTTTTGGTTTGCATTGGGTACTGCAGTGCAGTCTGCAGTCGACTGAAATTTTCCCGGCAGGTAATAGGCGCGCTCTTGCAACAAACGCTGGCCGATCACGAAAGTTCAGCGCTTGAAGCCGGCAGCGAGAAAGTTTTCCAGTTGATCCACTGGCAGTGGCCGACTGAAATGGTAGCCCTGCATTTCATCGCAGCCCATTCCGGCCAGAGTGCTGAGCTGGGTGGCATTCTCGACGCCCTCGGCCAATACGCCCAAGCCGAAACTGCGGGCCAGACCCATGATCGCGTGCACAATTCCGCTTGAGCCGTGGGTGGCGCAGATATCACGGATAAAAGATTGATCGATCTTGATGCTGTTCACTGAAAAGCGGCGCAGGTAATTGAGTGAGGAGAAGCGGGTTCCAAAATCGTCAATCGATATTCTTATGCCGGCACGGCGAAGTTGCCGTACTTTGGTGATGACAGCTTCGGCATCCTTCATCAACAGACTTTCGGTGATTTCGATCTCAAGCATCTCCGGTGGCAGCGCATGGGTGCCAAGCGGGGTGGCAATACGCTCGAACAGATCGCCACGCTCAAACTCTTTGGGCGAAAGATTGATGCCAAGTTTCAGATTGGTAAAGCCCATGTTGCGCAGCTTGGCAAGCTGGATGCAGCCAGCGTTGAGAACCCAGTCGCTGAGCGGCACAATCAAACCGGTTTCTTCGGCAAGGGGAATAAACGAATCCGGGCTGATCAGCCCCTGCGTCGGATGGTGCCAGCGAATCAGCGCTTCGACGCCGACGACGCAACGTTTGGAGAGACTGATCTGGGGCTGATAGTAGAGTTCGAATTGGTCACCTTTTTTCAGTGCCAGGCGCAGATCGTTCTCCAGTGACAAGCGCTCGCCATTGGTTGTGTTCATTGCCGAGGTGAACTCAAGGTAGCCGTTCTTGCCTTGAGACTTGGTCTGGTACATCGCCAGGTCGGCATTGCGAATCAAGTCTTCCGAGGTTTCACCATCTTCAGGATAAATCGCGATACCGATACTGACGGTCGCAATATAGTCCTGCTCTGCCACGGAGAAGGGCTGCTTGAGTTCAGCCAGCATTTTCTGGGCAATCATGATGACGTCTTCGGTATTGTTGATGTCAGGCAGCAATACCGTGAATTCATCGCCGCCCTGACGTGCCAGCGTATCTCCGGAACGCAGGCAATTGCGGATTCGCAGGGCAAAATCCTGCAGCAACTTGTCACCCTCAGGGTGACCATAGGTGTCGTTGATCAGCTTGAATCGATCAAGGTCGAGGAACATGACACCGACCCGCTGATTGCGCCGCTTGGCCTGGGGAAGCGCCAGTTCAAGCCGATCCATGAACAAAGTGCGGTTGGGCAGGCCGGTCAGAAGGTCGTGAAATGCCTGGAAGTTGATGGTTTCTTCGGCACGTTTACGTTCGGTGATATCCCGTGCAAAGCCCGATGTGCCAAGGAAGCTCTGCTGCGAGACGCTCTTTTCCGGCATGTAAATGCCTTGTGAGCTCAGGATTGCAACCACCATCCGGTTGTCAAAGTGCTGAACACCGTTTTGCTTGTTGATGAGCCTGACTTCGAAA